>Ga0209467_1001495_pt1 | contig 20094 bp, 18 predicted proteins | sample Higcelwee11metaG_FD_187175 | JGI IMG/M metagenome (GOLD analysis project Ga0209467, IMG submission 187175) | Freshwater pond sediment microbial communities from the University of Edinburgh, under environmental carbon perturbations - High... | ecosystem: Environmental > Aquatic > Freshwater >...
TTGACGGCATCGATTTTAAACTGTTTGTCGTATTGACGGCGTGATTGTTGGTTCGCCATGATTCATACCTCCTTTTGGTTGGTAAGGTATGGCTTCTTTACCTGTCTATCAAAATATAGCATGTTCAATCTGTGAAAATCCAATCCTCAATCAGCGGGAACCGCGCTCTTCTTCTTCAATCCTCCCTCGTCACCTCTTCTCTATTCACCTCTTCACTTCTTCTCTGTGTTTTCCCGCCCACCACTCACGGCTCACAGTCTTTCCCTCTTCTCTATTCACCTCTTCACTTCTTTCCTTCTTCCCTGTGTTTTCCGGCTACCGGCTACTGAATACCGACTACCGACTTCCAGCCCACAATCATCCCCCCACTTCAAATATACCCTACCGGCACTGCCGTCACACTCCCGGATAACGGAATATCACGCTCCACGAAACACACAACCGCCCCCGGACCCTTATTACGCCCCAATTTATCAAGCGCCCCAAACCCGAACCCTCCATGCTGCGAAGGCGATGCGGTTTTCTTTATCTCCACAGGATACAGCGTATCGCCGGATTCAATAACCACATCGATCTCCTGCTGATCCGTATCCCTGTAGAAAAAAAGGCCCGGATCGCGACCCTGATGCAGGTAGCTTTTCAGAATTTCCGAAAAAACCCATGTTTCCAGCATGGCGCCCGACATGCTCCCCGCCTCCAGAGAAGCAGGATCAGGCCATTTCGTCAGATAAGCCGCCAACCCGGTATCGAGAAAATACAACTTCGGTGTTTTAACCAGCCTCTTGCACCTGTTCGTATGATACGGCTGCAACAGAAACACCAGGCCAGCAGTCTCCAGAACCGACAACCACGACTTTGCGGTCTTGTTATCGATATCCCCATCCCGCGCCAGACTCGCATAATTAAGCAACTGACCCGTACGAGCCGCAACGGCGGCAAGAAACCGGTTGAATGCCATCTGATCGGTCACCCTGATCAGATCCTGCACATCGCGCTGAATATAGGTCTGAACGTAAGAACGGAAAAAAACATCCCGAGAATCCGCCCCAAGTTCGTTCAACCGGGGAAAAGAGCCCAGCCAGATCCGGCTGAAAACATCCATCAGCGAACCATGAGCCCCTCCCGAAGCAGCTCTTGCTCCGGCAATCCATGCAGCATCAGGCAGAAACGGAGCAGACAACAACGCCCTGCCATTCATTTCTGCTTGCGACAGCCCGAGCAGATCAAGAATGGCAACCCGACCGGCAAGACTTTCAGAAATTCCCCGCATAAGATGAAATTTCTGCGACCCCGTTAACCAGAACAGACCATTGCGCCGCTCCCGGTCAACAATCGCCTTGATAGCGCTGAACAGCTGAGGCGCATACTGAACCTCATCGATCAGCACCGGAGGTTTCCATCGCTGTAAAAAAAGCGCCGGATCGCTCTGCGCCAGACTGCGGGCGTCCATATCGTCAAGCGAAACATAACCTCGCCTCTCAACAGCACCCTCATCGGCACACATCTGCAAAAGAGTCGTTTTGCCAACCTGGCGAGGGCCGGTAACCAACAACACCGGAAAACCTCGGCTTACCCTGCCAACAGCAGCAGACAGCGTTCGTGTATACATATGGGGACCGTTTATATTGGATTATAACTCCAATATAAACGCTATTACGAGATTAGCCAGGCAAAAAAGGAGTATCGCGCTCCGCGCGGGAGAAGAAGTGAATAGAGAAGAGGGGAAGAAGTGAATAGGGAAGAAGTGAAAAAGGGAAGAGGTGAATAGAGGGGAGGTGAATAGATGGGAAGTGAATAGAGGGGAAGTGAATAGAGGGGAAGTGAATAGATGGGAAGTAAATAGGGAAGAAGTGAATAGAGAAGAAGTGAATAGAGGGTAAGCGTCTCCAGCTTTTCCATCTGTGAAAATCCAATCCTCAATCAGCGGGAACCGCGCTCTTGAAGAGGTGAATAGAGGGGAAGTGAATAGAGGGGAAGTGAATAGAGGGGAAGTGAATAGAGGGGAAGTGAATAGAGGGGAAGTGAATAGAGGGGAAGTGAATAGAGGGGAAGTGAATAGAGGGGAAGTGAATAGATGGGAAGTAAATAGGGAAGAAGTGACGAGAGGGTAAGCGTCTCCAGCTTTTCCCTCCGAGAAAATCAATACTCAATCAGCTGGAACCGCGCTCTTGAAGAGGTGAATAGAGGGGAAGTGAATAGAGGGGAAGTGAATAGAGGGGAAGTGAATAGAGGGGAAGTGAATAGAGGGGAAGTGAATAGAGGGGAAGTAAATAGGGAAGAAGTGAATAGAGAAGAAGTGACGAGAGGGTAAGCGTCTCCAGCTTTTCCCTCCGAGAAAATCAATACTCAATCAGCGGGAACCGCGCTCTTCTTCTTCAATCCTCCCTCGTCACCTCTTCTCTATTCACCTCTTCACTTCTTCTCTGTGTTTTCCCGCTACCGGCTACTGAATACTGTCTACCGACTTCCCGCCCACCACTCACGGCCCACAGTCTTTCCCTCTTCTCTATTCACCTCTTCACTTCTTTCCTTCTTCCCTGTGTTTTCCTGCTACCGGCTACTGAATACTGTCTACCGACTTCCCGCCCACCACTCACGGCCCACAGTCTTTCCCTCTTCTCTATTCACCTCTTCACTTCTTCTCTGTGTTTTCCCGCTACCGGCTACTGAATACTGTCTACCGACTTCCCGCCCACCACTCACAGCCCACAGTCTTTCCCTCTTCTCTATTCACCTCTTCACTTCTTTCCTTCTTCCCTGTGTTTTCCGGCTACCGGCTACTGAATACTGTCTACCGACTTCCCGCCCACCACTCACGGCCCACAGTCTTTCCCTCTTCTCTATTCACCTCTTCACTTCTTTCCTTCTTCCCTGTGTTTTCCGGCTACCGGCTACTGAATACTGTCTACCGACTTCCCGCCCACCACTCACGGCCCACAGTCTTTCCCTCTTCTCTATTCACCTCTTCACTTCTTTCCTTCTTCCCTGTGTTTTCCGGCTACCGGCTACTGAATACCGACTACCGACTTCCAGCCCACAATCTTCCCCGGCTCACGTTTTTCATCCGTGGGCAGAAAAGGAGTATCGGATGCTGGCGCATCCGGGAGTATCTCTCGCTGACGCTTCGAGGGAGTATCACCCGCGATACTCCTGCGCGTACCCGTGCCGCTCCTCCCGCGCATCAAATTTTGAAGCAACCAAAAACAAAGTTATTCTACAGGCAATAAACAAAGTAACCCAACACGGCGACAACCACTCGAAACAATGGCCACAGCCAACCAGAAACTCGCAGAAGCGCTCAAAGTCCTCAAGCGCTTTCACGACAAAAACATACATGTACTACACTCAAGCGACCTCAAAGAGGTCCACAGAAGAGTACTCGTCGAACAGGGGTTTCTGCGACCGGTCATAAAAGGGTGGTACATAACCGCAAACCCCGGCGACCAGGATGGAGATGCGACAGCATGGAACGCAAACTACTGGACATTTCTTTCCGGCTACCTCGACAAACGATTCAAAAAAAACTACTGCCTCAACGCCGAAGCATCGCTCCTGCTGCACACAGGAAGCACGCTTGTTCCAGGGCAGATAACCGTCGTCAGCATAGCCGGAGGAACCTCCATTATCGACCTTCCCTTCGGCACCTCCATGCTCATCTTTCCAGCCGCAAAAAACTTTCCCTCCGGAATAACCGAAACAAAAAACCTGCAAGTCCTCACCCTTGCCGAAGCACTCTGCAGATTAGCCCCGAAATCCTTCATCCATCATGCACGCGAAGCCGAAATTGCGCTTCGAATGATCACCGATATCGGTGAGCTCCTCTCAATCCTCCTCGAAAACGAAGGCATGCCCACAGCAGCAGGCCGGCTTGCCGGAGCCCTGCGGTTTACAGGACGCGGCAACGAGGCCGATCGCATTATCCATACCATGAAACTGGCAAAATATGCCATACGCGAATCAAATCCTTTTGAAACCGCCGCACCGGCACTCGCCCCCGGCAGAGAACGATCGCCCAATGTCCTCCGACTTGCGGCAATGTGGGCATCATGGAGAGACGACGTCCTCAACCTCTTTCCTCCACCCCCCGGATTGCCGGCCGATACCCGGAACTATCTTGCAAACGTCGACGAACGATACGTCAGCGACGCATACAACTCGCTCTCCATAGAAGGATACCAGGTCACGAACGAACTCATCGACAGAATAGCACGCCAAGGATGGAACCCCGATACCAGCACGCAGGACAAACAAGATCGCAACGCCATGGCAGCAAGAGGCTACTATCAGGCCTTTCAGTCTGTCAGGAACGACCTGCCGGCAATTCTCGCAGGAACCAATCCCGGATCCATCATCCGAAACGCCCATCATCGCTGGCATGCAGAACTCTTTGCCCCGGCAGTTGCGGCCGGCATTCTTGAACCCTGGCAGCTTTCCGGTTATCGGAACGGACCGGTCTACATCCGAAACTCAAGGCATATTCCCTTGCCGCACGCAACGCTCCCTGATGTCATGGACGCACTCTTTACCCTTATCGAAAACGAACCCGAAGCCGCTGTACGAGCACTCCTCGGCCATCACCTTTTTGTCTTCATCCATCCCTACTTCGACGGCAACGGACGACTCGGACGCTTTCTCATGAACGCCCTGCTTGCCTCCGGAGGCTATCCATGGACAATCATCCGGAACAAACAACGCCAGGCATATCTGCAAGCCCTCGAAGCCGCAAGCACCGAAAAAAACATTAAACCACTCATACAATTCATCGCTCAGGAAATGCAAGCCGAAGAACCCTGAAAGACGGGAGCACGGGAAGAGGGGAAGAAGGGAAGAAGTGAATAGAGGGGAGGTGAATAGGGAAGAGGTGAATAGGGGGGAGGTGAATAGGGGGGAGGTGAATAGGGAAGAGGTGAATAGGGAAGAAGTGAAAAAGGGAAGAAGTGAATAGGGAAGAAGTGAATAGAGGGGAAGCGTCTCCAGCTTTTCCATCTGTGAAAATCCAATCCTCAATCAGCGGGAACCGCGTTCTTCCTCTTCAAAAAACCCGGTGCCTGAATTGATCGGCAAAGCCGGGCAACTCAGGCGCCCTCTGTGAAAATCGGTGTCAATCCGTGGGAAAAATCTTCCTCCTCCATCTTCCCTCGTCACCTCATCACTTCTTCCCTGTGTTTTCCGGCTACCGGCTACTGAATACTGTCTACCGACTTCCCGCCCACCACTTACCGCTAACGGCCCACAATCTTCCCCTCTTCCCTCGTCACCTCTTCACCATTCACCTCTTCCCTTCTTCCTCAATCAGCGGGAACCGCGCTCTTATCTTTCCGAAATAATCCGGCGGATGAATTGAGCAGCGAAGCTGAGCAACTCAGCCGCCATCCGTGAAAATCCGTGTCAATCCGTGGGCAACCTCTTCCTCTTCAATCTTCTCTCCACTTCCGTCACTTCTTCCCTGTGTTTTCCGGCTACCGGCTACTGAATACTGTCTACCGACTTCCCGCCCACAGCTCACCGCTCACCGCCCACACTCTTTCCCTCTTCCCTCGTCACCTCTTCCTCCTTTCTTCAACTCCTTACTCCCGCTCCCCGGCGCCCGATACTCCTGCGCGTATTCGCGCCGCTCCTTCTTCTTTCGTTACAAATCAGAAAACTGATCGAAAATGAGACGGTTTGCAATAAAATGATACATGTCGATTATGAAATCAGTTTGAATTTTTTCTATATTCAATAGCTGTTTCCCCCAGCAATGCTTTTCCAACAGCATTACAGATCAGCAAAATAGTTCGATTTTTACGTATATTTTCAGTACAGAACAGTACATTGTGACTGGAAGTAGCGAAGCTGTGTTTCGCGTTAGCGAAACAGTGATTAGAGGGGAAGTGCAGGACGTGAATAGAAGGGAAGTCGGGACCGTGAATAGATAGGACGTGAATAGTGAATAGTGGGGAAGTGGAGAGAGTACTCCTCTTTACCATTCACGAATCACCTGTTCTCTAATCACGTTCTTAACTCTTCTTCCCTAATCACAGCCTTTCCACCAATCACGAATCACGTGTTCTCTAATCACGTCTTTTCCAATCACCTCTTCTCTATTCACGTGTTCACCATTCACGGCCTTCTTACCATTAACACATGAAAAGCCATAGGGATCTGGATGTTTGGAAGAGAGGTGTCGATTTCGCTGTTGACATATACAAGCTTACAGCCTCGTTTCCTGCAGAAGAAAAATACGCTCTATCAAGCCAGCTCAAACGTGCGGCTGTATCAATAGCCTCAAATATTGCTGAAGGGGCTGCCAGACAGAGTGAAAAAGAGTTTATCCAGTTTCTGCACATTGCCATGGGTTCAGCGGCAGAAACCGAAACCCAACTGATGATTGCTGCCAGACTGGGTCTGATCGATAATAATGACAATCTCTTTTCAGAACTCGAAGCAATCCAGAAAATGCTGATGGGACTGGTAAAATATGTAAAGAAGAGTCGTGAGTAGGGGGGGATCGTGAATAGAGGGGAGGGAAAGATCGTGAATAGAGGGGAGGGAAAGATCGTGAATAGATAGGACGTGAATAGTGAATAGAAGGGAAGTGGAGAGAGTACTTCTCTTCTATTCACTATTCACCTGTTCTCTAATCACGGCCTTTCCACCAATCACGAATCACCTGTTCTCTAATCACGGCCTTTCCACTATTCGCCAATCACGTGTTCTCTATTCACGTCCTTAACACCTCTTCACCATTCACTATTCACCTGTTCTCTAATCACGGCCTTTTCACTATTCACGAATCACATCTTCCTTAATCACGTCTTTACCATTCACGTGTTCTCTAATCACGATATTACAAAAATCTACATCGCCGGCCACAGAGGCATGGTAGGCAGCGCCATAGTCCGCCACCTCCTCAATTCCAGTGCCCAGTCCCAAGTTCTAAGTTCCCAGTCTTCACTCAGCACTCAGCACTCAGAACTCAGCACTGAAAAAAACACACAGCCCAAGGTACCCGGCACTCAGAACTCAGAACTCGGCACTGAAAAAAAACCTAGTACCCAATACCCAGTACCCAGTACCCAGCTACTCCTCCGCACTCACTCCGAACTTGACCTCACCAACCAGCAGGCCGTTCGTGAGTTCTTCGAATCCGAAAAACCCGATCAGGTCTATCTGGCAGCTGCGAAGGTTGGCGGAATACATGCAAATAATACATACCCGGCCGAGTTCATCTACCAGAACATGATGATCGAGGCAAATGTCATACACGAAGCATACAGGGCAGGGGTGAAAAAACTGCTCTTTCTCGGATCGAGCTGTATCTACCCACGAATGGTGCCACAGCCCATGCGCGAAGACGCGCTGCTCACCGGAACGCTCGAACCGACAAATGAACCATACGCCATAGCAAAAATAGCCGGCATAAAACTCTGCGAGAGCTACAACCGGCAATACGGGACTGACTACCGGAGCGTCATGCCGACAAACCTCTACGGACCCGGCGACAACTACCACCCCGAAAACAGCCACGTAATCCCGGCCCTGATCCGAAGATTCCACGAAGCCAAAATATCCATGGAATCCACAACCTACTTTCCACTTTCCAATCCCCACTCCGTCACAATCTGGGGCACCGGCACGCCAAGGAGGGAATTCCTGAACGTCGATGATATGGCAGCGGCAAGCATACACGTCATGAATCTCGATAAAGCCATTTACGACGCCCATACACAACCGATGCTCAGTCACATCAACGTCGGGACAGGGGAGGACGTCACCATAAAAGAACTCGCCGAAACCATAGCAGAAGTAACAGGATACACCGGCAACATAGAATTCGACCCCACAAAACCCGACGGCACCCCAAGAAAACTGATGGACAGCACAAGGCTCAGAAGTTTAGGATGGGAACCGAAGATAGGTTTGAAAGAGGGATTGACAGTAGCGTACGAGGATTTTCTGGAGAGTGGAGAGAAGAATGTGGAGAGTAGAAAGTCGGGGGTGGAGAGTGGGGGTAGAGATGAGACCTTTCGAAAAACTTGAAGTCTGGCAGCAATCGATGCGTTTGGTCAAGGCGATATATGACCTGACAAAGGCTTTTCCAAAAGATGAGATATATGGTTTAACTTCTCAGATGCGGAGAGCAGCGGTTTCCATACCATCGAATATTGCGGAGGGGTCGGCTAGAGCAGGGAGAAAAGAATATGCGTATTTTATCAATATAGCGAAGGGCTCACTTGCAGAGCTTGATACACAACTGAAGATTGCGGTAATGCTTGGTTATTCAAGTGAAAAAGAGGAGATCAATGAAAATATCGACCATCTTGGACGCTTATTAACCGGCTTATTTAATAAATGGAATAAAGAATAGAGGGGAAGGAAGAGGGGAGTAGATAGTAGATAGTAGAGAGTGGAGATCGGACAGTGGAGAGTGGACAGTGGTAATTCCCACTTGCCAAACCCCACTTTCCAAAGAAAACCAACTCCCCAGTCACTATTATTAATGGGCCAATAATTTTATTCTGCTAATAATTCTTTTTATTTTAATGTTTTAGAGCGTGATCGAAAAAATAACAATTGCGGTCGAAAAAGGAAATATTGAATGGCAAAAACATGCTCTTGAAAGAATGCTGGAAAGGAATATTCGTAGAAGCAGTGTTAAAAGAGTGTTGCTTGCTGGTGAGATTATTGAGGCCTATCCAGAGGATAAACCGTATTCAAGTTATCTTGTTTATGGGCAGGATGAGGTAGATGTATTGCATGTGGTTGTTGCTTATGATGAGAATTGTGGAACAGTTTTTATTATTACAGTCTACAGACCAGAGCTGAAATATTTTGAATCTGATTTAAAAACAAGAAGAAAAAAATGACAGGACATAGCTCTCCTTTAGTCTGCCCTTTATGCGGTGGTGAAAAAAAATCAGGACAAACAACAATGACTGTCGAGCTTGGCTATGGTCTTGTTGTTATCAGAGATGTTCCAGCAACAGTATGTGCTATTTGTGGAGCAGACTGGATTGACGACACAGTTGCCGCTGAAATTGAAACCATTGTGGAAGAAGCCAAAAAAAAACACAGTCAGATGGAGGTCATCAGTTTGAAGGCTAGTTGAATGGAAGAGGGTTGATGGTGGAGAGTGGAGAGTGGAAAGTTGAGAGTAGAAAGTGGTAATTCCCACTCTCCACTATCCAAGCCCCACTTTCCCAAAAAAACACACTATCCAAACCCCACTTTCTAAAAAGAACCTCCACTTCAAGGTACCAAACATCCAGACCTAATGCCTAATACCCAAACCCCACTTTCCACTTTCCAAAAAGAGCCAAAGAAGGCGTTGATCACCGGCATAACCGGCCAGGACGGCTCATACTTAGCCGAATTCCTCCTCGAAAAAGGCTACGAAGTTCACGGCATCAAAAGAAGAGCCAGCTCCTTCAACACCCAACGCATCGATCACCTATACCAGGATCAACATACTATAGCAAAAGCCGTGGAGCAGCAGGATCAATCAACAACCCACTCTCCACTTTCCAAACCCCACTCTCTATTCTTGCATTATGGAGATTTAACCGACAGCAGCAATCTCACCCGCCTGATCGCGCAGATACAGCCCGATGAAGTCTATAATCTCGCAGCTCAGAGCCACGTAGCAGTAAGCTTCGAATCGCCTGAGTACACAGCAGACGTCGATGGAATGGGCACGTTGCGCTTACTTGAAGCAATTCGCTTTCTTGGGCTCGAAAAGAAAACAAGGTTTTATCAGGCTTCAACCTCGGAATTATACGGTCTTGTGCAGGAAATACCCCAGCGTGAAACAACGCCATTTTATCCAAGAAGTCCATATGCCGTCGCAAAGCTCTACGCCTACTGGATAACGGTGAACTATCGCGAAGCATACGGCATGTACGCATGCAACGGGATTCTCTTCAACCACGAATCCCCAAGAAGGGGAGAGACCTTCGTAACGCGCAAGATAACCCGTGCCCTCGCCAACATCAGCCAGGGGCTCGAAGAGTGCCTCTACATGGGCAACCTCGATGCCAAACGCGACTGGGGCCACGCAAAGGACTACGTAAGAATGCAATGGATGATGCTCCAGCAGGAAGAACCAAAAGACTACGTCATAGCCACCGGAGTTCAATACAGCGTAAGAGAATTCATAGAAAAATCCGCCGCAAAACTCGGAATAAAAATCCACTGGCAAGGCACCGGCCTCAACGAAGTCGGCTATTGGGATACAGAGAGTGAAAACCCACCCCCTACTATCCACTCTCCACTTTCTATTATCCGGATCGATCCAAGATACTTCCGCCCCTCTGAGGTCGAAACCCTCCTCGGCGATCCATCAAAAGCCAAAGCTGATCTCGGCTGGATACCGCAAATCACGCTTGATGAAATGATCGACGAGATGGTTAAGCACGATCTCGACGAAGCCAAACGCCACGCGCTTTTGAAAGCGAATGGCTACAATATCATGGTAAGCAAGGAAAACTGAGAATTATTTTCTTAATCAGAGCTCAGAACTCAGAACTCAGCACTCAGCACTCAGAACTCAGCACTCAGAACTAACATAACCCTACTTTCCACTTTCCATAACCCGATTCCTATTCCCTAATACCTATTACCCAGTTCCTATTCCCCGATACCCTGTAAATGAAAGATAGTTCTAACCCTTTTTGGCTCAGATATATACCCGGTTTTATTCGTAGTAAGCTCGAAGGAAGGCATACACTTCATGCAATTATTCACAATACAGGTTGGTTACTGGCAGATAAGGCATTAAGGCTTGGGTTGGGGTTACTTGTTGGGGCCTGGGTCGCTCGATATCTTGGGCCTTCACAGTTCGGTGAGTTGTCCTATGTACTTGCATTTGTTGCTTTTTTCCAGACAATCGGTCTTCTCGGACTTGATGGTATAGCCATTCGTGATATGGCACGTGATCGAGAAGCATCTCCGCTTATTCTCGGCACAGTATTCAGGTTGCGCCTTATTACTGGCGTTCTCTGCTGGCTTTCAGCAATAGGTTCAATGGCTCTTTTCCGGCCAGGCGATCAACACACTCTTGTATTGACCGCCATTGTCTCTGGTAGCCTTGTGTTCCAAACTGCAGATACGGTGGATTTGTGGTTCCAAAGTCAGACGCAGAGTAAGCGAACCGTATTGGCGAAAACGTTGGCTTATGTACTCAACAGTTTGTTCAAGGTTGGACTTATTCTCGCTGAAGCACCCTTGCTGTATTTCGCTGTAGCCGGGCTAATTGAGTTTGCATTTGCAGCAGTTGCTCTCTTTGTTTCCTATAAAATGTATCAAGCTCCATTCAACTGGCTGTGGAATTATCAATGGGCAAAGCGTTTGCTGCAAGAAGCATGGCCTTATATGCTTTCAGGTCTTGCTATCGTTGTTTTTATGAGGATTGATCAGATTATGTTGCGAGAAATGATAGGTACGAAAGAACTTGGAATCTTTTCTGCAGCATTGCCACTTTCGACAACTTGGTATTTTATCCCAATGATGATTGCACAAAGCATTGGACCTTCGATAGCAAAAAAAAAACAAAGTGACCCAATAGGGTATGCTCATACTATCAATCAGTTATTTTCATTGATGTGGTGGATCACATTGCCACTTTGTGTTTTAATGTTTTTATTCTCGGAGCCGATTGTTCAGCTGCTATACGGCGAGACTTATATTGAATCAGCAAAAGTATTGGCTGTTCATGTTTTTACCAATATTCCAGTTGCTCTCGGAGTGATGCAAAGTATATGGATACTTAATGAAAAAAAAAATATGCTGTCTTTATATAAGACGGCTGTTGGTGCAGTTACTAATGTTGGTATGAATCTAATTTTAATACCTAAATATGGAGTTATGGGAGCGGCATCAGCTACGGTAGCTGCGCAATGGATATCTTCGGTAATAATAAACAAGCTGTTTGCTCCACAAATATTTCGTAGTCAAATGCTTGGTTTGTTTAATTTATATCGTTATAAATAAATTAATGGTTTTGATTTTCTTGGTATTTACTGGATATTTTTCGAGAAAAATGTATAGTGGTATTATTATAAATCTAAGTGTAAATTCGCCACGCTTGCTTCGATAAAGATAAAATGGGCTTCCAAATACCTAGTAGCATAGTGTGAGGATGCATTATTCTGAATTATATTTTAAACTCTTTATTATGAAAGCAGTAATTCTCGCAGGTGGTCTCGGCACTCGTATATCCGAGGAGACTCACCTGAAGCCGAAGCCAATGATCGAAATCGGTGGACGTCCTATTCTCTGGCATATCATGAAGATCTACTCAGCCTATGGCGTGAATGATTTTATTATCTGTTGTGGATACAAGGGCTATGTGATCAAGGAGTACTTTGCGAACTACTTTCTCCATATGTCGGATGTTACCTTCGATATGCAGTACAACGAAATGCAGGTACATCAAAGGAAGGCTGAGCCATGGAAAGTAACGCTTGTTGATACAGGCGATGAGACCATGACAGGTGGTCGTTTGAAACGGGTTGCTGACTATGTGAAAAATGAAGAGGTGTTCTTTTTTACCTATGGAGATGGGGTTGCTGATGTAAATATCTCGGATCTCTTGAGTTTTCACAAAGAGCAAAATGTAAAAGCCACGCTGACGGCAACGTTGCCTCCTGGTCGTTTTGGCGCTCTTGATATTGCTCAAGAGAAAGTGCTAAGCTTTCAGGAAAAACCGAGAGGAGACGGTATGCTGATCAATGGCGGTTTTTTTGTGCTGTCGCCGGATGTTATCGAATATATCGACGGAGATAAAACAATATGGGAAAAAGAGCCGGTTCAGGCCTTGGCGGAAGCTGGCCAGCTTGCAGCATTTCCCCATCACGGGTTCTGGCAACCAATGGATACGTTGAGAGACAAGAATTTGCTTGAGGATTTGTGGGCAAGCGGTAAAGCTCCCTGGAGGGTTTGGTCATGACTCCTGAGTTCTGGAAAGGGAAAAAAGTGTTTCTCTCCGGGCATACCGGTTTTAAAGGCAGCTGGCTGTCTCTATGGCTGCAACATCTTGGTGCGGAGGTAACAGGATACGCTTTGCAGCCTCCAACCGACCCGAGCCTTTTTGAGATTGCCAGAGTTAAAGATGGAATGCGTTCCATCATTGGAGATATCCGGGATCTTTCCAAGCTTCAGCAGGCAATGCAGTCCGCAACACCGGATATCGTCGTTCACATGGCAGCCCAGCCCCTCGTCCGTCTTTCTTATGAATGCCCGGTGGATACCTATGCCACAAATGTTATGGGTACGGTGCATCTGCTTGAGTCTGTACGCAATACCGCAACTGTTCGCGCTGTGGTGAACATCACCACTGATAAATGCTATGAGAACAAGGAGTGGGTTTGGGCTTATCGTGAAAATGAGCCTATGGGCGGTTATGACCCCTACAGCAACAGCAAGGGGTGTTCTGAACTGGTAAGTTCTGCATACCGCTCTTCATTTTTCAATAAAGATGCCTATGAAAAGCACGGTGTTGCTCTGGCTACGGTACGTGCAGGTAATGTTATTGGAGGAGGGGACTGGGCAAAGGATCGTCTGATTCCGGATATCATTGCCGCATTTGAGTCAGGCAAGCCGGTACTGATCCGTAATCCACATGCAACACGACCGTGGCAGCACGTACTTGAGCCGCTTGGTGGGTATCTAACCCTTGCGGAGTATCTCTACAATGATGGTCCGGATTATGCAGAGCCATGGAATTTTGGACCATACGATGAAGATGCCAAACCCGTATCATGGATTGTTGAGGCTATGGCCCATCATTGGGGTAAAGGCGCTACATGGGAGATTGAAGAAGGTGAGCACCTTCACGAAGCCACCTACCTGAAACTCGATATTTCAAAAGCCCGTGCTCGACTCAATTGGCATCCAGCGCTGCGGCTTGATGAAGCCCTTGAGAGGATTATTGGCTGGTCACAGGCAAGAGCACAGGGCTCGGACATGCAGGAGTACACGCTTGAGCAAATAAAGGATTATCAATCTTTGATCACGAAGTAAAACAGATATGCAAAGCAGTAAACTCAATGCTATAAGGGAACAGATAGCGGTATTGGTTGATGAATATGCACAGCTTGTCTATACCGAAAAAAGCTTCAATCCGGGTGAAACAGTTGTTCCTCCTTCGGGCAAAGTGCTCGGAGCCCCGGAGCTGAAGAATATGGTCGATGCCTCACTTGACGGCTGGCTGACTACCGGAAGGTTCAATAGTGAGTTTGAAGAACGTCTGGCGAGGTTCATCGGGGTTGAGTACCTGATGACTGTAAATTCCGGATCGTCAGCCAATCTCGTAGCTTTTAATGCGCTCACATCGCCACGTTTAGGCGAGCGAGCCATCAAGCTGGGAGATGAAGTGATAACCGTTGCCGCAGGATTCCCGACAACCGTGAACCCCATTGTGCAGTTCGGAGCGGTACCGGTTTTTGTTGATGTAGAGCTTGGAACCTATAATATCGATGCCAGCAAAATCGATGAAGCTATTACCCCGAAAACCAAAGCGATCATGCTTGCCCATACCTTGGGCAACCCCTTTAATCTGGATGTGGTAACCGAGCTTCGGAAAAAATACAATCTTTGGCTCGTCGAAGATTGCTGCGATGCTCTCGGATCAACCTATCGGGGCAAAATGGTTGGTACGTTTGGTGATATTGCAACCTTGAGCTTTTATCCTGCGCATCATATCACCATGGGTGAAGGTGGGGCAGTATTGACCAACAACCCGGAACTTCGCCAGATTGCTGAAAGTTTTAGGGATTGGGGGAGGGATTGTTTTTGCCCCCCTGGTCGCGACAATACCTGCAAAAGACGTTTTTCTCAGCAGTTGGGAGAACTTCCTTACGGGTATGACCATAAGTATACCTACAGTCACCTTGGCTATAATCTCAAGATTTCCGATATGCAGGCGGCATGCGGAGTTGCACAGCTTGACAGGCTTGAGGAATTCATTGCAAAGAGAAAATCAAATTTCGAGTATTTGAAGGATAGGTTATCTGACTTATCTGAAAATCTGATTCTTCCAGAAGCGACAGAGCATTCTGATCCATCATGGTTTGGGTTCCCGATTACTCTCAGAGATACTGCCAATGTTCGCAGAGTAGATGTACTGAACTTTCTTAACCAAAAGAAGATCGGCACAAGACTATTGTTTGCCGGCAACCTGACCCGTCAACCGTATTTCAAGGACATTGAGTATCGCGTAGTCGGCGAGTTGAACAACACAGATCGTATCATGAACCAAACCTTCTGGGTAGGAGTGTTCCCTGGGTTACAAATAGAGCAACTGGATTACATCGCTGACAAGCTTAAAGAATTTCTGGTAACGTCAATCTGATGAAGCACATACTACTGACAGGCGCTACAGGTTTTCTGGGGAGTCACTTGCTTGAAGCACTGCTTCGTCAGGGGTATCAAGTGACTATCCTCAAGAGATCAACGTCTGATACCTGGAGGATCAAACACCTTCTGGATAGCGTTGCTGCATACGATGTCGATGTGCAGCCTCTGGAAGATGCATTTAAACACAAGAAGGTTGACGCGGTTATTCATACTGCCTGCAGTTACGGACGTCACAGAGAGCCTGTACATTCGGTTGTCGAGACAAACCTGCTTTTCGGTTTACGCCTACTTGATGCCGCTACCTTCTTTAATACAGATACCTTCTTTAATACAGACACATTATCCCCAAAGTATCTGAATGCCTACTCGTTATCGAAGAAGCATTTCGTTGAATGGCTCAAACAACGCAGCTCAGAAATTAAAGTTGTCAATCTCAAGCTCGAGCATATGTATGGCCCAAAAGACGATCAAACAAAGTTTGTCCCTTGGGTGATCAACCAACTTAAACAAAATGTCGAACGTATCCCTTTTACAGAGGGACGACAGTTGCGTGATTTTATTTATATCGATGATGTTGTGTCTGCATATCTATTAACCCTTCAAAAAGATACAGAGCTTGAAGCTATAACCGATTTCGATGTTGGGTCAGGGCAGTTAATTGAGGTGAGACGTTTTGTGTCTGAGCTTTACGAGGCCTTTAAGTTTCAGAATCCAGATATCACAACCGTTCTTGGGTTTGGAGATATTCCTCTACGCTCAGGTGAGTTTATGCAGGTTGAAGTTGATAACTCTGCGCTTATGAAACTCGGATGGGTTCCGATGATCAGTATTTATGAAGGTATTAGGAATTCAATTATAGAGCAGAATTTAACTGTATGAAGTGCTCTTAAAAAAGATAAATATTATATATATTTGGAGGAAAAGTGAGTCGTATTCTTAGTATATGTATACCAACCTATAATAGGTGCAGGTATTTGTGTATGGCATTGCAGTCTATATATAATTCTGAAATTGATTATAGTCAAATAGAAGTCTGTATATCGAATAATAATTCAGAAGATGATTATAGTGAATTAGAGCAACTGCTTGCTATGTCACCAAGAAATCTTATAGTGCATTATATATATCAGAATCAAAAGAAATCGATAGATGAGAATATGTATGCTGTTAAAAATATGGCAACAACTGAATATATATATTTTCTTGGTGATGATGATTACTTTCTTGAAGAACAATTAAGTAATCTTATTAATTTGATTTATATTGAGTGTCCTGATCTTGCTGTATTTAATGGCGTTATTGTCGATGGTGAAAATAATGTTATTAAACGCCATTTTAAATTACAATCTAAAATCTATCGTAATGTTGCTGATGCTTTTCTTGAGTTAAAAGATAAATGTATGTTTGGTGCTGTTTTAGTTAGGTGTAAGCTATTAGAAGATAATTATTTTAAGGTATTATTTGGTACTTCGCATGGTTATGGGTGTTTTTGGTTAACTATACTAAATCAAATAAACGAAAATATCGAGATGAAAATTATGATTCCTGAATTTCCTCTCGTTGCGCTTCGTATGGGAAGGAAAAGTTATAATCTTTTAGATGTTTATTATCGAGATATACCATATGAGATTGCTATCTATCGTAGATATTTAAGCTTAGGTGCGCCACAAGAACTTCATTACCGTTTTGATAAGGCATATCATAAAAAAATATCATCTATATTATTTTTATCTAAAATAAAGATAAGTGGGTGTTCGATTATGAATCTAAAGAAGCTTTCGCCTTGTTTTTATAAGCATACTTATTTTAAAGTAATATTAGCAAATTTATTGGTTGAATCAGGTGTTTTTGCTTTGTTGATGCGCATATATAATTATCTCTTTAGGAGATTTAGATAAACTCTAAAACGCTACATTTTATCTCCGAAACCGGGTTTGTGTTGTAAAAAAAAATATGCAGGATTGGATTATGAAAGGGCTATTCCGGGGGCAACTCATGCTCACGTGTTTGTTAGAAATAACCCAGTTCATTATGAGGAGGTACGAAAAGCAGATGAGCGGGCGACTGAGTTCGGGTTTTTTATCAATTGAGTTCGAGATTAGACTACTAAAACTGCAAGTTTTTAGGTTAAAGCCCGTATAAACTGAACATAAATCTCTTTAGTTTTTATAGCATGAAAATAAATATCGCATGTGGGGATATCTACGTTGATGGATGGGTGAATTACGACTACGCCCCACATTCTGAAAGAGTTATAAAAGCCAATCTTCTTGGTAAATTGCAATTAAAAGACTGCGTGGCTGACGTTGTCTATTCATCCCATTTTCTCGAGCATATTCCATTGCCATTAGTTGAGGGATTCATGGACGAGTGTTTCAGGATTTTGAAACCGGATGGGGTATTGAGATTGGTTTTGCCAGACTTGGAAGATATATGTCGATCCTATTTACAGTACCGGGCTGATGAGGAGCATGATAAAGCGGATTTTCTGCAAATTGAACTGCTTGACCAGATGGTGCGTCCCGATTCTGGAGGAGAGCTTGGCAGGTATTACAGGAAGATTGGTTCTGCTCCCCAGCGTTATGGTGATGAAATTGCTTTTGTGATGGAACGTACGGGCCATAATATTCTGTCGGATTCACACACACATACACGATCATTGAAAATCTTGCTGTCGAAAGTCCTTGGTCGAATTGAACAGGGATACATTCATGCGCTCATGATGCTGCTGCCTGAAGCTTTTCGTAAGCAGAATTGCAGTACGGCCTCCGTTGGTGAGAAACATGCTTGGATGTACGATTATCACGGAGTAAAGTGGTTTTTGGAGCAAGCGGGATTTCGCGATGTGCAGCGTGTTGGAGCTGGCACATCACGTATTCAGGATTTTCCATTTGTTCCATTGGACCTTAACCCGGATGGAGCACCACGCAAAGGGCAGGAATCAATGTACATAGAAGCAGTAAAGCAATGAAGGTTATCCATCTCAATCACTCCGATATCATTGGCGGCGCTGCCCGTGCAGCTTACAGAATTCATCACGCCTTGAGACAGAGCGGAGTTGATTCTTGGATGTGGGTGAATTCTGCAAGTTCAGGTGACTGGACGGTTCAGGGGCCTGGAAGTAAGATAGCTAAGGTAAAGGCCATGATTCGTCCAACAATTGGTGCATTGCCGTGTAGACTGTTACAGACGGAAAACCCCATCATTCATTCACCTGCGTTATTGCCGTCTGATTGGGTGAAAAAGATCAATGCTTCAGATGTTGATGTAGTAAATTTACACTGGGTTACCGGGGAGATGCTGTCCATTGCAGATGTCGGTGCGATCAAGAAACCAGTAATCTGGACATTGCATGATATGTGGGCGTTTTGTGGCGCAGAGCACTATACTGAAGAGTTTCGCTGGAAAGAAGGATATTACAGTAATAACCGTCCATTCTATGAATCGGGATTCGACCTTAACCGTTGGACGTGGGAGCGCAAACGAAAGCACTGGACAAAGCCGATGCAGATCGTAACACCAAGCCATTGGCTTGCGCGTTGTGTTGAAGAGAGCGCTCTCATGCAAGGATGGCCTGTGACAGTGATTCCGAATGCCTTGGATGTAGAAAAATGGAAGCCAGTTGATAAAGAACATGCAAGACAGTTGCTGCATTTGCCAGCAGATGTTCCGCTTTTGCTGTTCGGGGCAATGGGAGGCGGAAAAGATCCTCGTAAGGGATATGATTTGTTGCTTGAAGCACTCAGGGGGGTTACGATAATGAATCCTGCCATAGAGCTGATAGTATTCGGTCAGTTGCCACCTGAAAATCCACCTGATCTTGGAGCTCCGATTCATTACACCGGCCACATGCATGATGATGTTAGTCTGCAGTTGCTCTACAGCGCTGCTGATGTGATGGTAATACCTTCCCGGCAGGATAACCTGCCAAATACAGGCAAAGAAGCTCTCTCTTGTGGAACACCAGTCGTTGCTTTTAAAACGTGCGGTTTGCCTGATATTGTCGATCATGAAGTGACTGGTTACCTCGCCAAAGCCTTCGAACCTGATGATCTGGCAAAAGGGATTGCGTGGGTGCTGGAAGATAGTGCGCGATTTGAGAATCTTAAGCAGAACTCGCGACGGAAGGCTGAGGAGAAGTTTGCTTATCCTGCTGTGGTTTCAATGTATCGTGATGTTTATGAGAGGGTTCTGCAGGAAAATTGTTGATACGATTCTGATGTATCCAGAGGCTGAAGTGTACCCCGGTTTTTAGACAGCGGTTTAAGTTGATACCAGGAGCAAGTACAGCATTCAGGACAGTCTGGGACGCATGCTTTCCTTTTTGCTGTTAGCCTCCAGCTCTTCTCGTTCATCTTGAGTCAAAGTCACTTTGTATTGTTCTTCATCGCTATTCTTTTTTGATTTGAATAACCGATAAGTAAATATAACGCATTTTTGCGACTTTATGTCATTTACATAATACTTGAAGCCTATTGGGTATAAGAATCTGCCCTTATTGTCGAAAATACAACGCAATCCAACACGTCAGTTTGCATATTACACGTTATTATCACCAATATAACCGTTATTAGAGGCTGGATATAAGTGGGAAATTTTAAGTGGGGTTTTTGCCAAGCCATTCTTTGACTGGTTTGCAATGATGTACTTTCAGATTGTCGAGGATCAGAATCACTTTGTGACCGACATCCCTGACCAGACGTTTCATGAATTCTATGAGCCGCTTGCCGTTCATCGCATCTTCATACAGCATGAATC
>Ga0209467_1001496_pt1 | contig 20086 bp, 16 predicted proteins | sample Higcelwee11metaG_FD_187175 | JGI IMG/M metagenome (GOLD analysis project Ga0209467, IMG submission 187175) | Freshwater pond sediment microbial communities from the University of Edinburgh, under environmental carbon perturbations - High... | ecosystem: Environmental > Aquatic > Freshwater >...
TCCTATGAATTGCGGCCAGATCATAGCAGATGGCTCGATCTAGTGGAATACCGATCCGAAGCAGGTCGGGGTTCTATCCGGTCGAAGTCAGGAAGGCGCGGTTGTCGCCGTATTCGATGAAATCGTTGCGCTCAGCCTCTCGCCTTGTTCAGCTTCTTGGCAGCCTTGCTCCGAATCTTCCATTTGTCCTTCTCCGCCTTGCGCGCCAGCGGGTTGGTCTTCGTCTCGAGAAAGCGAGCTTCGGCAAGCAACTTCAACCAGCTCTGGTAGCGCTCCACGCTGATCGAGCCGTCAGACAAGCCCGCCTTGACGGCGCAACCGGGCTCGTTCTGGTGGGTGCAGTCGGAGAACCTGCACGACGCGGCGGCCTCCTCTATCTCGGTGAATACGCCGCCAACACTGTCGTCGCCGAGCCAGAGCTGCACTTCGCGCAGTCCAGGCGTATCGATGATCATGGCACCATTGCCGAGGGAGAACAGCGTGCGCGCGGTCGTCGTGTGCCTGCCGCGCTGGTCGAAGTCCCTGACCGAGCCCGTGGCATTGAGTTCGGCCCCTGCCAGAGCATTGAGCAGTGTCGATTTGCCCGATCCCGACGAGCCCAGCAACACAGAGGTCGAGCCGGGCACAAGGAAGCGGGCCATGCGATCAAGACCGGCACCAGTCAGTGAGCAAACCGGGAACGCCGGTGCAAAGGGACAGGCTTCGCCGGCAGCGGCAACCAGTTCGGCAATTCCTTCGCCCGCCAGGTCTGCCTTGGTGACGACGAGTACCGGAGCAGCGCCGGATTCCAGCGCCAGCGTCGCGTAGCGTTCGATACGGCGCACGCTGAAGTCGTTGCCGGCGGCCGCAATGATGAAGACGGTATCGATGTTCGCAGCGATCACCTGCTCCTCGACCTTGTCGTATCGCGTATCACCTGCGGCCTTGCGCGAGAATGCCGACCGTCGCGGCAACACCGCCTCTACGATCACCGTCTCGTCGCTCGACAGTCCTTGCCTCGGTCTGAGCGCGACCCAATCACCGGTGGCAGGCCACTCACTGCCGACGGTGCACCCGGCAGAAAGATGACCAGATGGTTTGGCCTCAAGCTCGTCCAGACCGCCACGGCCATCCCTGGCCGCCACAAGAAATGAGCCGCGTCTGACCTCAAGAACGCGGGCTGGTTCGAGACCCTCGGACAGGCCTGCCGCGAAAAACGCGCACCACCCCATATCGACGAGCGGATTCTTGTCCCCCGAGTGTATTTCGATCTCCATATCGTTCGTAATGTCCACTCCCTGTTGCCTCGTAATGTCGCCACACCTTGACGCGACACTCAATCCATATAGACTTGATCGGAGGCTACAGCCGAAAGCCAATCGGCGTCAATAAATGCAGTGGCTCTTTATGGGTGATACTTCAATTGTACTTGAAATGTAATTGTCCATCAGCGGTGCATCGGGGCTGATCAACACAGTGAGTGCTACAGAATGGGAGCATTGATGAAAGTAGATGTACAGACTCTGACGACCGTGTTAGGTCTGCTCTTTTTTGTACAAACCCTGGTTCTTTCACTGCAATACCAAATCAGCAAGGCATTGCGCGGCCAGCTCTGGATGGCTGCAGGAAACGGGCTGGAAGCGCTGGGCTTCTTCTTTCTGATCCTTCGTGGCAATCCGTCATTGAACACGCTTTCGATCCTTGGAAGCAATGCATGTATCGCTGCAGGCATGATTCTGATCTTCATGGGGATATTGCGCTTCCTTGATAAAAATTTCCCGCTGTACAGAGTTTGGATACTCTATGGACTGTTCCTTCTGGCCGTCTTCTATTTCTCGATAATCAGAGACAATACACTCGTGCGGGTCGTAAACCTGGCGATATTGTCCGCTATGGTCAACGCGCTTATCGCATACACGCTTCTCGTTCATCGCAATGCCCATTTCCGGACCACGGCCAGAATCCTGGGCGCTATTTTCTCTGCATACGCATTCCTCTTTCTGTTGCGACTTGTCTCGGCACTGGCCGCTTCACCTCAATTCTACTCAATCTTCTCACCCTCCTTTTCTCAAGACTTCTTTTATGGTGGAGCAATAACCCTCAACAGTCTCTTCACCTTCACATACATTCTGATGATCAATCAGCGGCTTCAGAGTGAAGGAGCGGAATCGCAACGACGGTTTGAGCTCATCTTTGAAACGACTCCTGACGCCATCTTGATAACCAGGCTTGATGATGGGCTGATCGTAGCGGCCAACCAGGCCTTCACTACTATCACCGGTTTTGCAAAGAACGAAGTCGCCAAGCGGCCAATACTCAGTTTGGGCATCTGGCCAGCCGCTCAAGAGCGTGATCGATTTGCCGGGACCCTCAAAGAAACCGGAGCATGCGACAATGAGGAATTCACTTTCCACCGCAAGGATGGGACCTCCTTTACAGGAATGGTTTCTGCGAGGACTCTTACGATGGAAGGGCAACTCCATATCATCAGCGTCACGCACGACATCACAAGTCGCAAGCGGTTCGAAGAGGCATTGAAAGAGAGCGAAGGCAAATTCAGGGAGCTGGCCGATATGCTTCCCCAAATTGTTTTCGAGACTGACGAGCAGGGCAATCTGACATTCGTCAACAGACAGGCCTATCCGCTGTGTGGCTACTCGCCGGAAGACAATCTTATAGGCGCAAGCACCCTTGCGTTCTACCCTCCGGAAGACAGAGCTCGGGCGATCGAGAATATTCAAAATCGCATAACGGGCAGACCGATGGGAAGCAATGAGTATCGAATCATCCGAAAGGATGGTTCCACATTCCCCGCGCTTGTCCATTCCACAAGCATCATTCGGAACGGAAAGCCAGCAGGGCTGCGCGGAATGATTGTCGATATTTCCGAGCAGAAGGAGACAGAGGAGAGAATACGGGAACTACTCCAGCAATTGGAGATTGAAAAGAGATACGCCCAGGAAAGCGCCATTACCGATGGGCTGACGCTTCTGCACAACCGCCGTCACTTTGATGCGATGTTACGCAGCGACTTCTTCCATAGCAAGCGAACGGGGGGCGTTTTTTCCCTTATCATGCTCGATGTAGATAATTTTAAAAAATATAACGATACCTATGGTCATCTGGCAGGAGATGATTGCCTCAGGAAAATTGGACAGGTCTTAAAGCAGGTTGTAGGACGAACCCATGATACGGTAACCCGCTATGGAGGCGAGGAATTCGCCGTTATCATGCCCGAGACCGACGCGCGTGGAGCCCTCGTCATCGCCAACCGACTCCGTGAGGGCGTCATCGGGCTGAATCTGCCCCACCCGACTTCGGATGCGGCCTCGATCGTAACCATCAGCATTGGGGTTGTTACGCTTCGGACTTCGGATCAGGAAACGCAGGATCAGATGGTGGCGCTGGCAGACGAAGCGCTCTATGATGCAAAAAAGACGGGCAGGAATCGTGTGGTGCACAGGAACCTGACAGACAAAGAGAGCCCGCATCAGTTCCTGCAGCTGATCTGGAATCCGGGCGACAACTGCCAGAATGCCGTCATTGATCAGGAACACCGGTTGCTGGTTCTGCATTCCAATGACCTATTGGAATGCATGATCCATGGCAAAGACAAGCAGCAGCTCCTGCAAGCCATGGGCAGCCTGCTGGATGAAGTGATCGCACACTTCACCGATGAGGAAAAGATCCTTGCAGAGCGGTCGTACCCCCAGTTGCACGATCACGCGGTACTGCACAAGGCGCTGGTCGACGAAGCCCTGCAGATTCTGGAAAGCTACAAGGGCGATACGCTTTCTCAGGGAGAGCTCATCAATTTTCTGGTTTATGAAGTGATAGTCCATCACATGCTGACAGAAGACAAGAAGTACTTCCCGTATGTCGCGACCGAGAGTGAGGCGGCATCGCAAGAAGCGATCCATACCCAGATTCATGGCGTGCCCTACGATTGATAGTCCCCTGTCCCATCTCAAAAGAAAGGCCACGCTTTCGCGTGGCCTTTTTCATTTTAGCAGGGGTAGGACTCGAACCTACGACCTCCGGGTTATGAGCCCGACGAGCTGCCAACTGCTCTACCCTGCGTCGATGTTGAAGAAAATATACATAAAACGAGAAAGAATGTCAAGGGATGCCAAGGTTGCAAGCAAATGGGCATGCTCCACAGGCTGGTGCGAGTGCCGCTCAGGGCCCTTCATCCAGTACGGACCGGATGTGTGACCGGAGCTCATCGAGCACGAAGGGCTTTGGCAGGAGACCATCAAACAGCCCGGTTCGCTCCAGCGGCTTCGGGTCGGATCCGGTGACGATGATCATGCGGGTATGTCTGGCTTTGACCTGGTCAAGCTCCCTGATTTTCTCCGCGGTCGCAACGCCATTCAAACGTGGCATCTCGTAGTCGAGCAGCACGACATCGTAGTCAATGGCAAGGCAAGCCGCCAGTGCAGCCTCACCATCCGCCACCGTGTCGGCATCCCACTGAAGCATCCCGAGCATGCGGCGCATCAGCTCGCGGTTCAACTGGTCATCCTCGACGATGAGGGCCTTCATGATCAGCCCATGCCACCGGCACCGTGCCTCGCCAGCGCCGAATCCAGCATCCGCGCGATTCTGTCCAGTAGTCCGCTGAGGACGGACCGGTCCTCATCAGCGTAGTGTTCCAGAAAGAGGCGGACCATTTCCTGCCCGGTGGTGCACGGAATCCTCATGAAGGCGCCTGAAAGCACCGATGCCTGCGCCTTTATGTCAACCTTGGCGGTGCTTGTTCCGGCCAGGGCCAACGAGATCGCGGCAATGGCCGACTCCACCCCGATTCTCTTCTTTTCCAGAACCGTGGCGTTGCCATCCAGCCGATCGCTCAACGCCTGTCCACCGAACACGACGGTCTCACGCTCAACCATGGCGGCATTGAGAGCTGCCGAGAATTTGCCTATGTCGGTTGGTTTGGGAAAAACAACGGAGAACAGATCTTCGAGGCGGCCCATCGATGATTGATCCTGAGCTGTCATCGCGAAGAGCGGCATCGATGGCGAATAGCGCGTTCCCGCATAGGCCCGTATCGCCTTCGCCAATTCAGCTCCGCTGTAGCCTGGCATCTGTATGTCCAGAAGACCGGCATCGACGTACTTTGTCTCCAGCACGCGGAAGGCTTCGGCTGCGCTCGACGCACAGCGAACCCGGTAGCCGTTGTTCTCTATCAAAGTACGCATGTACTCGAGGTTCACTTCGTTGTCGTCGACGATCAGCACCGTGTATCGCGCCTCGGATCCATGAGTCATCTTGGTCGGCGCGCTGACCGGTACGATAATGGTAAATTCGCTGCCCGATCCCGGTTCGCCACTCAGCCGGATTTCACCGCCGAGCACCCGCACCACATTCCTGGCCAGCGCCAGGCCAATGCCGACCCCTTTGGATACCGTGCCGCTCGACAACTCGGCCCGGGAGAATGGGCGGAATACCCTGTCGCGGTCGATGGCCCGTATGCCCGGTCCGGTATCGGTGACGCGAACCTTCAGGTGCGGTATGTTGCCTTCGGGATGCTCAATCGCCGCAAGTACCGAAACCGAGCCTGACTCGGTATACTTGACAGCATTGTCCAGAAGCACGGTGATCACGCGATCGAGTCTGTCTGGATCACTCTCCAGCACTTCATCGGATTCTATAGAAAGGTGGAACTCGAGGCCCTTTGCGGCAGCCGTGAGCCGGTAGGGCTGGCAGGCGCGCTCCATGAACGCCGCGAGCGGAAACGCCAGCCGCTGGACCTTGATGTTGGAGTTCTCCGATCGCACGTAATCAAGAATACCCGTCAGCATTTCCAGCAGGGTCTGGGCGTTCAACAGAATCGACGAGAGCTTTGCCGGCGCATCCGTCGACGGAACTTCCAGCAGGTGCGCAGCGGACATGATGCTGTTTATGGGATTCTTCAGTTCATGGGTCATGCTGGAGAGGAAACGGGACTTCGCCTGATTGGCGGTTTCAGCCGCAATCTTGGCATTGCGCAAGAGATCTTCCATTGTCTTGCGCGCGCTGACGTCTTCAACAATCGCTATGGCATGCGTTATTGCGCCAGCCGGAGAGCGCACGGGAGCGACGGCAAGGGTGGCCCAGAATTGTCCCCCGGCCGAGCGCGGTACCAGAACTTCATCCTTGGAATCAAATCCATCCTGGACGCGCCTGGCTATGCGTTCTGCCTTGTCGGGCTGCAATGCCACGAAGCTGAATATGCTGGCACCTATGACCTCCGGAGGCCCAAAACCTGTCAGCATGAAGAACACCGGATTCACATATTCGATCTCGAAGGAATGATTAAGCACAAAGACGCAGGCGCTCAGCTGGTCTATGGCCTGGTACAGCTTGCGGAGCATCTCTTCCGACTTCCTCCGCAGGGTAATGTCCCTGATGATGCCGACCGTGCCCTTGAAATCCTTCCGGTCATCACCCGTGTATTCACCCACCGAGGATATCTCGCCATAGGCGATGACACTGCCGATAATATCGAACGCCACACCGGCCATTCCAGCCTTACGGCGCAGACGGACTTCAAGATCCGAGGTGCGGCGACTGAAACCCCTTCGTTCATTGAACAGCTTGGGACTGAGCGCGAGGCCTGTCGTGTAGCCGATGTATTCAGGTAGCACCCTGTCGCGATCCACGGCAGCGGCATCATCATCATTGAGCAGGACTGAATAGTGCTTGCCGACAAGATCGGCAGGAGCATAACCGAGCATCGATACCGATTCGTTGATAAATGTTATGACGCCATCGGAATCAAGTTCATAGACTATGTCGGGCAAGGCCTGCACCAGTTCCTCATAGCGCTGGCCAATATCGGCGATGGCCCGGGCGATGCCAACACCCTTGCGCGCGGAAGCGATACAGCCAGCGACCCATATGGCCACTTCGACGAATGGACTGGGTTCGGGTCCCAGCGGGAAGAGGACATACCCGTGTTCGGTGGACAGGGCACTCAGGTTCTCATCGGGCTCAGGGCCAACGATGATAGCTACGAGCGGATCGTGCCCGTCGCATGCGACATCGGCAACCAGACGCGCCATGGCCGGATCGGCCACTATGATATCGACAGACGCACCATGCGCCGGGAATATGGCGTCCTTGAGGAATCTGGCTCCCGCCAACACATCCAGACTGGCACCTGCGACGCGTGATCTGAGTTCCCGGGCAAGGCGCTCGGCTATGTCATGATCCCTGACGGCGACACCGATCTGCGGCGTGATTGGCTTTGTCATGCCTTCTACCATGCTTCTTTCATCCGTTCATTTCAAGCATTTGTCATGGCCTATCGCTTGCCAAGCGAGCGAAGTGCAACCATCAACGACGAATCGGCCATGACTTCTTCCAGGGCCGGGTGCATGCGCCATGTCCAATTGAAGCGATCGACGCTGCCGGGTACATTGATTCTATCGGCACGAGTGTCGTCGGACATGAAACGCGATGACGTATCCAGAACATCCTGCATCGGCACCACGTACAGCATCGAAGGAGCCTTGGCCAGCGCCCTGAGTACGGTCAGCGTAGCACGGGCGTCCAGCCTGTCGGGGATCGGTTGCAGCTCCGGGCAGTACGCGCGCGCAAATGGCTCGCGCCCCTCCTCATGCTCCCACCAATCACGCAATGTCGATGTGTCATGGACGCTAGCCGTGCAGACCGACAGCTCTCCATATGTACTCAGGGCTTTGAACGGCTGGCCCGGCTCATCCCAGCGGCGCATCCAGCGCGGTACGCGCAGTCCGGGTATGCCAAGCTCCTCAAGGACGCGAGGCACGCAGTCGGGCACCGCACCCAGATCCTCGGCACAGGGCAGCATGGCCGATGCCGACTTGAGCATGGACAGCAGGGCACGCCCCCTGATCTCCCAGCCGCGCTCGGCCTTTGCGCTGGCCCGTTCGACCAGTCCGCCAAACGCGCTCCGTTCCGGTTCGGAAAGGCTTGCCCAGGCGCGGCTCTGGCGGTACAGCCAGGCGGGGGCGTAACGTCCCGAATCGATCTGCAAGAGCGCGCGGTCGGCCCAGCGCATCTTGAGGAAGGCGGTGGCCGTCGCTCCAAGGCCAAGTTCGCCAATATCCGCCTCGCCACGGATGGTGCGCTTGAACAAGAACAGATCTTCCGATCCTATCCGGTCGAGCGCCATGCCAGCCGCCGCATCAGCCACGGCAACCGACGCACAGGCGGACCTCAGCTCCGCTCCGGGTATATGCGGTTCGGAGAGCCAGCGGATTCGCGCCGTCGGGAAGCCGGCTGCAAGCAATTCGGCATCGGTGAGCACCGGGCCCGGTATGAATCGCCCCAGGCTGCCGGTCTCTTCCCTTTCACCGAGTGCCCATATCCTGAAGAACCCCAGCACATGGTCAATACGGTACGCCGAGTAATAGGCGTCAGCCGCCGCGATACGTGCCTTCCAGAACGAGTAGCCGTCTTGGGCCATTGCATCCCAGTCCCATATCGGAAAGCCCCAGTTCTGGCCGGTGGCCGAATACATGTCGGGCGGCGCGCCTGCACGCATCGACGCGTCAAAGTACGACCGCCTTGACCATACATCCGCGGAGTCATCGTTCATCAGGATGGGAATATCACCCAGCAACACAACGCCGAGCCTCGCAAGTTCGTGTGCCGCCGCCGAAAACTGGCCGGCCGCGCGCATCTGCACCCAGGCATGGAACAACTGTTCATCGGACGCAGCGCTCTGGTTCCACATCGAATCAATGTCATCACCGCCAGGGTCGCGCTGAGCGGGCCACTGCCGCCACGATCGCTCACCATAGCTCGACTTGAGACGTTTGAAGACAGAATACGCCTTGACCCATGCGTTGTCCGCGATGAACGAGCTCAGGTCCGGGTCTGCAGCTATCCGGGAACGACTGGCAACATACACCGCGCGGAGCGCCGTCAGCTTGGCTTCCAGACATGCATCGTATGGAAAACGTTCGCCAGGCGCGGCCTCCGCAGCAAAACGATCAAGCGCAGCGAGGGCACCTGGAGCATCTGCCGCTTCCGGCAGATCCCTGACCCGTATGTACAATGGATGGAGCGCGAATGCCGACAACGCCGAATACGGCGAACTCTGGCTTCCCGTATCGTTGACCGGCAGTATCTGCACGAGGCCGGCTCCGGCGGCGGTACAGAACCGGGCAAACGGCACGAGATCGGGATACTCGCCAACACGCCAACCATCTTGAGTTCTGATGCTGGCCAGGGGAATCGCTATGCCAAAGAGTCTCGTGCCCGCCGCTGCATACCGCATGATCGGCCTCCCTTACAATGATATCCCTCATCGGTCTCAGGAACCTGAGGCATCGACCTTGCCGAAGAGCGCCTTGATGGCTGCGCCTATCGATCCGACGTGCGTCCATCCATCAACGGACTCGGCACCCGCCTCGCGTGTCTCTGGAGGACCGACCACGCGGGCCAGACCCATCGCCTTTGCAGCCCTCGCCCGGCCGGACATCCGCCTGACCGGCCGAACCTCGCCGGCCAGCGACACTTCGCCTGCCAGCACGACGCCGGGGGGAACCGGCAGGCCGGTCCGCGCAGAGTACAGCGCGGCGGCCAGCGCCAGATCGACGCCGGGCTCGGCCAGACGGATGCCTCCGGCGACATTGACATAGATGTCCTGATCGGACAGCCGCAGGCCAGCATGTTTCTCGAGTACGGCCGCCACGCGGGCGACACGCGCCGGTTCGATGCGTTCCGAATACACGCGCGACAGCGATGCCTTGCCGGGGACGGTCAGCGCCTGTATCTCTACCAATATGCATCTGGTGCCTTCCCAGGTCGCCGAAATCGCGGCTCCTGCGGGCGCACCACCCTCACGCCGGACCAGAAACACGGCCTCGGGGTCAGACAGTTCCGCCAGGCCGCGTTCGGTCATCGTGAACAGGCCCACCTCGTCGGTCGACCCGAAGCGGTTCTTGGCCGAGCGCAGGAAGCGCACATCGGACTCGCTCTGTTCGAACATCAACACCACATCCACCGTATGCTCCGCGGCCTTGGGCCCCGCGATGATGCCATCCTTGGTCACATGCGCGACGAGGAAACATGCGCTGCCCCGCTCGCGTGCCCAGTCTGACAGTTCGAGCGAGCAGTACTTGACCTGGTTGGCGGTGCCGGGGACAGCCCCCGCCTCCGCGGACGACAGGGTCTGCAACGAATCGACGACGAACAGCGCCGGCTTGACCCGCTCGAGCGCAGCGAGCGCTTCGGCCAGGTCACCCGTGCACAGCACCTCCAGCCCTTCACGCCGCAGGCCGAGCCGGTCGGCACGCAGCCGTATCTGGGCGGCGCTCTCCTCGCCGGATATGTAGAGCACGCGGCCCTTGACGCCGGCCAGCGCGGCTATCTGCAAGAGCAGCGTGCTCTTGCCGATGCCCGGCTCGCCGCCAACCAGCACGCTGGAGCCGCGCATGATGCCGCCGCCCAGCACGCGATCGACCTCGACGAGCCCCGAGCTTGTCCGCGAGCCCTCGGCCGGATCGACGGCGTCGAGCGGCACCGAGAATTTGTGCGCACGCACGGCACGGCCGTCGGCAGCGGGGGCTGCGCTCTCGCGCATGGTGTTCCACTCGCCACATTCAGGACAGCGGCCAAGCCACTTGGCCTCCCGATGCCCGCACGAGACACACTCGTACCCGATCTTCGCCGGCTTGGCCGTCATGCTCCTCACAATCCCAGATCCAGGTCGATCTTGGCCCGCGTAACGGCCAGAACCTCGGCGGTCGATACCCTGATCAGCTTAAGGAACAGCTCATACCGGTCTGCCCGCCTGTATAGCGTCGAGGAGACCATCACATCGGCCCCGAGGAGGCCACCAACCTTGGCAACGCTACCTTCATCGACGAGGCCAGACAGCTGGAGCTCCAGCTCCGCCAGGACCTTCTGCAGATCCTTGCGCTCCACCGGCTTCCACCGCTTGGCCTCCGCAGCCGCCATCATGAGCCGTTCGCCGAAGTACTCGGCGGTGGGACCGAAGCCATCGCCTGAAGCCGCGACCGGGAGTACGACGCACGGCGTAGCCGCAGTTATCTGGTAGGTGGAATAGTCAGCCAGGTTGCCGATCGCCTCGCCAAACAGCGTGCTCAGCGTCTGGTCACGACTCTCATCCTTCACCGTGCGGGCATCGAAGTATTCATCCGGCACCGATATCGGAACATCGGACAGGTTCGCCACTTCTTCCCTGACGAACTTGATGATGATCGACTCGAGCTTGTCGGTCTGGAAGTTGGATCCGGTATGGTGGCTGACCGAGCCTTCCGCTCCGCCGGCCGATTCCACGCGCTCACCATACGTCAGGAATATGTACCGGGCGTCGGTCAGTTGCGCGACCTGCCTGAGCACATATTCGCCCTCGAGCGGCAGACCGCCGGTCCCGATGGTGTACAGCTTGATGGCCTTGGCGCGGGCGTCGTTGGCGGCGCTAACATAGGTGTAATCCCGGCCATAATCGAGATGGGCCTCGGCGTCAGTGACCACGAAGGCGAGACGCAGGCCATTCTTGTTCCATGCAACCCGGTTGACTGCATCATCGAGGGCGGACTCCAGGTCCTCGGGGCCATCGCCACCGCCATCCGCCGCAACCGGCGCCAGCTTGCGCTGGAACAAATCCAGGTCCTCTGTCAGCGGCACGACACGTGTTATGTACTCATCACCATGATCCTTGTACAGCACGAGTCCGAAACGGATCAGCGGCCGCGGCTTCAGCTCGGCAAGATTCGCGTGGATGATATCGATGGTCGATTTGAGCCGCTCGATTTCCTCACCCATCGAGCCCGTCGTATCCATGACGAACAGCACGTCGAGCGGGACCGGGGAAGGCACAATGCGGGCGCCGCCCAACCGTACCTCGACAAGCCGGGGCCCGTCACGCTGGACAGCCGCGCGGGCAGACTGTGTGCCCGCCTCGACGCGCACCTCATATGACGGCGCCTTCGATCCGAGTGCAGCCGGATAGAATCGGAATCCGCCATCGGCATAGGTGAGTCCGGTGGCGAGATTCGATCCGCCCGAGCCGACGGTTACCTTCGCATTGGCAACTGGTTTGCCAACCGAATCGATCACGCGGACGGTTATGCGCTCGCTGACGTCATACGCATAATGCGGCACCGAGTCGTATTCCTTGAGAAAATTGACAAAGTAGTTGAATTGCTGGTTGTCATCGGAGTAACCGGCCTTGAGGCCCGAAGCCGACGGCACGGAGGAAGACTCGCCAAGACTCGGAGCGCCCGATGTGGCCTTCGACTCACTCCGCGCCGGAGCCGGAGCTTCCTTGGAGAATTCCATGGAAGAGCTCGCCACCGACGCCGCATCACCGGCCGGCGATGGAGCGGCAGGCGCCAGAATGGGTGATTCGTCCGGCTTTACCACCGGAGCTGCAGGACCCGCGTTTCCCAATCCCGCACATGAACCAAGCAAGAAAGCACACAGTATCGTAATCGATAGCGTTGCACGCCGCATCATGGCCTCCTTCTGTCTTTGTCAAATCGCAGAATGCTATAGCACCAGAACACGCCTGATTGTCTCGGATTTCACACCAAACAGCCGCCTGAAATCTTCTTCGGTCGAATATGAGGTGCCCGCCTTGGCATTGAATATGGTGGCAAAGGCGTGCAGATCCTCGGGCTTGCCCGAGAATACCGCCGAGGCGAACGCCGAGCGGTATAGACCCGCTTCCGCCAGCTCTGCGGTAGTCATCGATCCATAGCTTGCCTTGGCCTTGCCATCGACGATTGCCGTTTCACCATCATAACCAATCGTGAATATGAAGTCTTCCCTGGACAACATCGAGTCGCTCCTTAAAGAAAAAGGCCGGAACCGGCGCCATCGCGCACGATACCAGCCTTGATGATACACGCCGCCCCGAGGCGGCGCAACAGGCTATGCCTTGCTGAAGCTGTCCTTGCCGGCGCCACACATGGGACATACCCAGTCGGCCGGCAACGCCGCGAAAGCGGTCCCGGCGGGAATCTTGCCATCGGGATCGCCGACCGCGGGATCATAGATATAACCGCAAACATCACATACGTACTTGTCCATGGTGTCTCCCCTCTCTTACGCTTCGGCCTTCCAGAGGCCATGCAAATTGCAGAATTCGCGTGCGGCGACCCGCTTCGCTTCGATGTGGAATGTGGCCTCGGGCTTGTCCCCGGGCTTCAGATTGGCGCGGTAGATCTTGCCATCGGCTATCAGCTCGATCCACTCAATGTAGTGCTTCTCTTCCATCGGATGCGCAACCGCTCCAACCGTCACACGGAAGCCACCGGCGACGCGCTCGATGACAGGCACATGCTTCTCCTTGGCACCGTCACTGGTATTTTCCTTGAGCAACTTCATCGGAACGCCGCAGCACACCAGCTCCCCGTCGCCCGCATGCAGGACTTCGACTATATTGCCGCACTTCTCGCACTTGTACACTTGCATGATCGCTGTCATTTTCGTGTTCCTTTCTTACCAGTTCTCGCCGAGCTGTTCGAAATAGGACTGTGGATGAGCACACGCGGGGCAGACCTTGGGCGCCTCCATGGCCTCGATAATGTATCCACAGTTCAGGCAGCGCCATACGATGGGCTTGCTGTGCTTGAACACGAGCCCCTTGTCGACATTCACCTTGAGTGCTTCATAACGCTTGGCATGCTGCTTCTCGGCTACCGCAATCGACTCGAACACAGTCGCTATGGCATCCAGCCCCTCGGCTTTGGCCGTCTTGGCAAAACCCGGGTACATCTCTTTCCATTCATAGTTCTCGCCACCTGCCGCTTCCAGCAGATTCTCGGAGGTGGTCCCGACCGGTCCGGCCGGGAACGTGCCGGTAACGGTGATCGTGCCACCTTCCATGAACTTGAAGAGTCGTTTGGCGTGCTCTTTTTCTTGACTTGCTGTCTCTTCGAAAATGGCGGCTATTTGCATGAAACCCTCATCGCGAGCCTTGCTCGCAAAATAGGTATAACGATTCCTTGCCTGCGACTCACCCGCGAACGCCGCCATAAGGTTCTTTTCGGTCTGAGTCCCCTTTATGCTTTTCATGCCTGCCCCTCCATCTCAACGATGCGGTGCCATACGGCACCGGAACCACAATGGCACACCGCTATCAGTATAGTAGAAATTCGACGAGCGCGCAATCTCATTGCCGTAACGGACCTTAGTGGATAACCGCGATTCTGCAGAAAGCTCAAGCGATGGGGCGTGGCCAGGCGTTATGCATAGCGGGAGGTTCACAATGAGGACGAACGAAATGACGTATGAACGCACGGCCGCACCATATGCTGAAGAGCTGGATATCAGAGAGCGGATACTGCAATCGGGCACGCCGTCAGTAGCCGACTTCGAGTTGCTGGCGGCCATTCTCGGCACCGGTTCGCGCGGCAAGGAGGTGCGCATCCTGGCCGCCGAGATTCTTGCTGGGTGCGACTTCACGACAGGGGTGCCTTCGATTGCGGCGCTCGTTGCCATACCGGGGCTGGGCAAGGCGCGCGCCTGTCGCGTGGCGGCCGCATTGGAGTTGGGCAAAAGATTTTTCGGTGTTCGCGAGCGCCGCATCGGTTGTCCGGAAGATGCGTGGCAACTGGTACGCCACTTTGACGACAGAAAACAGGAGCGTTTCCTCTGCTGTACGTTGAACGGCGCCCATGACGTGATTGCGGTGCGCGTCGTCACGGTTGGCTTGGTAAACCGCACCATCGTCCACCCGCGGGAGATCTTCTCGGAGGCTGTGGCGGACCGGGCATGTGCGATTGTTGTCGCGCACAATCACCCGAGCGGCCGGCTCGACCCGTCCCCAGAGGATCAGGAAATTACAGAACGACTCAAGAACGCAGGAGAACTGCTCGGCATCCCATTGCTCGATCATCTCATCTTTTCACATGAAGCATTTACCAGCATGGTCGAGCAGGGTTTTATGGAGGCGACCCGGCCGTGAACCGTGGCGCCGAAGCAGTCAATCGACCAGTGTAGGCTCTTCTGACTCCGTTCGCGGCTTCGGCTGGCCAAAAATGCCTTTAAGCATCTCGCCGATCACGTTCTTCCTGGCGGCGATACGCGCTCCCGTGAATGCGGTGACATCCCGTTCGGTGCCTGCGCACAGCATTACATCGTCGGCGGCAAGCCGGTACTTGGGATCGAAGTATTCGTACTCGTCTCCTACCTGCTTGCGTATGGCGACGACGTTGATGCCTTTCGACTGCCTGAAGTTCGCTTCTATCAGAGTCAGCCCGACATACCGTTCCGGTACGCCGACTTCTGCCAGCACGAGGCTGGGACTGATCGCCATGAAGGAGAAAAGCGAGCTCGACACAAGCATGGGCACAATTTTCGTAGCCGCCTCGAGGGCAGGATAGACGATCCTGGTCGCTCCAACCATCTCGAGGATTTCGCCGCGCTCCTGGGTATCCGCCCGGACTATGATCTGCCTGGCCCCGAGTTTCTTGAGGGCATTCGTCACGACAACGGCGACTTCTATGTTGTCGCCAACATCGACGATGGCGACATCGATTGCCTCCGGTATGATCCTGGACAGTGCCTGCTTGCTCAGTGCATCGGTGATATAGGATTTTGCCGCCAGATCCTTGTACTTCTCTACGATTTCCTTGTTCTTGTCTATGATGATGATCTGGTCCGTAGCCTCAGACAGCTTCTCCAGAACGCGGACACCGAAGCTGCCCAGACCAACAATCGCATATTGGCGCACCATGACCGATCCTCCTATCCCAGAAGCAGATTCTCTCGCGGGAACTCCGCGAACCGTTCAACGCTGCGCGACGACCGCGATATGGCCATGGCAAACAGTCCTATCCTGCCTATGAACATGGTCACCACCAGTACGACCTTCGAGGCTGATCCAAGCCCGGCTGTAATGCCGCGGGAGAGGCCAACGGTACCGAAGGCGGAGACTGTCTCGAACAGGATGTTCTCGAATCTGCCGCCAGGGCCCTCCAGCGCCAGGATCAAAACGAATGCCGCGCATATGATGACGAGAGACTTGACGAGCACTGATAGTGTCCTCGCGACCAGATGCGATCCAAGCGCACCACCACGATAGGCGATCGATCCATCGTCCTCGTGGCTCTTGAAGGCGGCAGCGAGTGCCACAAAGATGGTGGTCGTCTTGACGCCTCCGGCCGTGGATCCAGGAGATCCGCCCGTGAACATCAAAAAGACCGTGAGAGCCACCGATGGAAGGCTGAGAGCGGCCTGATTGATCGTATCAAACCCCGCCGTCCTCGTGGTAACTGACTGGAACAGCGCCGCCAGAAATTTGCCAGGAAGCGTCATGGCCGAATAGGCGCCGTCGAATTCCAGCATATAGAAAGCCGCCATACCGCCAAGGATCAGGGTGCCGGTCATCGCAAGGGCTATCCTGGAGTGGTAGCTCAGGTGGCGCTTCGTCCGCATGAAGACCTCGGAGACATCCTGTAGCACCACGAATCCGATACCGCCAAGGACGATCAAAAGCATGATTGCCACATTCAGAAGCCAATCGCCGACAAATGCCTCGAGGCTGTCGCTGAAAGTCGAGAATCCCGCATTGCAGAAGGCAGAAACGGCATGGAAGGCCGCGGCGAACCCATAATCATGGACGCCAAGCACCTTGAATCGATGCCGTATCAGAAAAAAGCCCAGCCCCTCTATTCCGATCGTCGTCAAGACGATATTTCGTATGAGATGGCGGGGATTCGAGTCCACTTCATCAACAAACATGTCTTTGATGAGGCCGCGATTGACCAGCGATACCTTTCGCCGCGGCATCGCTATGTACAATGTTGCAAAGGTGACAAGCCCAAGACCTCCAAATTGGATCAGGAGCATGATAACGACCTGTCCGAAGCGGCTGAACTGTGCGGTGTCGACGACGATGAGGCCAGTGACACACACCGCGCTTGTCGCCGTGAATACGGAATCGAGCAGTGACAGGCGCGCGTCTCCGTTCCAGGACCATGGCAGCAGGAGCAATCCTGATCCAACAACGATCATCAAGACGAAGTACGATACGATGGTAAGCTTGTCGGGTGCTATTCTGATCCGCATTGCAGCGATGATACCATGCAGCGCAAGCGACCAACAAGCCGATCAGGGCTCCCAAGAGAGAGCACGGCATTGGATACTGGTTTTTGGCTCACGCCTCCATTACACTATGTGTCTATGAAGAAGATTCCACCGATTTCGTTGGGAAGGACCAAGAACGACTTCGATGATATCACCCATACGAGACAGCTGAACGAACTGGTGGAAGCAGCACTCGACGCGGACGATCTCCAATCAATGGCGATCGCCATCGGCGATCACCTGGCGGCCATGATAGATGCGGATGGATGTTCCATAACCTTCTGGGATCAGGAACGCCACGTAGCAATTCCGGCGAATGTCTATGCCGCCTACAGCGAGACATACACATCGCTTCGTCCCGAAACCGGTGAGCGCACCCTGACTGAGTCAATCGCCACGCTCGGGCACACGCTGGCCATAGAAGACGCCCAGCACTCTGAGTATGTGAGCCCCCGCATAGCCTCCAGCTTCGGCACCGTCTCGGTGCTTGGCCTGCCGATGATTTCGAACGGCCGAGTCTTTGGCGCCATCATACTCAGTTTCAAGCATGCACACCACTTCACTGAACTCGAGATTGCCCGAAGCGAGCACGCCGCGCGCTACGTGTCGTTTGCGCTGACCAAGATGGTGCTGCTGGACGAAGAACACCGACGCACTGACGAGCTCTCTGCAATCACGCATATCGGCATGGTGATCAGTTCCGGCCGCGACCTGGACACCGTGATGCGGACGATCTTCGAGCAATGCAAGAGCATCATCAGCCTGGATACGTTCTATCTGGCATTATATGATGAAGCCAGCGATGAATTGAGCTTCCCTATCTTCCATGACAACGGAGTGATGATATCCTTTCCGTCGCATAGCCTGCAGAAGAATCCCGGCATCAGCGGCCAGATCATCAGGACCCGTTGCTCGCTAAGCATAAGCGACGTGCTGGAGCCTGTCATACAGAAAAGGTATAACGCCTTGCGATCCGGGGGCATTCCATCTCGTTCGTATATCGGGGTCCCGATGCTCTATGGCGACAGGGTGCTGGGAGTCCTTTCGGTCCAGAGCAAGGAAGCGTGTACCTACACATCCCATCATGTGCAGCTAATGGAGATGATCGCGGCGCAATCCGCCATTGCGATAGAGAATGCGCGGCTCTATGGCGAACTGGAGCAGCTCTCCATCACCGATGGCCTGACAGGTGCCTACAATTTCAGGCACATGATGGAATTGGGAACGATGGAATTTGCAAAATCGGTCAGACTGAATCGACACCTGTCACTGCTGTTCTTCGACATCGACCGTTTCCGCGACTTCAATAATCGGTATGGCCACTCCACCGGCAATGTGGTTCTTGTGGCGGTGGCAGATCGAGTACGAACATGCATCCGTGGTATCGATCTTTTCGCGCGCTACGGTGGTGAGGAATTTGTCATCATCCTGCCGGAAACGCCACCCGATGAGGCCGCGACCATTGCGGCGCGGGTCAGGCAGGCGATCGAGTCTCTGCAGGTCTATGCACCCGACCAAACCCAGGCCCTGTCTGTCACCATCAGCATCGGAGTCGCCTCGGTACGGGTCGGCATTGATGGCTTCCAGCAACTGCTCGACGCGGCCAACGGAGCGGAGCGCCTGGCCAAGGACCATGGCCGCAACAGGATAGAGATATGGCAGCCAGCATGAGGGTGCCGCGTTCCAGGAATCGGCCCGCTCACGTGATCGAGAGAAGCGATCCAAGATAGTCGACTACCCGAAGCTGTGCATCGAATCCGTTCTCAAGCTCCAGAGAGGCCCACCGGCTTGGCAGGTTGCCACGGTATCGTCTCATGTAGTCGAAATCTGCCAGACCGGCGTACTCATGGTGATCCCACATTCCTGCCCAGTGGTTCGCTACCCCTATGCGGATCGCCGAAATGTGGCAACACCCTGTCGTGAAGCACTCGAGCTGGTGGCTGACGGTGGTCACGTAGTCTTGTTTGTTGAAGAGGCGCGCGTTCTCCAGGTGCGAAAAGTCCAGACACAACCCGCCAGGAACAGGTCCGCCGTCTCCCAGCAGTTCTGCATCCTCTGCTGGAATGTCCACATTTTCGATAAAAAGGCTTGCGGCAAATCGTTCCGGAATCGGGCCAAAGGCATGAGAGCTGGCGCGCGGATGGATATTGAACGCCTGGGTTCCGAATCTGCCCACCAGGTAGCCCATCTCTTCGGCGTCGCAATCTGAGCGCAGGTGCACGTGCGGAATGCCAAGACCTGGTATGGTCTCGAGCTCGCCATAGAGGGATCGCCTTTCCGCGATGCTCAGGCAGGTTGGGAACAGCGCGATATCCCGTATGCTCGATCGGCGCAATGCTGCGATGAATGCGGGGATGCGCTCCTTCTTCGTACTCGTGAGCCCCGGCAGTATGATCATGAAGCCATGATGCTCTGCGACTCATCGCATGGTCAAGGCGACTACAGAAAGACCATTCCGGAGAGCGCCATGCACAGCGGGATGATGGCAAGGCTGAGCACCGTTGACAGCGAGGTGGCTATGCCAGCGTATTCGGCGTCTGCCCCATGCGCCCCGACAAGGATGGGCGTCTGCGTCATCACCGGCATCATCGATTGCACCAGGAACACCCGCTTCAAGAGGAGCGGCAGGTCGGTCCAGCGTACCAGCAGGATCAGTATCAGCGGCGCGATGAGGAATCGTCCCATGATGACCAGCACAACGTCGCGCTCCAGCCTGAATTTCCGCCACTCGACCCGGGATATCACGATGCCGATGAAGAGCATCGAGAGCGGGGTGGTCATCGCGCCCATCATCTTGAAGAAGTCGAGGGCGACGCGCGGCAACCGCACTTGCAGCATGATCAGTACCACCGCTGCCAGCAGGCCGATCAGTGGCGGAGACAGTATGCGCCTGAGTCCATCGATGGACAGGAGCGCTGGAGCCGGGCGCCCCGCCATGATCGCTCCGTCACGTGCTATTCCGTAGACGCCAATAGTCCAGAACAGCATCGTATTTGCTATGTAATACAGCAGGACAAAGGAGAGGCTGGAATCACCGAACAGGATGATGTTGACAGGCAGACCGATG
>Ga0209467_1001497_pt1 | contig 20072 bp, 15 predicted proteins | sample Higcelwee11metaG_FD_187175 | JGI IMG/M metagenome (GOLD analysis project Ga0209467, IMG submission 187175) | Freshwater pond sediment microbial communities from the University of Edinburgh, under environmental carbon perturbations - High... | ecosystem: Environmental > Aquatic > Freshwater >...
CTCAGGAGTTACCCGAATGAATGGAGCCTCCATTGCACTCCGTGAGGCGAATGTCATTACTACGCTGCAGATGGATTTGAATCATGGCGTTGTATTTTCCTCAGAAGAAGGGACTTTCAGTTTCCAGATTTTTAATGCTCTGGGTCATTTAGTTTATCAGGAACAACGTCGCCTTTCGAAGGGTTCACAAGGGCTTCAATTGAATGCATCCATTTTGTCTCCAGGGACTTATTATGTGAATGCGACTTTCAAAGGAAAGTCCGTACAGCGTTCCGTATGGAAATGCCAAGGGAGAAAATAAGGTTTTTGGTTATCTTTGTTTTGTGGGCTCTCTGGGATTTTAAGGCTGGTGTTGATTATGGCTGTGGATTTATTTGAATATTTGAACTACCGAGATTTTCTGCGGGATGCTTACGAAGCTGAGCATGCTAAGAATTGGCGTTTTAGCCATCGTTTTATTGCGGACATCGGTGGTTTTGATGCCACTCTTTTCAACAAAATTCTGCAAGGGAAACGCAATCTTACGCCGCGTTTAATTTCTTCTTTTGCTGCCCTTTTTTGCAAAGATGATCGCGAAAAAGAATATTTCACGAATATGGTTTCTTTTAATCAGGCGAAAACGCATTCTGAAAGCAGACAATTTTTAGAGCGTTTGGTTGCCACTAAGGAATGTAAGGTCCAGGCTCTCGCCAAAGATCAGTTTGAGTATTTTGATCAATGGTATCACGCGGTCGTACGTGAACTTTTGTCCATTTACCCTTACGTGGGTGACGATTACGAATTAGGGCTCATGGTGCGTCCGCCGATTTCTGCGGCCCAAGTAAAATCCTCCATTGCTCTTTTAGAACGCCTTTCGTTGGTGCGCAAAAAAGAGGATGGCTCCTATGAGCAGACAGAAGGTTTTATCACTAGCGGAGTGGAAACCTATAATACCGCTGTTAACGCTTACATCCAGCAAAATTTGAATGTAGCCCAAGATGCGATGGATCGTTTCCCTGGCACAGAACGCAATCTTTCAACGCTTGTATTTTCCTGTGACGAAGAGGCTTACAAGGATCTTGTGGAAATGGTTCGCAGGTTCCGTCGTGAAGTTCTCGGTCGCGTTGCTGCATGCAAGAAATCCAATCGAGTATTTCAGCTGGGGATGCAAGTTTTTCCGCTGAGTGATCCTTATCCACCTCCTCTTCGTCGGGGTCGTAAAAGGCGCATTCGGGGTTCGGAGGCAGATCATGAATAAGTGTTTTGCTTTGTTCACCTCGGTCGCTTTGCTTTGGCTGATGGGCTGTAGCGATGATAGTCGAGCGGGTGGCACGGAAGCGGAATCGACCGTTGCTTTTCAGGTGGTGACTCCTGACGGAGGTGTGGCTCCTCTCTCGCGTGTGCGCATTTTGAAAGAAACGTATCTGTCGAATGGTATGGATTCCGCTGAATGGAACTTCGCGGATGAAAATGGCTGGATTACTTTAGCTGTAGAAGATTCTGGCGGTTATGCGATTGAAGCCCGTTATGTGAAGGATGGTGTTGCTACGGGTTTGGTGCGGCATGTAGAGGTTTCTCGTTCTGTAAATTTGCGTTTGGATTCCATTGCCTTAGGCCCGCTTTCTACTATCCAGGGTTCTGTAGCAGCGGGTCAGGGGCCCTCTCTTATTCGTATTCCCGGTTTGGAACGTTTTGTGGTGCCCGATAGTTCGGGTTATTTTGTCGTTGATTCTTTGCCTCCAGGTGTTTTTGATGTAGTCGTGGAAAGTCGCTCCAATCGGGGTACGGTGAGTGTTCAAGCGAATTCCGGTGACTCTGTTCCCGAATTGAATCTGGGCCCTGCGCGAGGTTTTGCTGTGGAAAATTTCGAATCCTTTACGGGGCAATCGGCGACAGGGGCAATTCTCGGTGATGGCTGGTGGTATACTCTTGATGCTGAGGGCAAAAATATGATGCCGCTCTGGGATGAAACTTTGACTCGCGCTTATTCTGGCAGTGTGGGTTGTGCTTCCGGTGGGTGTGCCCGCACCACGGATCGTCTTGGATTCTTGCTCGGCATGTGGATGACAGATTATGTTCTCCCTGGTTTGGATACCTTGTATTTTTCGGCCCGTGGAAGTGGTTCCCTGCATGTGGCTTTAGCCCGTGGTGAATACGGTGACAATGAATCCGGTTTGGAAATTACGGTGGCTCTTGAAAAGCACTGGCGTGGTTATGCCATTCCGCTTTCGGATATGGTCGCTTATGGAAAGGATTCTGTGACGGGTACGGTGGTGAGTCGTGTTGACTTTGCTGTGGAAGCGGGTGATACTGTTTTCCTGGATGACGTATTTCTGGGGGGCATTGACTCTGCAACACTGGCCTCTGTGACCACTTACACGGATACCATCGCTTCCATTTATCCTAATGGGGATTGGGCGAAGCACGATTCTCTTTTGGCCCAGCTTACAGGCTTTGCCTCGGGCGTTAAAGGTGGCGCTGGCGGTAAAGTGTGCGTAGTGACGACGACTGATGATTATACGGTAGTGGATGATTCCACAGCGGTGATCGCTCCGGGCTCTCTTCGCGAATGTGCGTATAAAGACACTGCGGTTTGGATTCTTTTTGAAAAGAGCGGGACCTATAATTTGTTGAATCCGCTCCGGATCAAATCCTTTAAAACCATCGATGGCCGTGGTCGTGATATTCGCATCACGGGCAAAGGGATTCTGACCGATTCTTCGAGTCACCTCATTTTTGAAAATCTCACATTCACCGACCCTTCTATTACCGCTCTTGACAGCACTTCGCGCCGCGCCCTTTCGATTCATAATCTTTCAAGCTTTGTGTGGGTGGATCATTGCACTTTCGAAAAATACCCGCTGGTGGAAATGGATATTAAACGCGGTTCTCATTCGGTGACGGTTTCTTGGTCCCGCTTTGAAAAGGGGCAAACCGCCATTCTCTTTGGTTTACAACCGGACTTATATGTGGAATCCGCTCAAACCTTTACGCTCCACCACAATTATTTTGCGAATATGCAAGTCTCTGCGACGCTTGCGCGTTTTGGTGCTCTCCATGCCTACAATAACTTCTTTTTAGATGTGAGCGAGAACGGTATTGCCTGTACCGATTCTGCGAGGTGCTTTGTGGAAAATAACATCTTTAACATCCCGAACCCGGTAACGCTCTACCGCCTGTATGACTCTGCCGGTGCTCCCATAGACAGTACCACCGGATTCATTAAAATGCAAAATAACTGGTTTGCTGTGGAAGGTGGAGAGGAACTCCCTGGAGATGCCAAGGGATTTACACCGAGCTATGAATACACGCTGGATGAAGCCAATGCGGATCTTGCATGGAAAATTAAAACGCGGAGTGGGCCTCAGTAAACGTTTACGGTCATAGTTATGCATTCTTAGCAAAAACGGTCTTTCAAAAAAGGTCGTTTTTTTTATCTTTGACGAACCCACTCAAGGAGTCAAGTCACATGAAATCGTTGCAGCAAGTAGATGCTAAAATTGCCTCACTCATAGAAAAAGAAGCGGATCGCCAGGAATTTGGCATTGAATTAATCGCTTCTGAAAACTACACATCCAAGGCCGTTATGGAGGCTGCGGGTTCGGTGTTGACCAATAAGTATAGCGAAGGCTATGTCGGCAAACGTTACTACGGTGGTAATGAAGTCATTGATGAAGTCGAGCAGCTCGCGATTGATCGCTGCAAAGAACTCTTTGGTTGCGAACATGCAAACATTCAACCCCTTTCCGGTTCTCCGGCAAATATCGCTGTTTATCTTGCGGTGCTCAAACCGGGCGATAAGGTGCTTGGCCTCAAGCTGGATCACGGTGGACATCTTTCTCACGGGCATCCCGTGAATTTCTCCGGTATGATGTACAACTTCGTTCAGTACGAAGTGGAACAGGCCACGGGCCGTATCGATATGGACAAGGTGCGTGAGATCGCTCTCCGCGAAAAGCCGAAAATGATTCTTGCTGGTTTCTCTGCCTACAGCCGTAACCTTGACTGGAAGCGTTTCAAAGAAATCGCCGATGAAGTCGGGGCCATCACCATGGCGGATATTTCTCATGTGGCAGGTCTCATTGCGGGTAAAGTCATCGACAGCCCGGTGCCCTATTTTGACATTGTTACCACGACTACGCACAAAACCCTTCGCGGTCCCCGTGGTGCTGTGATTATGTGCAAAGAAAAGTATGCGAAGGCTATTGATAAGGGTTTGTTCCCCGGTATGCAGGGGGGGCCACATGACCATATCAACGCAGGTAAAGCGGTTGCTTTCTTAGAAGCTCTCCAGCCCGAATTCCATGTCTATGCAGGGAATGTCATCAAGAACGCTCAGGCGATGGCCGGTGAATTGATGAAGCGCGGTTACAAGATTATTTCTGACGGTACGGACAATCACCTCATGGTCGTCGATATGACTTCCAAGGGTGTGAGCGGTAAGGAAGCGGAAGTGGCTCTTGACAAGGTGGGCATTTCTTCCAGTCGCTCTACCATTCCGTTTGATACGCGGAAGCCGATGGATCCTTCGGGACTCCGCCTCGGTACTGCGGCCATCACGACCCGCGGCTTCAATGAAGCGGATTCTGTGACTGTCGCGGACATTATCGACCGCACGATTGTGGCTCGTAGTGACGATGCTGCTTTAGCGAAGATTCGCGAAGAAATCGTCGCCCTTTGCCGCAAACACCCGCTCTATAAATAAGGAATCGTCCGGTGAGTCTTTCGCCGATCGCGATTTCTTTTTCCGGGGTGAGTTTCACTTATCCCGGATCTTCTTTCAAGGCTCTGGATGCCGTTTCTTTAACGGTTCCAGAGTCTTCTTTTTTTGCGCTTTTGGGGCCGAATGGCGCAGGTAAAACCACTTTGCTGCGTTTACTTTGTGGGCGACTTCATTCCCAAGAGGGCACAATTCACATGGCCCCTTCACTTTGCGATGTGCGGGGCGTTTTGGATTCCCACCGCTACGGAGTGCTTCTTGAGAATCCAGGCATTTATCCCAAACTCTCCATTGAAGAATATCTCACTTTTTTTGCCGCCTTTTATGATGTTAAAAATGTGGGGGAACGCATCGCGGAACTTTCGCGCGAACTGGAACTCCCGAATTCTAAAACGCGCATGGGAACGCTCTCCTTAGGCAACAAACAAAAAGTGCAAGTGGCCCGCGCTTTTCTCCATCACCCTTCTCTTTTGATTCTTGATGAACCCGTTGCGAACCTGGACCCACTCGCTCGCGAATGCGTGTGGAAACTCCTTTCGGACTGGCGCCGCGAGGAAGGTGGCACTGCGATTATTTGTTCCCACATTCTCTCGGAAATGGATTCCATTGCGACGGATTTTGCAATGATCTCCAAAGGAAAAATTCTCCGATCGGAAGCGCTTCTGAATCTTGCGAAAGAAAGTGTGACAGTGGAGGTGACGCTTGCGGGGGAGTGGAGTGCTTCACAAGTAAAATCAGTTTTGCCCAGTGACATTATCCCGTATTTTTCCGAAACGGGTTTTCGCTTTGAATCCATTTCTCCTGAAGTCACCAATCCACAAGTGCTTTCTACGCTCACGTTCGCCTCCTTAAAAGTGGTGTCTCTTTCGATTCGCAAAAATACCTTGGCGCATCTTTATCATGATGTATTTAGCGGAGGAGAGCACCACCTATGATTCTGCATATCATTCGCCACGAACTTCGCTTGTTTATAAGGGAACCGCATTTCTGGATTCCCTTCTTTTTGCCTCCGCTTCTATTGTTCATTTCTGAGGCGGTTCTCCTCTCCTTGCCTTTGGATGCGGAACTTACGGGCCGGATGCTTTTGCTCACGGGCATTTTGATGGCCCCCATGGGTTCTCCCCTTGCTGCGGATAGCTTTGCGGGCGAGCGGGAACGCAATTCTTTGGAACTTCTCTGCCTGTTGCCGGTGCCCTCGTCAACGCTCTTCTGGGGAAAACTCGGGGCCATTTTGCCCTTCCCGATTCTTTTCGCCCTTTTGGCGCAAGTCGCTTACACGTTGCTTTTCCCGCAGGTCACCTTTGCTATTTTCTGGAAGGCCGCTCTCGCGAGTGTGGCTTTCAGCCTTTGGGTCACGGGATTTTCTCTCCTCATTTCGCTTTCTGCGAAAACGGTGCGTGCGGCGACGCAGACCTCGCTCTTTATCATTTTCCCTTTGCTATTGGTAGCGCAGTGGGGAATTGGGTATTACTTCGCCTCCGGGTTCCTTCCGATAGCCTTGTTTGTAGCAGTGCTCCTGTTTGTCGCGGTGTGTGTGGCGGTGGGTCTTCGTAAATTCAGCCGATCGTAATTAAAAAATTTTCAAAAACTGATTGTCTAGAGCCCTTGAAGTCGCTTCTCGTTAAAGCATATTGGGCTTTGTAGAATGAAATCTACACGAGCTTCTCGTATCAAAGTCATAGACGCAAAGCAATTTTTAGTGGCGCTCTATTATGGGTACCTCTAAAAATTCATTTTCTATGAAATCGACTGCGATACTTCGCCATAGTGAACTTCGTTCTGTTGCTGAGCCTCAACAATGCCAAAGCAAGCTTTGCCATTGTACTCGGCTTTTGCAACAGTCGTCTTTCAAAGTGGCGAAGAGCATTCAAGCCGAGCATCGCGATAGCAAACTTGTTTGGGATCATGATCGAGGTGCCGAAGCGGATGCCAAAGGCATCAATACAACTAATATTCACCACTTTTCATTCCTGCTCTGGCTTGACCTCGTTCGATTTCATTCGCGCAAACCAATTTTTAGAGGTACCCTTATGTATATTCTCTCTATGAACGAATTTCAAAGTCACACAGAGAAAACTTTTATTTCTCCATTGCAAAAAAAAATGGCGATTGTTTTTTCAATAATTGCGGTGCTTTATGGAATTTCCCCTGTGGATTTTTGTCCAGACACGGTTCCTGTGATGGGTTGGCTCGATGATTTTGGACTGATGCTTGCGGCACTGTTGAACCTATTTCAGCAAATGGCGATTGATCAGAATTTAATCTTTGTGAAAATAGCGAAGTATTTGAAATGGGTGATGATTGCTTTTTTCATTTTCTCTGTACTGATGTTTGGCGGAATCATCGCGCTGATTGTTGCTTTAATCGCAGACTAATCTCATAACGATTTAAAAGGAGAAGGCCTCCCTTGCGGAAGGCCTTCATATTCGGGTAGCTATAAGCCGGGTTTTGTACTGGAATAAATTCCAGCGATGACCATCTGTCTAGGGCTGCCATTGCTGACAGTCTCGAGCAACCTACCCGGAAACCAGCTGACGCGAGCCGCATCAGGCCCTCGAAAGGGCGGAGTCCTGCTTGGTCTTGCACCGGATGGGGTTTACCTTGCCATTCCTGTCACCAGAAATGCGGTGAGCTCTTACCTCGCCATTTCACCCTTACCCTGATTGCTCAAGGCGGTATATTTTCTGCGGCACTTTCTTCCGTCGTATTACTGCGCCTGGACGTTATCCAGCATCCTGCCCTGCGGTGCCCGGACTTTCCTCCCGTACTTGCGTACCGGCGGTCATCCGCTACCCGAGCAAAATATAGTATCTTTCACGCCTGTGAAGTCTGCATTTCTTAAAGTGATTTTTTTCTTATGCGTGGCGGGTTCATCGACCTTTGCTATTTCTCCCGATTCTCTCGCGTCATTTCGCGTGGATTCCATTGTATGTCATCGCGGCGATGCTTTTGATGATTCCAAAGCCTACAATTTTGCGGATAGTCTCATTTATGAGGTAGGGAATAGCATTCACCCGGAAACTCGTGAATCGGTTGTCAAAAAACTCTTGCTCTTTGATGTGGGTGATACGATGAATTTGTATGAACTCATTGAGTCAGAACGTTATTTGCGCGAACAATCCTATATTTCTGATGCCCATATCACCCGTGAAGTGGATAAGAATGGAAAAAATATTATTCACGTGAAGACCAGTGACAACTGGACTTTAACCATCCCCGTCTCATTAGAAAAACCAGGGAATGAATTTTATTATGGCATCGGCTTACAAGAAAATAATTTTTTGGGATTTGGACAGACTGCGGGCTTTTACTACGGGCACAATGAATTTCGTGACATGTTTTCTTTAGCTTACCAGAATAGTAATTTTTTATTTCGCCACAACAGTTTGCGCGCGGTATTCAGTAAAAACACCGATGGATTTTCCCAAAATTTTGCATTGAATTTTCCCTACTTAACGCGAACTCAAAATCAATGGGCTTATACCATTGAAGGACTCCGTCGCAAGCAGGATGAGATATCTTATTGGAGTGGTGCATTGCCCCCAAGTGCTCATAAATATGCGCCTACAGAGGATGATACGAGTGTTATTCCTGAATACAACGGAGAACATTCGAATCCTGTCATGAAAATTTTTGGCATGCGCGAAGACTCCGCGAGTTTTCGTTTAGGACGCTCTTTTGGGGGTTCTGAGTTTAAAGTATATCTTGGAGCTACTTACGATTATCACCATACGGGATTTGATTCTCCTGAAATTGCCCGATATATTTTCCGCTATGAGGGGGAGTATTACGCATTAGATTCTGTGGCGGCCAGAGAGGAATGGCTCCCCACATTTTCGGATTCTCGAATGGGGGGGTATATCACAGTTTCTCGCATTCGTTATGATCGCTTAATCAATTTTAGAAATGCCAAATGGACCGAGGATGTGGATAAGGGCTACTCGCTGAGAGTGGGTGCTACTCGCAATTTTGAAGCCTTGGGTGCCGAGAATAACGATTGGCGTTTAGATTATAACATTTATTTGGCTGTGGGTTCTAGAACGCATCATTTGACTTGGCAAGGACTTTCCTATTTCTACTGGGACGAGAATCATCGTAATAATATTTACGAATCGGTGACGGGTGAATATGTTTGGAAAACCAATAATTCTTTTTCCTCTGTTCTCGCGGGTTCCATGGATACATACAAACGAGCGGCGTATGGACAGCAACTCTCGCTAGGCGGCTTGGAAAATGAACATTTTTACGGTTTCCCGAGTTCCCTTTTTACAGGTCAAGCGCGCTTTTTTATGGAAGCGGAGGAACGCTTTTTTCCCAAATTTGAATTGGGGACAGTGGTGCCTGTCTTTGCCATCTTTGCTCGTGCCGGTGAAACGGCCACTGCGATTCACGAATTTGAACCTGACGATTTGACCTATGCTGTGGGTTTTGGTGTTCGTTTTGTGATGACGAAATCAGTCACGCGTCTTGTAAATCATTTTGACTTCAGTTGGCCACTGAATGGCCCCTTGGTAGATCCCATACCTCGGTTTGCCTTTATCGGCTTATTCTCGCTTTAGTGGGCTCATCGCTCAAAGGACTTTTCATGAAATCCTCTACCCAGCAAATGATCTACATGATTGAAATAGTGACGGGTGTGGTTGCAATGCTGTTAGGTTGTTTCGTCTCCTTTTTGGTGTGGAATAATGGCTATTTTATGGGTGCCTTGATGCTTGTTGTGACCGGAGCTTTGAGTTGCGTTTTGGGCTGGAAAGAATGGAAGGGTTGGACGGTTTCTCGTACACAAGAAACGTTTCTTGTGGTTTTGCGCCGGACCTTTTTCTTCATGAATTTGATGCTTTCCTTTTTGGTGATAGGAACTCTCATTTCGATGCAGTTGTAAGGTATTATTGGGTGAGGGATGGCGAATATAACCCAATTTCACCATTTTTTATGTCTGCTCCCACTCATTTCACAAGTTCATCTATGAGGGATCACTCTCACTAAGTGCTGAAGCGCAAGTGTTCGTGTTTATTGCTCGGTTCCATTCGATTTTGCCTCTCGCAAACCAATTTTTAGAGGTGTTCTAAAGGACACACGCGTAAACAAAGATTTTATATCGGTGGATGCTTTATATTCGCTAGGATATAAATTAGGGATGTATTTGTTGAATAACCCAAAAGGAACTTTTTATGATTCAGGTATATAAATTATGTATCGCTTCGTTGCTCGCTTTGACTCTTTTCGGGTGTTCGGATAGTGGGAGTGATGCCAAAGACGATACCACTCCTGTCGTTACTAGTCCTGCACATAGAATGCTAGCGAAAATGGGTGTCGGTGTGAATTTGGGAAATACCTTGGAAGCACCCGATGAAGGTTCTTGGGGAGAATCCTTGAGTGCAGAGGGGATTCAGGCTTTAGCTGATTCCGGCTTTGGAAATATTCGCATTCCCGCACGTTGGGATACTCACCTTGCGGATAGCACCGCAGATTCTTGCACCGTAAACTCCGAGTGGATGTCGCGCGTCGCTTGGGCCGTGGATCAAGTGATCGGTAATGGTATGATTGCCGTTTTGGATGCGCATCACTGGGCCGCCATGTATACGGATCCGGCAGGTACGGAATCTTGTTTCTTGGATGTTTATCAGCAGATCGCTGTCAATTTTAAGAACTATTCCAAGGATTCCTTGGTGATTGAACTGTTGAATGAACCTCGTGATTCTCTCGATGCATCCACTTGGAACACGCTTTTGGCAAAGACAATCAGTGTTATCCGGGCGGAAGATTCCACTCGCACGATTATGGTGGGAGGCGCGAATTATAATTCCGCCGCGAGTCTCACCCGTCTGGAACTCCCTGCAAAGGATTCCAACCTGATTGTCACTTTCCATTATTATGATCCGTTCCCCTTTACCCATCAGGGAGCGACATTTGTTGACCCTACTTATCCTGTCGGTACTACATGGGATGCTTCCTCCAGTGAAAAACGCACCATTCGGGATGCTTTCGCTAAAGTGAAAACTTGGGCCGATAAGAATCGCCGCCCGATTTATCTTGGAGAGTTCGGAGCCTATAATGAGGCCGATTCTACGTCTCGCGAACTTTGGACTGAATTTGTGGCTCAAGAGGCGTTGCGCTTAGGTTTTGCTTGTGCTTATTGGGAATTTTCTTCCGGCTTTGGAATTTATGACAATGACAACGATGTTTGGCACCAGTATTTGATGAATGCGCTTTTACACCCGAGTCACGGTTTTGGGGCGGATGCCTACCCGAATCTCGATACTCTAGGTTATGTCTTGTTTGATGACTTTGATCAATTTGACAGTGCTTTTGCGAATCTGAACCCCATTTCTGCAACTTTGACAACTCAAGCAGACAAACCGCTAGATTCCGCAAAGGGCTTCTGGTATGCCTATCACAATGCCGATTCCCGCGCGTACAAGATTGATGGCAGTATTCTTGTTACGGGGGATCTCCTCAGGTACGATTCCACGCTTGCCAAGGGAACTAAAGTGGAACATAATCTGATGGTTATCGATGATGGTTATGATGGCCGTGGTCTTTATGCCAAATTCAACTTGAAGGGTGATAGTTATCCTTATGTAGGCATCGGAACTTCCATTAACGGGGATTCTACTCTTTTTGATTTTGGTTCATTGGTTGCTTTGACCTTTGAGGCAAAAGGTCGTGGTACTTTTAGAATCGCTTGGATCACGGCTTTTACAGATTCCTGTTGTGCTGACAATTGGGGTAAGTTCGGTACCGAAATTACATTAGACAGCACTTGGCAGGAATACACCATTTGGTACGACCAATGGGCACCTTCTCCCTATTCTGATTTGGAAACTCAGGGTTATGAATGGGCAGATTACCATGAGGGTGTTGTTCACCTCCAATTTGCGAATGGTCAATCCTATGGAGAAGTGGCGGATGATACTCTCGAAATATGGGTAGATGATCTGCGTTTCTATGGAATGAAAAACAGCGATTTTGGAATAAAATAATTAACGCAAACGAGCCGCTCTCAGAAAGAGGGGCTCGGATTTGTTCAGGGCATCCGTAGGGTGTCCTTTTTTATTTCTGGCGGTAGGTGATTCTACAGACGGGAACCTGGAAAATATCAAAACCGATGAGGGTCAGTCCTCCCTTTTCCTGAAGTGCCCGGTTCATTTCCCGGAGAGGAATTCTGTTTTTGAAGAGGGGTGGTGTCTCGGGAGAAAATTCAGACAGATCCGTCAGTACATCCTGTTTTGAAATCCAGTTTCCCATGGTTTGCGTCAACGTATCCGCCCAGGTCTTGAGTTTGGGCGCAATTTCCAGAACATCGGGAACGGGGTGAGCGTTCAGGTAGAATATGCCCGCAACGGCCTGGGTAAAATGCCCGGAATCCGGTGGGGTCGCGTAGAAACGCACGGAATTTATTTTTTTGTTGCTTCTCAGGGAATTCAAATCCTTGTCGGTTAATTCGATCACATTTCTCAAACCAAGATCAGTCCAGGAAGTTTCCGGATTCCCCCAGACGCGCTTCTGGTTCTTTGCCGAAAAATAACCTAGATCGCCCAGATTTCCGATCACCGTGCCCGTACCGTCCAGGCTTGCATGCCGTGCCGCAGGGTAGTAAGCGAAAGCTCCTTCGCTAGGATGGTAAAACTTGTCGAATTTCAATCGTAAAAAGGACTCGAAAATTTCCCGAGCCTCTGCTTTTTCGCCAGAGGCTGCATTTTTCCATAAATAGCGGGTGAGCATGGAAACGCCCTTTCCTTGCCGAAGAATCCACCCGTGCCATTCATCCAGATCTTCTGCGTCATCTTCCGGAGGTTTTTCTTTCAGAATCCTGAGGGTTGTTTTAATCATTTTATCGCGGTACCGCAGAGGAAATTCGGGGTAGCGGTCTTCCCCTTCCCGGTTCACAAAACCTTTGATAATGGATCCCGTATTGTGCAAATCCACCTTGGTCAACTTGCCGTTGCTCCGCGAACGGGGCCCCCAGTAGCCTGTTTCCGGGTCCTGATTTTCATAGAACCATTGCAGCAAACTTTTTTTCCATTCCGGTGAAAATTGGTAAAGATGATTTCTCTCCACAATGTTATCCGCTTCGCTATAAGAGATCAGATCCCGTACTATATGAAATGTACTTTCCGGCAGTTTTGTGGCGAGCCATCCAATGTTGGCCATCTCATCAAGATACCGATGCAGGGATTCCGGGGTATTGATTTCATCAAGAAATTTCAGAGGATATTTGAGACGTAACGGTCTCCCGGTTTCTTTAGCGAGGCTTTCCAGGTGAATAAGCTCATTCCCTGTGGGTCCTTCGAAGGTGCAGTAGGGGAAGGAGTCATTCATAAAGGCTCCGGTTCTCGGATTTTGCAGATTCAGGTAAAAATCCATTTCCTGATTCTTATCGGCAAATTTGGGAACTTTAATAAGACCTTCCCGATTTTTGAGCTGAGTGTATAACTTCTCAACGCCCCGGTTGGCTTCCAGGTAATGGCCTTTGTCCAGGAGATAGGCGAATCCCAGCATCTTGAACTCGAATTCGGCCATATAATAACCCTCTTCCTGACATTCCTTGTTCAGACGGAAGAGATCCGGTATCCGCGCAAAGCCGCAGGCGGATAGGCCGAGTGTCACGAACGTTATTGTACAGAGGGTGATTACGAACTTCAGGGCCCTGAGGTTCATCATCTTCGCTTTGATTTGCATTAGAACGCCTCCATCAATTTGATGTATTTCATGATTTCCCCGTCTGAATTATAGGTGAAGTCAAAACGCACGTTGATTCGCTGCTTTTTCTGTACCATGAGCCGGAGCCCTACTCCCCCGGCTACGCGGATATTTTCACCGAATTCATACGTATGGTCCGCCGCTTCGCCCGCCCCCACGAAAGCCGTGCCCCCTATTCTCCACCAGATGGGGAAGCGAAATTCTGTCTGGCCGGCGTAACTGTTTTTGGCCTTGTATTTTTCGTTGTCGAAGCCTCTCAGTAATTTGTGTCCCCCGACTGCGGGGAGATAGAAAATCGGAACATCGCCCCAGGCTTTTTCGTAACGGAACTGGAATCCCAGAACGCATTCGGTGAAAAAAGGAAAATAATGCCGGTAGGAAAAGGATGCAAGTGCGAATTCCGTGGAACTCCATAATTTAGGGGTATAATAGGTTCCTGAAACTCCCACAGAATACCCTGATTTTTTATACAGGCCCGGATTGGTTGTTCTGTAGTTCAAGTCAAGTCCGACCCCCGAAGAATGAGTGGCTTTGTGTTCAAAATCAGAATCCTCTGCGTCTGTTATTTTGTATTCAATATTTTCAAAATCCTGATAATGAAAATCATAAACCGGGCTTGCATGGAGATTTTTGTAAACCGGGAATGAATAAGAAAGATTCAAAGGAACATCAATGGAAGAATAAGTCGCAATCAGAGAATCACTCGCGTCTTTACCCACACCATAATAATTCTGGATGCTTTTTTCATAGCCCATCGCCACTTCAAGTGCCTGTGAATTCCCCTTAAAGTTTTTAGTGATATCTGTCGCCACGTTGTAGGCGCCGCGGGGGGAATAGGTTGTCGTCAGATCCAGTTCATCCACCTCATGATCTTTACGGGAAGAATCGGGATCGTAGTAGAACACGTTGCTCGCGCCGAATGTCCAGCCTGTCTGATCATCGTATCCGATTATCGGATGTGCGCCCCAGCCCCAATCCCAGGAGCGCGACTCTGTGGCATGGGCTTGAGAAAGCAGGGCAAGGCCTGAAATGAAAATCAGAAATCGGGAAACGAAGTGCATAGGGAAACCCTCGCTGATATTGAGATTATTTAAACCCCAGTTCTTTGAGATACTGAATGCTTTCTTCTGCCCACTGAATATGGGATTGCACATCGTGATAGCCTCTGCTCACGGAAATTTTCCAATACAGCAGTTCCTTATCCACATCAAACTTTTCCTTGTATTTGGGAAGGGCTTTGGCTGTAGCATCGAGTCGCTTGATATCACTTTGGTATTTTTTGAGACGCGCCTCCAGAAGGCGCAAAAGTTCGTTACCCCCAATATTTGAAGAAAGAAAAACGCGCATCAGAAATTCATTGCGGTTGTCTTCATCTGTTTCTTCCGGCATATTCGTGAGCCATTCCTTAAGCAGCTTTATCCCCAGCGGGGTAATGGTATAAACGTGGCGGTTGGGCCCCGCTTTGTTTATTTCGATGTTTGACTTGACACATTTATTTTTTTCGAGAGTTTGCAGTTCGCGGTAGATCTGGCTCGTTTTTGCAGACCAGAAATAATTCACCGAATCTTCAAAAATCTTTTTCAGATCATAACCCGTCATTGGACTGTATTTGAGAAGCCCCAGAAGACCATAACGTAATGACATTGCAAACCTCTATTGTTATTAATCAACTTGTGGAATATACAATAAGTGGAATAGTGTGTCAAGAGGCTTTTTGTGGGGGATTTTAAATAGAATTATAAGCCATATTGGAATGGAAAATCCCGTAATTAGCTGAAAATGGGTGTGAGTTCCGTCGTTTTTTTCAGTGATATGCTTGCAAATATTTTTTTTCTGAGGGACTTGCAAATAGTTCAAAAAAAAGATAAACTAAAGAATATTTTCAAACAGGAAGAGGAGACACAATGGACGCTTATATCGGTCAAATTCAACTTTTTGCTTTCGGCTTTGCTCCGTATGGCTGGATGCAATGTAGTGGTCAAACTTTGCAGATTATGGCCAATCAGGCTTTGTATTCCCTGATTGGTACGAAGTTTGGTGGTGATGGCAAAACGACTTTTATGTTGCCGAATCTGACAGGTTGTGAACCCAATCCGAATTCGTGCTATTACATTGCGACCATGGGCCTCTATCCTAGCCGGGGTTGAGATATGGAATATACGATCGGTTGTATAACGATGTTTCCCTATTCTTTTGTCCCGATGGACTGGTTGCTTTGTGATGGCAGCACTGTGTCTATTGCGAGCTACTCGGTGCTGTATTCTGTAATAGGCACTCGCTACGGTGGCGATGGGATCAATAATTTCAAACTGCCGGATCTGCGCACCGCAAATCCCAGCGATTACATCAACTATTTCATTGCCTGCAATGGCATCTACCCCGAACGGAGCTAAGGAGATTACTATGGCAGATGTTAATCTGGTTTATGGCAAAATTACCACGGTATCCGCGAATACCTATGTAGCTCCCTATACTCCTGCCTGTGCTGTGGATGGCAACAAAGCACAGTCTTCCAACCGCTGGCTTTCCTACAAGGTTCCCGGCTGGTTGATGGTGGATCTCCAGTATCCTTGTGTCATCAGTCGTTGGGCCGCGTATTTTTTACCCAATGCTTCCACTTCGACAACGACATGGTCTTCGGCTCTTTATGGCATGAGAAATTATTCTCTGCAGACGAGCATGGACACTCTGACATGGACGACGGTGGATTCGGTTGCCAACAACGCCAGTAGTTATACTGATCGCACTTTGTCTGGGATTGCGGTAGGACGTTTTGTGCGTTTCTATGCGTCTTCCGGCCTGAGCGGGAATACCCAGTCGGCGATCTCTTTGCTGGAGTTTGAGGCATACGGTCATGCGGTCGGTGCGGCGCTGTCGTCTCTGGTGTTCAGTAGCGGTGCATTGGTTCCGGCCTTTACCTCTTCCACCCTGACCTATTCACAGCAGGTCAGTTATGATACGGATTTCATTACGGTGACTCCCACGGCTGCGGATTCCACAGCGACTATCACAGTCAATGGTGTGCGGGTCGCGAGTGGTGAGCCTTCAGGGTCTATTCATCTTGCGGTGGGGAACAATACCATTAACGTGGTGGTGACTCCGGTCTATGGTTCTTCCATGACTTATACAGTCACTGTGAATCGTGCCGACAGTCAGTATCTGACTTCGCTGACTTTGATGTCAGGTACCAATACTTATGGTTTGACTCCAACCTTCTCCAAGACCTTAGGGGCCTATACGGCGACGGTGCCTTATGATGCTTCGACGGTAACTGTGACTCCGGTTGCGGAAGGAACGACATCGGTCATTAAGGTGAATGGTTCTACGGTGGCGAGCGGTTCGGCTTCTGGTCCTATTTCGCTACCGGTGGTGGGTGCGAATACGCCGATCTCGGTGGAATGCTCGCTGCCTTCGGGTACCAAGCAGACCTACACCATTGCAGTGACGAGAGCGGACTCACTGCTGTTGACGCAGGCGGTGGTAACTCCTATCGGGAAAGGTTGTGGTCCTGCTGTAACCGTTTCGATGAATGCGATTGATGTGGTTTATGGTGCTCTAGTTGCCGGCAACACGGCAAACTTCACGGTAACACCCACCGCGGTGAGTTCCAGCGTAACCATAATGGTGAACAACAGTCCGGTAAATTCCGGAAGTCCATCATTGGCGATTCCGATGGCAACAAATCCTTTCGCTGTACAGATTGTGGTAACATCAACAGTGAATTCGTCTTCACGGACGTATACAATTAACGTTAGTAAGTAAACAACCTCAAAGGGACTGTCTCAAAAAAGACAGTCCCTTTTCACTTTTGATTATTTCGGTCACCTTATTGGTTGGGTAGCTCAGTATTCGATTCGGAGAAGGCGTCCCTCACTAATGAAATAACTACTTTTCAACAAGGAGAGTCCTATGAAAAAACAACATCTGTCTTTGTGGATATTATTGCTTTTTGTTTCTGTTCTATTTGTTCCCAATATTTATGCGACAAGCTTTGGAACAAATATTGTGACGAATGGAGATGCAGAAACGGGAGATATTACCGGATGGACTGCAACGAGCAATCCAAATGCTTTTACAAATACTGATGCGTATTTTGGTGAAAATGTACAAGAGAACCACGGCAAGGTTTTTGAAATCTATGATGGCGGGGCAAGCGTAGAGGCTACGTTTTCACAAACAATAGATGTTTCAGATATTCAAAGTTTCTTTGCCACAGGGCTCGTTTCGTTCGTTTTTTCTGTACAGGCATTCAGTTGGTATGGTGCAACTGCATTATACACGGTGGAGGAGTTGGGAGCATCGAACAATGTGTTGAATGCTCATACTAGTGGCACCGTCAATCTTAGTCCACAGAATGTCAATTACCTATCTGACGGTAATGGTCATTTTGACTCTTCTGCTTGCACATGGACAACGACTTCTCTCGAGGTCGCAGGCCTTGATGCCAGCACGACACAATTAAGAATATCTATTTATGGCAAGACGTCGAGTACCGCTACCGACTATGTCGATTTTGACAATTTTCAACTCATGCTTTCTACCGCGCCTACGGTGACCACCACTTCTGTAACTACTTACGGTAAAAATGCCGCCACCATGGGTGGCTATGTGACCGCCGACAACGGTGCTGCGGTAACAGCTCGCGGTGTGGTTTATTCTTCCACCGATGCAACTCCTGCTATTGGGGAATCGGGAGTTACGCAGGATGTGAATGGTTCTGGTACAGGGAGCTTTAGTGAATCGATGGGTTCTCTTTCGGCTGGAACGATGTACTATGTGCGTGCGTATGCAACCAATGCTGTGGGAACCAGTTACGGGAGTGTTGTTTCTTTTACCACGATGGCTCCGCCCTCCCTCAGCAGCGTTTCTCTTCCCGGCGATGGCACTTATATCATCGGTCAGAATCTTGATTACACTGTCAACTTCAGTGAGGCGGTGAATGTGGTGACAACCAGCGGCACTCCGTATCTTACACTGACTGTGGGTAGTTCCACCGTTTATGCAGCATATTATATGGGCACAACTACCAGCGCTTTGACCTTCCGTTATACGGTGGTCTCCGGTGACCTGGATGCCAATGGTGTTGCAGTGGCTTCTAATATTAACTTGAATAGCGGTTCAATCAAAGATGCTGCGGGTAATGATGCAACCGTAACCTTTACGGGTAGCACAGCCGCCAGTGTGTTGGTGGATGCGGTGGCTCCGATGATTACAGGTGTTACAGGGCCATCTGCAGGCACTTATGCTCAAGGCGATACGCTTTGGTTCACGGCAACGTTCGATGATAATGTAACGGTGAACAACTCTCCCTATATTCCGGTGACGGTTGGCAGTGCGAAGCAGGCGGAGTATGCTTCCGGCTCAGGTACAACTATTCTGAAGTTCCGCTATGTGTTGCAGTCTGGTGATTCGGATGCGGATGGCATTGCAACAGGGACCAGTGTCACTCTGAACGGCGGGACTATTAAGGATGTGGCAGGCAATGCTGCTGTTTTGACATTTAGCGCACCTGCAACCACAGGTGTGTTGGTGGATGCGGTGGCTCCGATGATTACAGGTGTTACAGGGCCTTCTGCAGGCACTTATGCTCAAGGCGATACGCTTTGGTTCACGGCAACGTTCGATGAGAATGTAACGGTGAGCGGTTCTCCCTATATTCCGGTGGTGGTGGGTAGTGGCAAACATGCCGAATATGCTTCTGGTTCAGGTACAACTATTCTGAAGTTCCGCTATGTGTTGCAGTCTGGTGATTCGGATGCGGATGGTATTTCCACAGGGACGAGTGTCACTCTGAATAGTGGTTCAATCAAAGATGCCTCAGGTAATGCTGCTGTTTTGACATTCACTGCACCTACAACCACAGGTGTATTCGTGGATGCGGTGGCTCCGATCATTACCGTTGTTGCAGGGCCTTCTGCAGGCACTTATGCTCAAGGCGATACGCTTTGGTTCACTGCTACTTTCGATGAGAATGTAACGGTGAGCGGTTCTCCTTATATTCCGGTGACGGTTGGCAGTGCGAAGCAGGCGGAGTATGCTTCTGGTTCAGGTACAACTATTCTGAAGTTCCGCTATGTGTTGCAATCTGGTGATTCGGATGCGGATGGTATTTCCACAGGGACGAGTATCACTCTGAATAGTGGTTCAGTCAAAGATGCCGCAGGTAATGCTGCTGTTTTGACATTCACTGCACCTGCAACTACAGGTGTATTGGTGGATGCAGCTTCTCCGACAATTAGCGGTGTTACAGGTCCTTCTGCAGGCACTTATGCTCAAGGCGATACGCTTTGGTTCACGGCAACGTTTGATGAGAATGTAACGGTGAGCGGCTCTCCCTATATTCCGGTGACGGTTGGCAGTGCGAAGCAGGCGGAGTATGCTTCCGGCTCAGGTACAACTATTCTGAAGTTCCGCTATGTGTTGCAGTCTGGTGATTCAGATGCGAATGGTATTTCCACAGGGACGAGTATCACTCTGAATAGTGGTTCAATCAAAGATGCCGCAGGTAATGCTGCTGTTTTGACATTCACTGCACCTGCAACCACAGGTGTGTTGGTGGATGCGGTGGCTCCAGCGATCAGTGGTGTCACGAGCCCTGATGCAGGCACCTATGAGGCAGGGGATACGCTGTGGTTTAAGGTGGCTTTCGATGAAAATGTCGATGTCACGG
>Ga0209467_1001498_pt1 | contig 20050 bp, 27 predicted proteins | sample Higcelwee11metaG_FD_187175 | JGI IMG/M metagenome (GOLD analysis project Ga0209467, IMG submission 187175) | Freshwater pond sediment microbial communities from the University of Edinburgh, under environmental carbon perturbations - High... | ecosystem: Environmental > Aquatic > Freshwater >...
TTGGAGAAGCTGATGTAAAGTTTTTTGAAAAGGTTAAAGGAATTGGTAAGAAGGGAGCTCAAAGAATAATTGTTGATTTGAAATCAAAAATTGGGGGAATTGGAGAATTAGATTTAACTCAAGATGATGAAAAAATAGCCGAAGATGATTTAAGTTTAAGTTTAAAACAGCTTGGTTTTGATCGAAAAGAAATTGAAAAAGTAATAGCAAAGTTGCCAAAAGAATTAGAAACAATTGAAGATAAATTAGAATGGTGTCTAACTAGTATTTAGTATTAAGTATCAAGTATTAAGTATGAAACAAGATAATAAAATAAATAAACAAGAAGAAGAGACTTTAAGCCCAACAGCTGAAGTCAATGAAAAGATAGTTGAGAAAAGTTTAAGACCACAAAAAATAGCGGAATTTATTGGTCAAGAAAAATTAAAAGATCAGTTAAAAATATTTTTAGAGGCAGCTAAAACCAGAGGTGAAGCTTTAGATCACATTTTATTTTATGGTCCTCCAGGTTTAGGAAAAACTACCTTGGCTTTTTTAATGGCTCGAGAAATGGGAAGTAATATTAAAATGACTTCTGGCCCAGCTTTGACTAGAGCAGGGGACTTGGCTTCGATTTTAACGGGACTTAAAAAGGGTGATTTTTTGTTTATTGATGAAATTCATCGTTTAAATAAAATGGTGGAAGAAATGCTTTATTCAGCCATGGAAGATTTTGCTTTGGATATTGTTTTAGGTAAAGGACCATCAGCAAAAACCGTCAGACTTAATTTGCAGAAATTTACCTTAGTTGGGGCAACAACTCGAATTGGATTGATTTCAGGACCAATGAGAGATAGATTTGGTTATGTTCAACAACTAGATTTTTATGAAGATAAAGATTTAACTGAAATTATTGAAAGAACAGGTGAAGTTTTAAAAGTAAACATAGATCCAGAAGCAGCTAAATCAATTGCTAAAAGGTCAAGAGGGACACCAAGAATTGCGAATAGATTATTAAGAAGAGTTAGAGATTATGCTCAAGTTAAAAATGATGGCTTAATTACTTTAAATGAAGTTACTCAAGCTCTAAAAATGTTAGGAGTAGATGAAGATGGTTTGTCAGATGCCGACCGAAAATATTTAGAAGTAATTGAAAAACAATATGGCGGTGGACCAGTGGGAGTAGAAAATATTGCGGCCGCTTTAACTGAAGACGTCGGCACAATTATGGAAGTTTACGAACCTTTTTTAATGAAAAAAGGATTAGTTAAACGAACACCTAAGGGTAGGGTATTAACTAAAAATTGATGGTAAAATACGACTATGAATAAAAAAGAACTCCAACCAATGTTTGGTGGAAATTTTAGTATATCTTTAAAAGATATTAGTGATATTATGACTAGAATTTCGGAAGAAGATGAAACATTTGATAGAGCTTTAAATGGAGATATTCATGGAATAAGTAATGGAAATTGTTTAGATAAACTTAATAAGTTTATGGAACAATTTCCTGAAGTTCCTAGAAAAATTAATACAGCTATTATTAAAGCTACAGATCAAATTGAAAAAGAAGAACAGATTTTATCTTCTGAAGAGATTGTTTTAGCTGAAGAAAATTGGCAAAGAATAAAAAAGTCTTAATCTGGGCAGGAATAAACTTTATTCTGTTTGAATCCCAAGTAACCAAAGCACGGCTTCTTTTCGGTAGCGGCGATCACCACGAGCATTAATGCGGATAGCAGGTAATTTACCTCTTTTTCCCCATCTTTTTATGGTTAATTTACTAACGCGGAGTAAATCAGCGACTTCGGCGACGGTTAGAAGGTCGGGAAGATTGTCTATAGAAACCCCATTAATTTTCTTTGGGGTGGCGGAAGATTGTTTCACAAGGTTGTCTTGTGATTCTGTTTGATAGTCCATTGATTGGCTCCTCTTATATCAAAATAATGATTAACTGATATCAGTAAAACATATTGGATATTAGTGTGTCAATAAGACAATTTTAAAAAAGATTTATTTATCGTGTAGAATAGACTTATGGAATACAAAATTGCATTTTTTGGAGTTAAAAGTTGGGAGAAAGAAATTATTGAAAAAGAAATTAGTAGGCTAGATACGTTTGGAGTAGGAATTTTTGAAAGTGAGATTCAAGATAATTTAAAAATAGCGGCTGAATACGATATTATTTCACCTTTTATTTATTCAAAATTAGATAAAGAAACTCTAGATAAATTGCCAAAATTAAAAATGGTGGCAACCAGATCAACAGGGATGGATCATATTGACACTAAAGAGTGTGATAAAAGAAAAATTAAAGTAATTAATGTCCCAATTTATGGATCGAATACAGTGGCAGAATATGCTTTTGCTTTGTTGTTGGCCATCGCTAAAAAAATAGTTGTGGCTCATCAATCAGTGGAGAATGGGGAATTTAGTCCGGAAGGATTGACTGGAGTTGATGTTTTTGGGAAAACTTTAGGGGTAATTGGAGTTGGAAAAATAGGTCAAAACGTAATTAAAATTGCCAAGGCTTTTGGAATGAAGATTTTGGGAGTTGATGGATATCAAAACCCTGAGTTAGCTAAAAAGATGGGATTTAAATACGTTACTTTAGAAGAATGTTTGGCAAATTCTGATTTTGTTACACTTCATGTCCCAGCCATTCCAGAGACTTTCCATATGATTAATAAAAAGAATATTAAATTAATTAAAAAAGGAAGTTATTTAATTAACACTTCTCGAGGAGCAGTGGTAGAAACTGAAGCAATTGTGTGGGCATTAAATAATAAAATATTGGCAGGAGCCGGGCTTGATGTAACTGAAGAAGAAATGTTAGTAGATAGTATGAGTGTAGTAATGAGTAAAAAAATAAGTAAAGACGATTTACAAGAGGTTTTGAGCTTCCATATGCTTCGAGACAGAGATGATGTGGTGTTTACGCCTCATAACGCTTTTAATACCAAAGAAGCGGTTGGAAGGATTGTAGCGACGACTATAGACAATATTAAGAGTTTTATTAAATCGGAAAAGTGAAAATTGATTTGGAAAAGTTAAAACAAGAAGTTAGGGTAATAATTGATAATTTGAAGTCAAATGAGATATTTGAAATGGAAAAAATGGATGATGATTTGGTTGATTTGATAAAAGATATGGTAATTGAGGAATATGGATATAAACAGCATGTTATTTTGGTTGATTCTGATGATAAAAGTGATGATGAAAAATATAGATTAATTATTAATACTAAAAAGGATAATTTATCAGTAATTGAAGATTATTCTTCCAAAGATAATAAGGTATTTTTATTTTTTTCAACTAAAAGTAATAAAGATTTAGCAATTGGAGTGGAAAACAGAATTCATTTGAAATCGCAGTTTTTTGTGATGCAAAAATTGAGTCATTTGATTAAAAAAAACCAGATTAAGTTGGAAACTAAAGAAATTTTTGAAGACAAAGAGCCATTTGGTGAATTTACTAAAAAAGTAGATGAAATTAAATATATTTCAATTGACGCTGATGATACGGTGTTTAAAACAAGTGATATTTATGAGGTTTTTGACAAAAATGATCTTGAAGAATTTGCCAAATATACTAAAAAATTATTAAAATTAGGAATAACTCTTTATATTAATACTGGTCGAGGAGTGATGGATGTTGTTTTAATAATTAAGACATTGGAAAAATTGGGAGGAAAAATTGATTATGCGGTTTGTGAAAATGGATCAGTCTTTTTGGATTATTCAAAATTAAGAAAAGAAACTAGTTTAAGTTTGGAAAAGATAGAAAAAGCTTGTATTTGGGTGGAAGGAATTAATGAAACAGAAAAAGAATTTAGAGATTATTTATTTAAGTTTTTAAAAAAAGAAGTAATAGATACCGGTTTGGCTTTGTTTGAGAAAGGTAAAATTTCTGGCATAAGTTTAAATCCAACTAAGATTGGAACTGATGATTTTAAAGATTGGTTAAGATTGTTTTTGCAAAAAAATAAAGAAAAAATAATTAATGGTCTAAGTGATGAAAGTGGAGATTTGCTTGAGGCAATGATTCCTAAAATAAATAATTCAACTACAGCAGTGGATTTAAATCCATGTCGAAAATTAAACGGTAAATATGTAGGAATAAATAAATCAGATGGAGTTGATCTTTTTTGTAAACAAATTGGGGATATTAAAATGGAAGAAGATAATAAAACTTGGCAAATAGTGGGAATGGGTGATTCTTCGGGTGATTTACCGGTATTTAGCAGACTTAAATGGAATATGGTGCCTTTGAATGGCTTTAAATTAACTACTAAGGAAACCAAAGAAGAAATGAAAAAAAATGGATTTGAATATGAAATTGGTTTTGTGTCAACTTATGAAACAACTAAAGGTTGTAATCAATTTTTCGAGACGTTGATTAAGATTAAAAAAAGTAAATAAAGGCATGGTTAGAGTTGGAAAAAGATAGTATGAGTGTAGTCGTGATTAAAAAATAAGTAAAGACAATATTAAAGAGTTTGTTAAAAATAATTAAGGCGTTTTAAAAGCCCCAGTGTAGAAAGAAGATAAATCTTCTTAATTCTTAAGGCTTTTTAAAAAAAATGAGTTTGGGGATTTATAATTGGTGTTCGATAAAAAAACCTTCAATTTTTTTATCTTTAAGATAAAGTCCTTCTTTGTGAGGATAAAAATATGCTTTTACATTTGTATCATTTAGAAAGATTCTTCTTTTAGGGTCATAAAACCCATCTTTTTTACTAAATTTATATATTATTTTTTCACCATTATTATCAATAATAACGATTCTGTGTATGAGAATAATTGAAAACACAACTGAAGTGGATTTTTGATTGGTAGCAATTACAAGAATTGGGGAAAAATCAGTTACTACTCCTTGTTGGTTTGAAACAAATTTTTCTGAAACATTTTCCGGATTAAGAGTTTTTTTTAAAACAAACATAAGACCTCCTTAATCAATTAGAAATAATGATAGTTTTAATTCCTTTTAAAAATTGAGTTCTTCTTGGATAAAAAAATATTTTTATTTTCTTATTGTAAACATTGTCAATTTCAAAAACTTCTGACATATCCCGATATTTATTTTTTTTGACCAACAAAGGAATTCCTTTATTGTCGTTAACGTAATAAACAATTTTAGCCGTCATCCAGTTGCTGTAAGTTACAGTAACTTTTTTACCATCAGTAAGAACCAAAAAATACAAACTAAGATTATTTTTAATATTTTCCTGTTCTTTTTTAATTGTTTTCCTTTCTTTGTTTTTAAAAAAAACAACGCTCAATTTAAACATATAAATCTCCTTTCATTTATTTTTTTAAAGTGCAATACTTTCTTATTCCCCATGGAACAGGTGTTATTTTAACACTTTAAGTTTAATTATCAATTTTAATATTAGTTTTAAAAAATATAGAAATAAGTTATAATAAAGACAAGTTAGAAGTTTAATAAAGGGATTTTTATGTCAAAAATATTAGTTACTGGTGGTTGTGGGTTTATAGGAAGTAATTTCTGTAATTTAATGGTCAAAAAAGGTCATGATGTGACTGCTTTTGATAATTTATCTTTAGGAGTTCAAGCTAATTTAGTTCCAGAAGTTAAATTTGTAAAAGGTGATGTTAAAAATAGAGCCGAATTGGAAAATGCTGGAATGGATTTTGAATATATTGTCCATTTAGCAGCTTCATCTTCAGCTCCAATGTTTGAAGATGGATTAAGAGATGCTATGGAAAACAATATCATGGGACATTTGGATGTTTTGAATTTTGCTCGAGATATTAAAGCTAAAAAAGTAATGTTTGCTTCTACTAGTTCAATTTATGGTAATAATCCAACTCCATTAACTGAAGATCAATTTGTATTACCTCCAAATTTTTATTCAGTAACTAAACACTCTCAAGAAAGTATGTCGAGAGTTTATTCAGCTAAATATAATTTAGAAATTATAGCTTTCCGATTTATGAGTGTTTATGGTCTTAATGAAGGTCATAAAAAGGTCTTCGCTAATGTGTTGTCTCAATTTATTTGGGGAATGGCTAAAGATAAACCAGCTATTTTATATGGTGATGGTAAACAAGAAAGAGATTTTACTAACGTCAAAGATATCTGCCAAGGAATTGAATTAGCAATGAACACTGAAAAAAGATATGGATTTAATATCTTTAATATTGGAACAGCCACGGCTGTAAATTTAATTGATTTAGTAACTTTGATTAACAAAGTGATGGGAAAAAATATTCCAGCACAATGTATTGAAAATCCAATTAAATCTGGTTATATTAAAACTCAATTAGCAGGAATTGATAAGATTTCAACTGAATTAGGTTTTAAACCATCGGTTAGTTTGGAAGAGGGAATTAAAGAAATAGTGGATAATTTAGATCCAGCTAGAATTCCATTGATGCAAGAATAAATTATTAATTATTAAAAAAAAGGAATAATTTATGACAGATATTAAAAAATGTGACCATAAATGGAAAAGTGCTGGTTTTTGGGATGGAATAACAGCAGATAGTAAACCTACAGGAGGAATGATGTTTAAATGTGAATTATGTGGAGAACAAGCTTTTTCTATGGAACAAATTAAAGAAAAAGGTGGTTCAATCGTTGAAGAAAAATAAACTAATTTCTAAATTGTATTAACTAAAAAACCCGCCGAGTGGCGGGTTTTTTGATGACTAAATAAAATTAAAGATATTTTTCGTCGAGTTTGGCTAATAAATCTTTGATATATTGAGCTTCTTCAAGAGTGGTGACGAGAGTAGCATCTGGAGTATCAATTATAATAATATTTTTGAGACCCATAGTGGCAATTAACTTTTTATCACCATAGACTAAACAGTCTTGACTGTGATGGTCAATATGATTACCTTGGGTAATTAAATTAATGTCTTTATTCTTAGATAGAAGTTCATAAATAGCCCCCCAATTACCAACATCACTCCAACCAAGATTAGCAGGAATAACTAATGATTCTAGATCTTTTTGTTCAAAAATAGCATCGGCCAATTGTTCTTTATCGATAGTATTGTAGAGTTCAGCAATTTGAGGATCTTTTGGATTTCTTTTAATTAATTCATTAATATCATTAAGGATTTTAAAGCTGGCAGGACGATATTTCTTAATTAATTTTAAAAGATTATTAGCATTAAAAAAATAATTAGCACTATTCCAAAGATAACCCCAATCAGAAATATATTTTTTGGCAGTTTCTAAGTCTGGTTTTTCAATAAACGATTCGATTTTATGAACTTTTTGATCATTAATAATTTTAAAATCTTTACCCATTTTGATATAACCAAGACCGGTTTCTGGACAGGTAGGATTAATACCGATGGTAACTAACTTATCAGGATACTTTTCAATAGTTTCAAAAGCAGCTAAATTAGCCTTAATAAAAGCATCAATATCTTGAATTGAATGATCGGAAGGGAGAGTAGTAAAAACAGCATCTGGATCGCGATTAAGGAGATTAAAAGCGATAAAACCATGAGCCGCAGTAGTATTTCTAGCACTTGGTTCGAGAATACAATTATCTTTTGGAAGATTTGGAAGTTGTTTTAAAATTTCAGCTTCGTATTCTGGAGTGGCAGAAATAAAAATTTGAGCATCTGGAAGGAAATTTTTGACTCGGTCGTAGGTTTCCTGAAGAAGAGTTTTTTCAGAAACTAAAGGTTGAAATTGCTTTGGTTTATTTTTACGACTTAATGGCCAAAGACGAGTGCCGGATCCACCGGCCATGATTACAGCATAGTTCATATTAAATAATTTTATCATGATAAAATTATTTAATATGAAAGGAATAAGCGATACTAGTAAAGATAAAATTGTTTTAAAACCATGGGGTCAGGAGACTATTTTTATTCCAAAAAATTTAAAATATACATTTAAAATGTTGACGATTAAGAAAGGTTGCCGAATATCTTTACAATCGCATGACGAAAAAAGAGAAACTTTTGTTTTAGTTTCTGGAGAAGCTTTATTAACTACTGGAAGATCTCTAAAACGATTGAAAACCATTAAAATGGAAACGTATAGAGGCTACACAATTAATATTAAAACAATTCATAGAGTTACGGCAGGTGAAAGTGACGCTATTATAATTGAAGGTTCAACAGCTGAAATTGGAACTACAACTAGATATCAAGATGATTATAATAGGACTGATGAAACTCCGGCAATGAGAAAAAAGAGAGGAAGAGGGTGGCATAAATAGATAATTAGCTATGAAAACTAATGAGTATTATATAAAAAAATGTATTGCTTTGGCAGAAATGTCGATTAAAAAAAGTGAAGCGCCATTTGGAAGTTTGATTGTTAAAGATGGCAAGATAATTGTAGCGTCAACTAATGCTAATGAAAAAAATCACGATATAACCTGTCATGCTGAAATAATGGCGATGAGAAAAGCCCAAAAGAAACTAATGACTAAAGATTTAAGTGGTTGTGAAATTTATTCAAATTGCGAACCGTGTCCAATGTGTTCCTTTATGATGAGAGAATTGCATTTTAAAAAAGTAGTTTTTGGGATTAAATCACCAAATATGGGTGGTCGAACTAAATGGAATATTTTGCAAGATAAAGGACTTTCTCAAATCAAACCATTTTTTAGTGATGAACCAGAAGTGATTGGGGGAGTTTTGGAAAAAGAGTGTAAAGATACTTATCTTAAAATTGGGTGGGGTGATTTTTTAGAGAAGATTGATTAATTAAATGCTAATTTAGTTTGTATTTTATATATAAATTAAGTATTATCTAAAGTATGAACGATAATAATTACAATCCTCAAGTAAACCAGAACAATCCAAACATTATTAATAATACAGAGAATTTACAACCAATTATTGGTGAAAATTTATCACAAAATAATAATTCAGAAGCTCCAAAGAATAACAAAATATTGATTATAGTTGTTGTATTTATTGTTTTAGTTATATTTGGATTAGTTTGGTTTCTTACTATAAACAAAAAACCAAAATCTAATTCTAATTCTAAATCTTCTAAAGAAACTATTTCAAATATTCCATTTGCAAGTGAAAAAGATAAAAAATATATTGATGAAACCAATAAACAATATGGTATTCGTTTTAATAATCAGGTAGTTTTAGTTAATACTGTCCGAAACGATGGTTCGATTAAAACTAAAGTTTATGATGGATCAGTTGCTGTAGCAATTGATGTTTCGGAATGTCATCATGTATCTATAGATACTCCAGCTTTATTAACTTGTTATTTAGATAAGGCTGGAAAAGACTATTATGGTGTTGTGGTTAATTCTAATAATTTAGGGGCTTTTAACAATTTTGGAGATATCGTAAATAAATACAAAAAACAAAGTTATGGATTAACATTTAAAGGAATAGCTTATGGTGATGTTAATGTTTATAGCAGATGGCACAATACTGCTATTTTGCATTTATATTTTGGACATCTTATTCCTGGTCAATACACTCCTTATTTTTATGTGGCCTTTAACAAAGGTAGTACTGAAAAAGATAAATCTTATAATTCTGAAGCCAATGTTGATATGTACTATAAAAAAATATCAATTATCAACGTTCCTAACCAAGTGACTGAATAATAAAAGTAAATATTTTCGAAAGATAAATGACTTTATAAAATTAGGGGTTGTTTATTGGAGTACTTTGAGACCAGAGATTTTCAAAAATTTCTTTTTGCATTTTGACTAAATGTTCACTTTTCATTTCCAAACAGAAAATATCATTGTTTTTAAGATAATGACAAATGGTGAAAATGTCGTTGTAAATAAAAATATCGGCTTGGATGGTAAGAATTTCAGAGGGGATAAAACGCATTTTTTGAAAATTTTCTATTTCTTTTATTTGAGAAAATGGTTTAACTTCTTTTTGGTTCATTAAAGTTCTAGAGAATATTTTTTTGTCGATTAATTGTTGACGAAGTTTTTCAGCTTCATGATGGGGCATATAAGCATCGGCGGTAGAAACTTCATAACTTAAAAATTCATTTTTAGCGTTTAATAAATTCCAATTGACACGAGAAAGACCTTCTTGACCTCGATAATATAAAATTTGAGAATCGGAATTATCAATATTAAGATGGTTTTCTAATATACTCAATGTTTCTGGTAAGGATTTTCTAAGAGCAGATATTTCGGTTTCTTTTTTGGAGATAATAAAACTAAGTTGTGAAGGGTGACTAGCTTTAAACTTAAATCCATTTTCATTGTATTGTTGAACAACCAAATCTTTTTCGATTAGTTTGTCCAAAATTCGATACACCTTGGTTCTGCCGAGATGTAAATTTCGACTAATAGTGAGAGCAGAAGAAGTGTTGTTTTCTAGTAAATTAAGGTAAATTTCGATTTCTTCGGTGCTTAATCCAAATGGTTTTAGTAATGGTATTAACTTGTCTGTTTGTTCGGACATCAAGTGTATTTTAATAATTTTTCTTAGTATAATCAAGCTGTTATGAAATCAATAACTAATAAGGTCAAAGGTTCCGGATTTATTTTAGTGTCGGCATTTTTTTATGCCACATATGGAATCTGGTCTCATTTAATGGCTGATTCTTTTGGAATTTTTTCTCAGGCTTGGACTAGAGGTTTAGTTCTTTTGGTGATTACACTTATTTTAAATTTCTTTTTTAAATTTTTAAAACCAATTTACAAAAAAGATTGGATTTGGTTTGGAGTAATTGCTTTGATGGGATTGAATCAAGCACCATATTTTTATGGTTTTAAATATTTAAATATTGGCACGGCGACATTACTTTTTTATTCAGCTTTATTAGTTGGTGGATATTTAATTGGAAAATTTAGTTTTGATGAGAAAATGACTAGAATAAAATTGTTAAGTTTAGGTTTGGCAATATTAGGAATAGCTATTATTTATCGTTTAGTAATAAATCCTAGTCAATTTTTGGCAGCAGGAATGACAATTATCGCTGGATTAATGGGGGCAGGGGGAGTTACGTTTACTAAAAAACTTTCTCATAACTATCCAGAAATTCAAATAATGACTAGTTATTTTATTTCAATAACGGTGGTTAATTTGATTTTATCTTTGTTATTGAAAGATACTTTACCAGTTTTAGGTTTTAATGTTGGTTGGATGTCTCAAATTGGATATATTTTTGCATTTTTGATTGCTAATTTGGCGGTGATTGAAGGATTTAAACATCTTGATCCAAGTGTTGGAAGTCTAATAGGACTAGTAGAAATACTTTTTGGAATTTTATTTGGAGTAATATTTTTTGGAGAAACTATTGGTTTAGGAACAATAATTGGAGGTATTTTAATTATTGTTTCAACGGTGTTGCCAAATATAAGATTAAATAGAAATTGATTTAGTTTATAATTATTTATTTAAGTCTTTTAACATTGTAGTTACGTATTCTTCAAATCCAGAATCTAAATATATGTTTTTTGCCTTTATATTTTTTGAAAAAACATCTAGTTTTAGATAATTTAATCCTTTATTTTTTGCCCATAACTCGACTGATTGAAGCATTTGTTTTCCAATTCCTTTGTTTCTAAATTCAGGCAATACGACTATATCAGAAATGTAGACTACGGGAATATTGTTTACTATTAATTCATCATTTTTATTGGTTATTTCAACTGCAACAAATCCAACTAGTTTATCTTTATTTTTGGCAATAAAAATTGGACCATGAGATTTAATATTTTCGTATAGTTGAATTACTGATTCTTCATTAGTTTTATAATCTGAGTCAAATTCACTTTCAAAATTTTTAAGACAACGAATAAGACTAAGTATTGCTTCTGAATCTGTATTTATTGCTTCACTGATGATTATTTCCATAAACTATTTTAACAAGGATTTGATTAATTAACTAAAAAGCCCTCCGAGAGGAGGGCTTTAATGTTTTATTTAAATAACGAATTATTTTAATTCAACTTGAGCACCAGCAGCTTCTAATTTTGCCTTAGCATCATTAGCAGCTTCTTTTTTCATAGTACCGACATCAGCAGGACAAGCATCAACTAAATCTTTAGCTTCTTTTAAGCCAAGTTCTGGTTTGAATTCTCGGATTGCTTTGATGACAGCAATTTTGTTAGCACCAGCGGAAGTGATGACGACATCAAATTCACTTTTTTCTTCAGCAGCAGGAGCAGCAGCACCGGCAGGAGCAGCAGCAGAAGCAGCAGGAGCAGCAGCAATTGCTTGGACATCGAATTTTTCTTCGATACCTTTAACTAATTCTGAAAGTTCAAGAACTGAAAGTTCAGCAACAGAGTCGATGATTTTCTGTAATTTTGCATCTATTTTGGTTTCTGACATATTTTTTTTAATTTTTAATTAATAATTAATAACTTATTTTTGTTTTTCAGCGACAGCTTTAAGAGCTAGAGCCAATCTGGTTTGATTATATTTACCAGCAAAAACTAATCTTTGGAGAGGATTTCTTAAATCGCCAACCAATCTGGAAAGAAGAGCAGATTTGCTTGGAAGATTTAAAAATGATTTTAATTCATCAAGAGACAATAATTTTTTATCATAAATACCATATTTGAAGCTAGTTTTATCTTTAGATTTATTGGTTTTATCGACTTCTTTTAAAGCAGCGATTTCGTCAGTTTCACAGTAAGTAATAGCAGTTGGTCCAGTTAAAACTTCTGGAAGAGTAATACCTAATTTTTCTAAAGCTCGAGTAATTAAAGAGTTTTTAACAACTTCAATTGAACCACCAGCATTTTTAATATTGGCACGAAGATCAGTAGTATCAGCGGCGTTTAAACCTTGATATTGAACTAGAGCGGCTGATTTAGCAGCACTAATTTTGTTAGCGACTTCGTCGACTTGATTGATTTTTTTTATAGTTGGCATAGTTTGATTTTTTTTAATAAAAAAGCCTCGAAGATCGAGGCGCAAATAAAACAAGATAAATTGTTTTGCCTCGGCGGGATATTTAATTCCGATTAATCGGAAACCTGCTGTCTTCGGTTGATGGGGGAATTATAAAGGATTAATTGGAAAAAGTAAATTGGTAAAAATAAAGACCCCGAATTGTTTTATGCTAATGCATAAGACAGACTCGGGGTCAGAGAAAATAAAAAATTAAACATCAAAATAGATGATTTCTTTTTTATTTTCAGATTCTTCTGTAGAATTTTTTTTGAGAAAACAGATACCAACCTTGGTACCTTTTTTAATTAAGACTTTGGTTGAATTTTTAATTTGAAGTTTCAACTTTCTAAGTTGGAATTCTTCATTGGTATCAATAGCCCATTCTAAAATAGCTATTTTTCGCCACCATTCAGTTTCGTTTAATATATTCATAATTATGACTTCTTCGCTTTGAAGATTTACCTGATTTTGGAATTTTATAGTTCCTTTTTCAAGAAGGATTGGATAATCGGTATAGATCTCAACCCAATCATTCGGGTAGTTAACAATTTTTATCTTAATTCTTCTAAATACTCCTTTTTCGTCTAAACCTCTCCTTTCTTCTTGTTCAAATTTTTTCTTTTGCCTTTTCATTATTTTGTCTCCTTTATTTCTTTTTCTTTTTTTCTTTTAAAACATTAAAATTAATGACGGTAACACGAAATGTTTTTCCGTAAATGCTTTCCTTCACTATCTTTTTTATCTTTTCTAAATCACTTTCAGTGATCCAAATTGGATTAGTATCGAGATAACGAAAAGCGTTTTTCTTAATTTTAGAAACGGAAAAATTAATTCCTTTTTCCTTAAGGGTTTCACAAAAAAGATTGCCTAGAATGTAATTAAAATAAAAACCCTTATGAACTTGGCCTTTCAAAGTGACAGCAATCTTGGGTTTTTCGACATCCCTTTTTTTGCAATTTCCTTTAATGTTATGAATCCCCAATAAAAAATTGTGAAGTCTAAACAGTTCTTTTTTAGAATCAGTTACGAATCTAATGGTGGCTGAGATTTCGTTATTTTCAATTTTAACCGAATTAGATTCTAAATTAAAATTCCTGTTAACAAAATCTTCTACCTTTTCAGATAATTTCGGGTTAAAACTAAACTTGTACTTGGGTATTAAATCAGTCATGAGATCCTCCTATTTTCTTTTACTTCTACAGATTGTTCAGGGGCTCGAAAATAACCGCGTTGTGGTTATGCCGAATTTTTGATTATAAAGCAAAATGAAATTTATGCAAGTTAAAACTATACCCGATAAATAGTTAAAGCCCCAAAGTGTCGAATTAAATTCGAAAAATTGAGGCTTTATTGGTTGGGGACATTGTTCATTTTGTGATTGTGATTAAAAATCATAGGCGAATTATTTGATGACCATAATGTTTGTCTGCTTGTTCTTCAAGGATGTTTACTTCAAATGTGGAAATTGTAATTTCACCATCGATTAATTCGATAATAAAAATATCTCTACTATTGAAACGACTCCTTAGTTTATCGATAAAAGCAGAAGCTTCGTTTAGTGAAAGAATTCTTCCTTCATGTTTCAATTGGATTTTTGTTCTTTCAGAATTTGACTTGGTCTTAGACATAATTTTTGCCTCCTGTTTTTTTTGATGGTTTTAAAATGAACAATGTTATAACTGGTTTCAAAGTGCGAGTACTTTAACCCGATTATACTGGTTAATTTGGTGACTTCAATGTATATAATAAATATTTTTTTAAGTTATAATAACCTATAGGTATAAATTATAAATTTACAAACTATGAAAGTATATTTTATTGCTTCTTCTAGGTTAGTTGGAGCTAACCCAAAGTTATATTCGAAAATGTATTCTTATTTATCAGCTGATAATAAGATGATAAGTGATAAAGTTTTAAAATGGGTAAAAATGGGGGTAAGGGATATGAATGTGGCTCCTCTAAAAATTAAAAAAGAAAATTATTTAGAATCTCTTGATTCAGTTAAGAAAGCAGATTTTGTGGTAATGGAAGTTTCTGGTCATAGTATGTCGATGGGATATTTAATTAGTAAGGCTTTAGAAATGAATAAACCAGTGATTGCTTTACATAAACAAGAACATGCTCCAAACTTTATTAAAGGTATTAGTGATCCAAAATTGATAATTTGTGAGTATGATGAAAAAAATGTGGATGAAATTTTGGAAAAATCTTTAAAAACAGCTACAGGATTAATTGATGTTAGATTTAATTTCTTTGTTAATTCAAAAATATTAAATTATCTAGATTGGGTATCACAAAAAAGAATGGTGCCTCGATCGGTATTTTTAAGAAACTTAATTGAACACGAAATTAAGAAAGACAAAGAGTATAAAATATAAGTAATGATTAAAGAAGTAGTTTTTGATTTTGATGGGACAATTGGATTAACCTTAGATTTATCAGTGGAAATTTTAAATGGTTTGGTGAGTGAATTGGGTTATCGACAAGTAAATAGTGAAGATATTCAAATATTTAGAACAGAAGGGTGGAAAAAAGCTTTGAAAAGAATTAATTTTCCATTATGGAAAGTTCCAAAAGTAGGAATTAAGGTTCAAACAGAATTACATAAACAAATTGAAAAAGTAAAAATGGTGGAAGGTTTAAAAGAAGTTTTAGAAAAATTAGCAAAAAAAGATTTGGTTTTAGGAATTTTAACTTCAAATACAAAAGAAAATGTGGAAAAATTTTGTAAAAAAAACGGTTTAAATATGTTTAAATATATTTACTCTGAAAAAAGTCTTTTTGGAAAAGAGAAGGGAATTAAAAAATTACTAAAAGAAAGAAATTTAAAAAAAGACGAAATTATTTATATTGGGGATGAAATTAGAGATTGGGAGGCTTGTCAAAAAGTTGGAGTAAAAATGATTGGGGTGAGTTGGGGTTTTAATGATAAAAAATTATTTAAAGAAGGTGGATTAAAAGAAATAATCGATCGACCAGAGGAACTATTAAAAAATGTTGTTTAAAAAAATTGATTTTTATCTATCGAAATTAGCAAAGCCATATGAGGCTTTAAATTTGATTGAAATAAATGAAAAAAATATTTTAAGTAACTATGATTTTTTTAAAAAGTTAAATGGAAATAATGAAGTTTGGCCAGTTTTGAAATCGAATGCTTATGGACACGGGATTAAACAAATTTCTAAAATTCTTTTAAAAAGAGATTTTGAATATTTTGTGGTCGATGGATACCAAGAAGTTTTAGAAATTAGACAAATAACTAAAAGACCAGTTTTAATGATTGGAACTATAAACCCAATTAATTTTTCGAATATAAACTGGCACAACTTAGCGATTATGGTTCAGGATAGGGAATCAATAAAATCTTTAGGTAAAGGTGGAAAAAAAGTAACGATTCATTTAAAAATAAATACAGGAATGAATCGACAAGGAATTAAATTAGAGGAAGTAAAAGAGATTGTTAAATTAATTAAAAAATATCCAAAACTAAAATTAGAAGGAATTTTTTCTCATTTAGCTAATGCTGATAGTATTGATGATAGAGAAACTTTAAAACAATTAGAAAAGTTTAAAGAGGCAATAAAAATAGTAGAAGAAATGGGAATTAAGCTTAAATATTGCCATTTAGCCGCAACGGCTGGAGTCACAAAAATTAAAGATCCAAAGATTAATGCTATAAGATTGGGAATTGGATTATATTTAGGATTAAAGCCATCTTTAAGCTTTAAAACAGTTTTTACAAAAATTTTAGAAATTGAAAAAGGAGATAAAGTTGGTTATGGGGGAACGTTTGTCGCTGATAAAAAAACTAAAGTTGGAGTAATTCCGGTTGGTTATTTTGAAGCTTTAGATAGAAGATTAAGTAACAAAGGATTTGTTAAATATAAAAATAAATTTTATCCAATAATTGGCAGAATTTGTATGAATTTAGTGATGATTAATTTAGGAAAAACAGAGGCAAAAATATTTAATGAGGTGGAATTAATAAGTAATAATCCAAAAGATAAAAATTCAATTGAGAAAATGGCAGATATTTGTCATACAATACCTTATGAAATATTGGTTAAAATTAACAGTTCTATTAGGAGAATAATAAAATGAAAAAAATAAAAGTAGGAGTATTGTTTGGTAGTCGAAGTGTAGAACATGAAGTGTCAATTGTGACAGCAATAGAAATTTTTTCAGCATTGGATAAAGAAAAATATGAAATTACACCAATATATATTGATAAAAATGGAAAATGGTTTACAGGTAAAGATTTAGATAAATTAGAATCATATTTTAATTTGGAATTAAAAAATAAAGCTAAATTGGTTGAATATAAAATGCCAGTGTCGGTTAACGAAAAAAAAGATTTTGATATTATCTTTACAGCCCTTCATGGGGCTTATGGTGAGGATGGAACGGTTCAAGGAGTCTTGGAAATGGCAGGGATTCCATATGTTGGTTGTGGAGTAACTGCTTCAGCAGTAGGAATGGATAAAGTAATTCAAAAAGCAGTTTTTGAAAAAGAAGGAATACCAGTGGTAAAGTCTGATTGGTTTATGGATTGGGAATATAAATCTAAAAAAGAAGAAATAATTAAAAGATTAGAAAAAAAAGTTAAATATCCAATGTGTGTAAAACCAGCAAATTTAGGATCAAGTATTGGAATTAATTTTGCAAAAAATAGAAATGAGTTAGAATCGGCAATAGAAGTAGCTATGGAATTTGATAGAAAAATATTAATTGAAGAGGCATTAATTGGAATAGATGAAATTAATTGTGCAGTGATGGGAGTAGATGTTTTAGAAGCATCGGTTTGTGAACAACCAATAAAAGGAAATAAAATATTGAGTTATGATGAAAAATATCTTGGTGGTAGTAAAACTAAAGGAATGGCAGGAATGACTAGATTAATTCCGGCACCAATTAAAGATAAATTACGAGATCAAATTCAAGATTATGCCAAAAGAGCATTTAGAGCTATAGGAGCTAGTGGAGTTTCAAGAATTGATTTTTTAGTAAATATTAAAAAAGGAAAAATTTATATTAATGAGATTAATACTATGCCAGGTGGAGTTTCTTTTTATTTGTGGGAGAAATCTGGTTATAACTATGTTCAATTGGTTGATAAATTAATTGATTTAGGATTTGAAAGATTTAATAAAATGGCCAAATTACAAAGAAGTTTTGAGACAAAATTACTTAAAACAGCTAAAGGTGGAAGTAAGTTTGGAAATAATTAAAAATATTGATCACCAAGATCATTTTCAAAAAGAACAACAGAAGTCCCTTGATAGATTGAAGGTAAAAGTTGGTCAGTTTCGGAAAGATTTTTAATAGTATGAATTTTAGCAGAAGTATTTTTTAGTCCAGAAAGTAAAGCTTCTTTGTTGGTTTGACCAACAATGATAATATGGTCACAAATTTTACTGGCAATGGTGGCTAATCTAGCATTTTCAGAAAATTGCATTGGCCCGAGTTCAATCATTCCTGGAGTAATTAATATTTTTTGATCAGATTTCATTTCTTTTAATTTTTTAAGAGCAATTTCAAAACCGGCTGGGTTTGAATTGTAAGTATCATCAATAATGGAGATTGATCCATTTTTGATTATTTGACGACGATGTTCTACAGGAGGAATGGAATCTAAAGTTTTTTGGACATTTTTTGGGGAAATATTAAAATTGAAAGCTAATGAAAGGTAAATTTGAGAATAGTCGTCAAAATAATTAGTATTTTTTGGGATAGAGAATTTTTCAATTTGATTTTTTAGATTTTTTGGAGCCCAAAAAATACCATCTTCAGATAAACTTTGGGCTAATTCCATTTTGGTTTTTAAAATATTATCAAGACTACCAAATCTTTCTAAATGCATTGGACCAATAGCAGTAAGAATACCTATTTTAGGCTTTATAATTTGACAAACTTTTTGAATATCACCTTTTTGATAGGCACCGATTTCACAAATAAAAATTTTAGCTGAACGAGGTAAAAATAAGGCTTTTTTAGCAATAGAAATAAGAGTGTTATTGTTTGAAGGGGTGTAAAAGACATGAGAGTTGTTTTTTAAAATAGCATAGATAATTTCTTTGGTAGTAGTTTTTCCCCAAGAACCAGTAATACCAATAACAATAGTTTTTTTATTAAAAATTTTGAACTTAATTTTAGCAAGAGAAATTAAAATATTTTTAATAGATGTGTCAAAAGGTTTCAATAATTTTAAAGACAATAAGAGAGCTTTTTGGTTACCTAAAAATGGAGAAAAAATTAGAGTCAAAAAATAAATTAGACAAGTTTTTTTGGTTAATTTTAAATGACTTTTAATTTCAGTTACCTCTTTATGGGGATTATTTTTAAGCCATTTTTTAATAGCGTTTGAATCATATTCTTCAAGTTGGGCTAAATAAATTAAATTTCTGGTTTTCATAGTTTAATAAATTTTTTAACTTCAGTAATAAATTTAGATTGATTATCAAGATAAGAAAAATGGCCAGCATTAGGAATAATGATTAATTTTGAATTAGGAATAAGTTTATTTATTTCTTGACCTTGGTGAAGGGGAGTAGATAAATCTTTCTCACCCCAAATTATTAAGGTTTTAGCTTTGATTTTTGACAATTTGTTGGTTAAATCTTCTCTAATAATGGTGGAAAAAGTTTGTTTTAAAATAGGATTTTGAATACTATAATAATCACTTTTGGTTAAACCAATAATTCGATAGGCAAAATGGCGAGTTTTTTGAAAAAACGGTTTTAAAAAAGGAATTGAAAAAATTTTTTTAATTGATTGGGTGGTTAAAAAAATAATTTTTTGATTAAAAGTTGGAACAGGACGAATAGGAGCAGCATCGACCAAAATTATTTTTGAGGAAAGATCTGGATTTTTAATTAAAAGATTACAAATAATGGCACCACCAAATGAATGACCAATAAGAATTGGGTTTTTAATATTATTTTTTTCTAGATATTTTTTGACAAAATCTGAGTAATTAGAGAGGTTTAGAGCCTTTTCAATCTTCTCTTGGCCATGACCTGGTAAATCTAGGGCACAAACATGATAATCATTTTTGAGAGCTTCAAGTATGGGAAACCAGGATTGCCAACAACCACCCCAACCGTGGATAAAAACTAAATTTGAAATATTTTTTTTCACTAATGTATTTTACCAGTTTGAAGGATTATTTTTTATTTAGGTAAGGGATTTTGGGGACTTTAAAATTTGGGAGATATTTAAAAAGA
>Ga0209467_1001504_pt1 | contig 19963 bp, 16 predicted proteins | sample Higcelwee11metaG_FD_187175 | JGI IMG/M metagenome (GOLD analysis project Ga0209467, IMG submission 187175) | Freshwater pond sediment microbial communities from the University of Edinburgh, under environmental carbon perturbations - High... | ecosystem: Environmental > Aquatic > Freshwater >...
AAGTCAAAGTAAGCCTGCCAGATAAGAGAAAAATGAAGGAAGGAAAAGTAATCCTGTGCTCTATATGTAACGAATCATATCCTGCTAAAGAAGGAAGTGATAAATGCAAGGCATGCAGCGGAGAAATAAAATACTATACTTCAGATTGAAAGTAATATGATACCCAAACTGAGATTCAATTACAAAGTCTGGCTTGAAACAGAAGACGGTCAGGGGATATTCGGATACGGTCAGATGAGGCTTCTAAAGGCTATAGATCAAACTGGAACTTTGAAGACTGCTGCAGATCAGACAGGATTAAATTTTCAGAAAAGCTGGTCAAAGCTAAAAGAGATTGAAGATATTTTGGGGTTTAAAATAATAAGAACATGCAAAATAGACGGGCATAAAGTAACAAAGCTGACAGAAGAAGGAAAGCAGCTTTTAATAAGTATAGATGAATTCGCATCCGAGTACGAAAAATTAATTGAACGGGCGTGTGCAGAAGCTACTGTTAAACTTCTGAAAAACATATCAGAGAAATAAACCCACTGTTTATTATTAGAAATCGAATTGATAAAAAACGCATCTCGATTTTAAAAAATATAGCTGAAATATTTAAAATTATGTGCAAATAAAGAAAACATTGCAGTTGACTTAAGTCATTTATTTTATTATTTTTAGCCGTGAAAAAATTAACGATCGTTGAGATATGTATAACAGATTAAATGCAAAAAGCTTAAAATAAATTAAAACGGAGTAATTAAATGGACAAAAAAGTAAGTCTAGTGATAGACGGTAAAAAGATCGAAACTTGCGCTTGCAACACAATAGTTGAAGCTGCAAAAGAGAACGGGATATATATTCCCACGCTTTGCTATCATCCCGACCTGAAACCTTCAGGAAGCTGCGGAATATGCGTAGTTGATATTGAAGGCAGAAGACAGCCTGAAAGAGCCTGTACCACCAAAGTATCGGAAGGTATGGAGATCACAACAAACTCAAAAAGACTGAGAGACACAAGGAAACTGGTTCTCGAAATGATCCTTGCAGACCACGATACAGACTGCCCTGCATGTCTGGCGAACGGCAAATGCGAACTCCAGGATATCTGCGATAACTTGAGCGTTACGACCAGATCTATCCCGAAAAAACTCAAAAAATTACCAATTGACGATAGCAGCTGCGCGATCCAGAGAGATCCGAACAAATGTATCGCCTGCGGAAGATGTATCGAAGTTTGTTCGAACATACAGACCGTGAACGCTCTTACTGAAGTCGGCAGAGGCCATAAAGTAGTTATCAGCACTGCATTTGATGAAGGTATGGGAAACAGCCCGTGCGTGAATTGCGGTCAGTGTACTGTATTCTGCCCGACAGGCGCTTTAACAGAAAAAAGCGAGATCGATCTTGTATGGGATGCTATTTTAGACCCGACTAAACATGTTGTCGTTCAAGAAGCTCCCGCAGTCAGAGTTGCTCTTGCGGAAGAATTCGGAATGGAAAAAGGACTTGCAACGCCCGGAAAAATGTATGCAGCTTTAAGAAGACTTGGTTTTGATAAAGTATTCGATACAAATTTCACGGCCGACTTAACGATCATGGAAGAAGGCACTGAGCTTCTTTCAAGAGCGACAACCGGCGGTACTCTGCCTCTGATCACATCTTGCTCACCGGGCTGGATAAAGTTCGCAGAAACTTTCTTCCCCGACCTCGCTAAACATGTTTCAACCTGTAAATCGCCTCAGCAGATGCTCGGTACCCTAATAAAAACTTATTACGCAAAAGAATCGGGTGTTGATCCGAAAAACATCGTTTCTGTATCTATAATGCCTTGTACAGCCAAAAAATTTGAAGCCAGAAGACCTGAAATGAACGATTCGGGTTACAGAGATGTTGACTATGTTCTTACTACAAGAGAATTCGTAAGAATGATCAAAGAGGCGGGAATAGATTTCAAAAATCTTCCGGAAGAAAAGGCTGACAGCCTGATGGGTGACTATACCGGTGCGGCTACTATCTTCGGAGCTACAGGCGGTGTTATGGAAGCTGCGGTAAGATCAGCATTTTTCCTACTTACGAACGAAAACCTTCCAAGCCCGGAACTTAAAGTTCTAAGAGGAGTAACAAACGATATAGTTGAAGCGACGGTTGAGCATCCGAAACTTCCTTTCCCTATCAGAGTAGCTGTAGCGAACGGACTCGGCAATGCCAGAAAGATACTTGAGAAAGTAAAAGCGCAGATAGCCGAAACAGGAAAAAGCGAATATCACTTTATCGAAATAATGGCCTGCCCGGGCGGATGCGTCGGCGGCGGCGGACAGCCTTTCGGATGTGAACTTGTTGACAGGGGCATAAGAGGTCAGGGACTTTATACGGAAGACGATAACAGACCTCTCAGATATTCTCACGAAAACCCGATGGTCGCTAAGATATATAAAGATTTCCTTGGCAAACCTAATTCTGAATTAGCGCATAAACTGCTGCATACACATTATTTTGAAAGATCTCAGACTGACGGAAAGGTTGTTAAAGAAACAACACACAAACACTAAAAATTCAACGGGAGATAAAATGCTTTCAGATAAAGCTAAAGCTTCAATAAAAAAATTGACTGCCAAATATCCGAAACCGGAATCTGCGTTGATGAGTGCACTGATGATCGCTCAGAAAGAAAATAACAATTATCTGGATAGGGCATTGGCAGCGGAAACCGCAAAGATCGTAGGGGTGCATGAGGCGCATGCCTATGGAGTACTTACCTATTATTCAATGTATAACATAAAAAATATCGGTAAGTATCACATTCAGATCGATACCAACATTCCCGCTACTTTAGCCGGTGCGCGTAAAATTGCGGAATTCGTATCGGAAGAGCTTGGTATTGAAGCCGGCAGGACCACAAAAGACGGAATGTTCACCCTAAACGAAGTAGAGTGCCTCGCTTCATGCGGAACATGCCCCGTTATCCAGGTCAATGAAGTTTACTACGAAAATATGACGGTCGAGAAGACTAAAGCACTTTTAACTTCTCTTAAAAAAGGTGTTATGCCTAAGCCCGAAGTTCCGGAATATTTCGGCGGTACGGAATGTAATGTTCTTCTCAAGAACAGAAGAGTGAAGGATTCAACTTCTATCGAAGTATATAAAAAGAACGGCGGTTACAAAGCACTCGAGAAAGCTTTGAAAATGGAACCTCAGGCTATCGCGGCGGAAGTTAAAGATTCTGCGATCAGAGGCAGGGGCGGAGCTGGATTTCCTGCCGGAGTCAAATGGGGATTTCTTGCAAAAGGAACCGGAAAACCGGTGTATCTGATCTGTAATGCGGATGAAGGCGAACCGGGAACTTTTAAGGACAGGCAGATCATGGAATACGATCCGCATCTTCTAATCGAAGGTATGGTCATATCGGCAAGAGCTTTAGGAGCGAAACTCGGATTTATTTATATCAGAGGCGAGTTCGACTGGATCGCGGATATACTTGACAAAGCGGTTGACGAAGCTAAAGCAGACGGCAAAATGAAAGATCTTGATATAATAGTTCACAGAGGCGCAGGAGCTTATGTATGCGGAGAAGAGACCGCGCTTATAGAATCAATTGAAGGCAAAAGAGGCGAGCCGAGGATAAAACCTCCTTTCCCTGCCGTATCAGGTTTGTATGGATGCCCGACGATCGTAAACAATGTCGAAACTCTTGCTAGTGTTCCTTTCATTATTGAAAAAGGCGCTGCCGAATTCAAAAAATACGGATACGAAAACAACACAGGTTTTAAGCTTTTCGGGATAAGCGGAAATGTGAACAAGCCCGGAGTTTATGAATTTCCGATGGGAGTTTCCTTAAAAAAGATAATCGAAGCTGCAGGCGGAGTAAAAGGTAAGATCAAAGCTGTAATAGTCGGCGGATTGTCAGTTCCTATCCTTAAAGCTAATGAGCTTGATGGTCTTAATATGGACTATGATTCATGTATAAAACACGGTACCGGCTTTGGTTCAGGCGGTATTATGGTCATAAATGATGAATTTTCAATACCGGAACTTGCTTACAGAGCCATAAAATTCTACGCTCATGAGAGCTGCGGAAGATGCGCTCCGTGCCGTTACGGATCAGATTCAATAAAAGAACTGTTAAAGACACTGCTTGACGGAGAAGGTACAAAGCAGGATATCGAAACTATTCTTCATATCTGCAATAATGTCAAAGGCGTGACTATCTGTCCCACCGGCGAAGCTTTTACTGTACCGATCAAAGCCATGGTCGAAAAATTCAGAGATGAATTTGAAGCGCTGGTCAAATAATTTAAAGGCGGGATTAACCCGCCTTTTATATTTTAAAATGATTAAGATCATAGCTAAAATATAGAAGAATTGCTAAATACAAGCACCAAAAAAGAGACAGAAAAATGAATACATTCATAGATAACAATAAAATCGAAGAGTACCTGAAGAAAGCTGCTGCTCCCGATAATGCCGAGCTTGATGAGATATTGTCACATGCCCGCGAATTGAAAGGGATCAGCTTCAGAGAAGCCGAAAGACTTCTTCTTGTAGAATCAGCTGAAGGTATAAACAGGCTTGCGGAAACAGCCAATTTCATAAAAGAAGCCATTTACGGCAAAAGGCTTGTGCTTTTCGCGCCGCTTTATGTGTCGAATATGTGCAATAACGAGTGCCTGTACTGCGGTTTCAGAAAGAGCAATAAGGCAATATCAAGAAATACTCTTACAATGGAAGAGATCGGAAAGGAAACTGAAGCTCTGATAGATCAGGGACATAAAAGAGTCCTGCTCGTTTCAGGCGAAGGTCTGGGTAAAAGCGCTCTCGATTATACAATAGAGGCAATAGAAACGATCTATGCGGTTAAAAAACCAAAGGGTAATATCCGGCGTATCAATGTCAACATAGCCGCGATGGAAGTGGAGCATTATAAAAAACTTAACGCTGCAAAAATAGGAACATATCAGCTTTTTCAGGAAACATATCACGAGAAAACATACAGGCAGATGCATAAATCGGGACCTAAGTCAGATTATGAGTATCATCTTGGAGCCATGGACAGGGCGATGGAAAGCGGTATCAGTGATGTCGGAGTAGGAATACTTTTCGGTCTGACTGATTATAAATACGAAATAGTTGCCCTTCTTCAGCATATAAAACATCTTGAGGACAAATTCGGTGTCGGGCCGCATACTATTTCTGTTCCGCGGCTTGAACCGGCAACAGGTTCTGACATTGCTTCGAATCCTCCTTATCCCGTTACGGATTCAGATTTCAGGAAAATAATAGCTATCCTGAGGATAACAGTGCCTTATACAGGAATGATCTTAAGCACCAGGGAGAATGCTTCAATGAGAAGGGAAGCACTTCATCTCGGAATATCGCAGATAAGCGCAGGATCGAAATCGGATCCGGGCGGATATACGAAAAGAGAGCATTCTGATGCTCAATTCTCCTTAGGAGACCACAGGTCGCTGGCTGAAGTGATCGAAGACATAGTTGATCTTGACCATATTCCGAGTTTCTGCACAGGCTGTTACAGACTTGGCAGAGTAGGCAAGGACTTTATGGATATGGCAAAACCCGGACTTATCAAAGCTCACTGCTATCCTAATGCGATATTCACATTCACCGAGTATCTCGAAGATTTCGCGAATGACAGGCTTAAAGAAAAGGGATATGCCCTGATCGAAAAAACAATAAAAGAAAGTATTGTAAGCCTCAATCTTGAGACAAGCGTAAGAAAGAACATTCAGGCTGTAAAGGACGGAAAAAGGGATCTGTATTTTTAATGATAAATCAAGCGCTTTTAAATATTATGAGCGGTAATTTTTCAAAAGAGGATATAACATATCTTCTTACGCATGATGATTCAGGGCTGTTTGCGGCTGCCGACAGGATCAGAAAACAGTATGTCGGCGATGAAGTTCATATCAGAGAGATAATCGAGATATCGAATTACTGTAAACAGCATTGTCTTTACTGCGGCATTCAGGCGCAGAACAAAAATGTCGTAAGATACAGGATGAATCCTGATGAGATTATAGAAAGGGTCAGATGGTCACTGCCGCTCGGGTATCGTTCAGTAGTGCTTCAGTCCGGAGAAGATGACGCGTGGGACGATGAGACAGTATGCAGGATAATCAGAGAGATAAAAGCGATGGATCTTTCGCTTACGCTTTCATTCGGCGAGAAAAGCAGGGGAACTTTTAAAAAATACAGGGAAGCGGGGGCTGACAGGTATCTTCTTAAACATGAAACTTCAGACGAAAAGCTTTATACTTATCTTGATCCCGGAATGACTTTCGCGAACAGAATAAAATGTCAGAAAGATCTGAAAGAACTCGGTTTTCAGGTAGGTTCAGGCATCATGGTCGGATTGCCCGGGCAGACGATTGAATCAATCGCGGATGATATCATGCTCTTCTACAGCATGGATTACGATATGATAGGAATAAGTCCGTTCATACCTCACGGCGACACTATCATAGGCGCTTCTAAGAAAGGAGACCCGGCTCTCGTCAGAAAAACTGTAGCGATAACAAGGATATTGTTAAAGGATATTCATCTGCCTGTAACAACCGCTTATGCGACGCTCAGTGATTTTGAGGGCAAGCTTGAAATGCTTTCATCGGGAGCCAATGTCATCATGCCTAACATCACCCCGATGGAATACAGGGATAAATATGTTATTTATCCGGACAAGGATTCAAAGGACATCGAACCGTTTGAATATAAAAAGAAGCTTGAAGCGCTGTTGAAAAGCGCGGGCAGGACAATAGGCACAACTTACGGGCACAGGATAAAAAAATAATCTGCGGGATAAATATGGAAAGATTAAATATCGGAATTTTCGGAAGAGTGAACTCAGGCAAATCAACGCTGATGAACCTTCTCACGCAGCAGGAGACTTCGATCGTGGATCCTACGCCGGGCACTACAGCCGATGTAAAAACAACCGTCATGGAAATTCATGAGCTTGGTCCGGTCAAGATATTTGATACTGCAGGCATCGACGAGACGGGTATTCTCGGCGAAAAGAAAAAGGAAAAAACGTTCAGCGCGCTAAAAAGGTCAGACATCGTTCTGCTGGTTATAAATGAGAATAATGCGGCATATAAGAACGATGATTACGCCACTGAGAACGAAGTACTTTCCTTTTCTGAGAAAAGGGGAAAAGAGATTTTTGTCGTATATAATAAATTCAGAGGCCTGCCGTGCATAAGGGAAGCCGTTTCGGCAAAGATCGACAGCAAGAACAAATATCCGTATATTGAGCTTGAACTTTCTGAAAGAACCAACTATTCGCAGCTTATCGAGTTCATTAAGAAAAATTCTAAACTTCAGCCGGCAAAGACGCCGCTGCTGCCTGATATGGACAGAAATAAAATAGTATTTTTAAATATTCCGATAGATGATGAGAGTCCCGAAGGCCGGTTCCTGCGTCCTCAGATGATGGCTGAGGAATATCTAGTACGCAGATATGTGCCTACTTTCGCATACAGAATGGATCTCGCCAAAGCCAGGAGCATCATAGCTGAGGAAAGCGCTGCGGAGAAGAAGAGATTCGATGATTTCATTTCTTTGCTGAACATGGTAGGCCGTCTTCAGCTGCTGATAACAGATTCGCAGGCTATGGACATTATATCAAAATGGACGAAAAATGCACCTTACAAGGTCACGACTTTCTCAATAATGATGATAAATTTTTTAAGCAGGGGCAATCTTGAACTGTTCGTGAACGGTGTGAAGGCTTTCAAAGCGCTCAAACCGGGAGATAAGGTCATGATAGCCGAAGGCTGCAACCACGACAGAAAGGCCGAGGATATCGGAACGGTTCAGATACCGAAAAAGATCGAGACGATGTTCGAAAAAGGCGCAATTCAGATAGACCACTATTTCGGAAGAGTGTTCGCCGAAAACGATAAGCTCAAAGAATACAAACTTGTCATCCACTGCGGAGGTTGCATGCTCGATCAGCAGGCGATCGCATCAAGGATGGAAGACCTGATAGAATCAGGTGTCAGCTTCACAAATTACGGTGTTCTTCTATCGTATTTTCAGGGTGAGGAAGCTTTAAACAAAGTCATTGAGCCGTTCGGGCTGAAAGTGTAGTAATTCCCAGATTTAAAGCAAATAAGCTGTAATACAAAAGATCGGGCGGAGAAATTCAATGAAAACCGCATATTAGGTTGTTATTTTCAATAGCGTTGAATATTTTTATCTTCCGATGAGATCTAATAATCCGTTCTCAATATTGAGCGGATGAGGAGGATTTCCGGGAATATACAAGTCAACTTTTATGCGGTTTAAAAATTCTCTGTTCAGGGCTTTGCTGCCTGCGAATATTCCGCCGCTGATGGCATCAGTGCCGCAGAGAATGAAGACTTTAGGCTCAGGAACAGCTTTCCATGCAATTTCGACGGCTTCAGCCATGTTTTCTGTGATCGGACCTGTCACGAGAATTCCGTCTGCGTGACGAGGCGAGGCTACAAATTCTATTCCGTATCTTCCAATGTCAAAATTGGCGTTTCCGCATGCGTTCAATTCGAACTCAGCTGAATTGTCACCTCCTGCAGACACCTGTCTCAGCTTGAATGAGTTTTTAAATATATCTTTTATCTCCGGTCTGATCGCTTCCCTGTCAATTTCAATCGGAAGATTTTCGCCTTCTTTTACTATAAGGCGTTCAGGTATATTTGTAGATAATTTATAATCTGTTGTAAAGGTTATCTTTTCAGGGAACCGGAACGCACATTCTCCGCAGAAAGTACATTTGCCAAGGTCTATCCTGACCGGGTTTGCCGAAATAGCCGATACCGGGCATAATTCAACAAGTTTATTTTCATCCACTTTAACGGTGCTGATCACAGGCCTGCCTCTAAAAGGTTCTGGTAGATGAACATTTTTCGGATCAGTGATGAATTGTTTCCCGTTATGAATAATGATCTTAATTTCTTCAAGCATGATAATTTTCCTTAAAGGTCATAGCCGCAGTAACTCAAATTGTAGCTTTTATTGTTGATCGGAAAATCGGATATTTCCAGATTCCTGAGAGAAAGTTCAAGAGCTTTCCAATTGTGCATTGACGGATCTTTTATTTTATAAAAAATCAGGCTTCCGGTTTCATCAGTCAGTGCGCAGTGACATATCTCTCCGCGCCAGCCTTCTGTTAGAGAAATAGCAAAGCTATCCGGCTTAAGTACTATTTCATTTACCGGTTTTCCTGACGGAGTATCGAAACTATAATTATCAAGCAAATTTCTGATCCAAGCTATAGATCTCTTTATTTCTTTCCTGCGTAGCAGAAAGCGTGAAAAAACATCGCCTTTAGGCAGCACGACAGGCTCTATCGGATAACTAATATAGCCTGCGAACGGATGGGAGTAACGGATATCCCGTTTAACATTAGCCATGCGGGCAGCCATTCCAACCGCGCCTATTTTTCTTATAAGTTCTTCATTTACCGTTCCGATATCGTCAAAGCGGTTTTCTACGCTTGAAAGCTTATATGTACGGTGAGCCAGCTCGACGAATTGAAATTCAAATTTGGCGAGTACATCAAGCAGGTGTTCTTTATGTTCATTCGTGAACGGCAGATTTATCCCGCCCGGCCTGATCATTCCTTTACCGAGGCGGTTCCCGCACCATGATTGAGTATAGTTGATGATGCCGGTACGAAGTATCGCGAAAATATTTGCGCCGAGACCGTAAGAAATGTCGGTGCATAAAGCGGCTATATCACCTACATGAACTGCTGTTCGTTCAAGTTCGAGAGCGATAGCCCGTTCGACCATTAGCTGTTCGCTTATTTTGATATCTCCCAAAGTTTCCATAAGCTGGGCGAACGCAAGGCTGTGGCCGACAGCGGTATCGCCCGCGATCGATTCAGAAAGGATAACACGCTGGAGAAGCTGCTTTTTTTCGAGCATCAGAGCTTCAACTCCGCGGTGCTGCCATCCGAGCTGGATCTCAAGGTGAAGTACATTTTCACCGTTGCAGATGAACCTGAAATGCCCGGGCTCAATTATTCCGGCATGAACCGGTCCCACTCCCACTTCGTGGAGTTCATGGCTGTTGATCTTGTAGAACGGATAATCGTTCACTTTCAAATTTCTGTCAAATCTATCGTGCGGAAAGCGCACAGGTTTCAGCCATGGATGATCTTTGAAAGCTATACCGTAATTTTCAAAAATTTCGCGCTCGAAAATGTGCAGCGCAGTAATTTTAGGGGTAAGCGAATTCAGTTGTTTAGGTTCAGAAGAGGTTAAGATATGTGATAATAAAATAATATCGCCTGCATTATCATCAGCTATCGCGGCGATGAATCTCAAGCCGTTCTTACAAGGAGAAGCGAAATAATTTACGCAGTGATTTTCATCTTTTGAAAGCATTTCCACGACCAGTCCGCTGAAGTTTGCGTAAGAATAAACAGGTATCTTATTCAAACCAATAACCGAATTGTTCTTTATCCTGCAGATATTTTGTGTTTTATCAGTCATAATTCTCTAATTTAAGTTTTGCACGATCGAATTCATAAGCTCTTTAATAAAATCTGGAGTAAAATAAGCCAGGTAGAAGACCAGTCCGAATAGAATGATCTGCGAAACAGGCTCGTATTTATTGATTATCGCCTTATCTTTCTGAAAATTATCCGGCAGTTTTCCGTAAAGCAGCTGCATAGAATATTTGAAGATCACATACATGACTACCGAAAGCAGAACGATAATAGCTATAGCTATATAGCTGTAGCCTTCAGAAAAGAGAGCTCTCAGGATAAGATATTCGCTTACGAATAAACCTGACGGAGGCACTGCTGTCGCGGTCATCAACCCGAGGATGTAAACAAGCGAGCTGAATCCGTTCTGCTTCATATAGTCGCCGGAATCATGGATCCATCCGCTCAGATAATATGCCCTGATCTGTCCGTAATGTAAAAATATCCCTGTTTTTGCTAGCGAGTGAAGCATAATATGCAGAATGGCCGCATACAGACCCGGTTTTCCCAGTGATAAAGCAATTATTACAAGAGCCATATGTTCCATACTTGAATAAGCGAACATTCGACTGAACCGTTTAACTTTGAAAAGCTGAACGGACATGATAACTAGACTGGTCATCCCTATTATAAGCAGAACGCGGTTGGCCCATTCTGCCGACTCTGTTCCGGATATTATACTGTATAGACGGAAGATCGCAACAAAACCGCCGTTCAATACAGCGGTTGAAGTAAGCGCATTGACAGGAAACGGGGCGATGGTCTTTGCGTCAACAGTGGCCGGATATAGCGGGAAAATATTCATTTTGATACTGTAACCGGTCACTAAAAGCAGGAAGGCTGCTTTCATGAAAAGCGGGTCGATCAAATGAGATACAGCCTGAAGATGGGTGTAAGACAATGAGGAATCCTGAGCGTTACTTACTTTTACTGACAAAAGGAGTATTCCTATAAAAGCAAGAACGATTCCGAAAGATGAGATGAAAAGGAATTTCCATGCGGCTTCAAGCGCGTTAGGATACCTTTCATGATAGATCAGAAATGTAACGGCGACAGTAGTTATCTCAAGGCTGACCCATACAATAACGATATTGTCCGCAAAATAGATGCTGCTTAAAGCTGTTGAAAGAATGATTATCAGGCTTATGAATCTTCCTTTCATTTTTCTATCCGGTATATATCTGTCAAGATAATATCTGCTGTGCCAGAAAACAGGGATAAGTATTAAGCTCAGCAACCCGTTAAGTATTATACCAAGGCTGTCGAATTTATAATAAACTGAATTGAGATGGTTCAAGTTCAGATAGGCATAAATTGAAAGCGAAATATGAAGGAGACTGTAGATCGAGGCTGCTGTATAATTTATGCTCCGGTTCTTATTCGAAAAAACCGATAAGGCTAAAAGAGTTGATATTATAAAGAAAATCAATAGTGCCATTTTTAATCTTTCAGCTTATTTAAACTTGAGGTTGACATATTCCCGAAAGCGCTGCCTATCTTATCAATGAATATTCCGATTATCAGTACCGCGATCAGGATATCTATCAGGACCGCCATACTTACCAGGAACGGAAATTCACCGCCGACCGCCAGAGAAAGAAGGAACGCTCCGTTCTCAACGATCATAATTCCTACGATATGATTGAAGATGTTCTTGTGTACTATAGTGAAATATATCCCGCCGAGAATGGTTGAAAGAGCGATCGCAAGAAATTTCACATCAACAAAGTGATTTCTTATTGAATAAGCTGTAAAGAAACTCGCTATGATTATAGCTGTAATGATCAGTACGGAATAGAAGAAAGGAATATAATTTTCCACCAGCCTGTTCAGGTTGTTCGTCCGTCTGATCCTGTTTAAGAACCGGGGAATTATTATAGCCTTAACTATCAATGTCTCAAGAAGAATAAGGATCAAACCAAGAAGATTTATCTCGATTAGATTTATGAACGCGATTATAAACAGCAGCGTTCCCTGGACGGCTAGTAGGTTGATATGCTTTTCAACTCTTTCAGAAAGAAAGAAATATATCAGTGTGCAGGCAAATATGATAAGAAGTACGATCATCATGGCAGCATACCTACTTTTTCATGAATTATCAGGATCGTAAGAAATACTACTATGGAAAGCGCCGACAAAGTGATTATCCACTGCGCATTCCTCATCATTTTATTACGGGCTCTGAATGATTCCACAAATGCCACGAGAACCGCATAAATTATCTGAACTATCGGGAAGAATGTGAGCTGAAGGAAATAACTGTTCTGAATAGGCAGAACCAGATTAAAGATCAGGCTTCCGAATATCGCGAATTTCAGTCCTCCGGCGAGCTGAATAAGACCCAGTTCAAACCCGCTGTGGTCAAGCACCATTACTTCATGCACCATCGTAAGCTCAAGATGCGTATTCGGGTCATCGACAGGAAGACGGCTGTTCTCGATCATCGAGACCCAGAATATCAGATATATCGATAGAGCCGAAACAAAATAGGTCAGGGCTGATTCGACATACAGATTGCTGAAAATATCATAAAATGAATTATAACCCGTGTGCAGAGCTATAGATCCCATGATGATAAAGAATACAGGCTCGGCGAGAAGTGAATAAAATGCCTCGCGATTAGCTCCCATGCCTTCAAAACCGCTTCCGGTATCCATAGCTGCAATTATCATAATAAATCTGCCGGATGCCATCAGATAAGCGAACATTACAAAATCGCCTTCAAATGAAAGAAGAGCTTTGTAATTTCCGACCGGAATAAAAAATACAGCGGTTAGCAGGGTAGAGAAATATATTATCGGAGCGAGCTGAAACAGAAATCCTGTTGTCCGGCTGTAAACATTACCCTTTTTCATCAGCCTGATTATATCGTAAAAATGCTGCATAACACGGGGACCTTTTCTGCCCGCGACCTTTGCTTTTACAACGGACACTATTCCGGGGAAGACCAGGCTTGTAATCAATATTAAAATTAAACCTACAACCATGCTATATTATCCCGAGAATTGAAATTATTGAAATAACGATCACAAATACGATCGCGTACAAAAGATAATGCTGTATGTTTCCAGTTTGAAAAACAGCTATTTTTTCCATAAAAGAGAGAAGTCCTCGTGCCGGCCTTGAAACAAGATTATCTTCAAAAACATCGGAGCTGCCCGTCTTAAAATATGATTCAGAGGGAAAGATCTTATCCTTTGTCAGATACCGGAAGTGTTTTTTAACACCGACAAGTATTTTTGCCTTCATTATTATGTATTCGGCATAAGAAGTAGCACTATACTGATGAAGCGCAGGATCAGAACCCGTATAAGCGCAGCCCCAGGTAGATCCGATGTATGTGTGCCTGACTTTAGACAGCTTAGATTTTATAAGAAGCAGTATCCCGATAAATATAAGAAGAAGGCTGAGCGACAGCGATATTCCCGACATTGTGCCCGTCATATTTATTAAAGAACTTGTGTCATTAACAAAAACTCCTGCTACAAAAGACATCGGTCTCAGCATCAAAAAAGGCATAATGCCGATCGTAATAATTAAAAATGCGATAATAAATTTTGGAAAAAGCATCGAATTTCTGACTTCATGGCTGTGTCTGGTTTTATCGCTTCGTGCCGTCCCGAGAAATATAATGCTGAAGACTTTCGTAAAGCAGAATACCGCAAGCCCGCCGATAACTGCAAGGGCTACGATTCCGGCCAGAAGTGTGACACTCAGAATAGAATCACTTACCATAAGTGATTTGAATAATCCGGTGTATATCAGAAATTCAGATATAAATCCATTGAAGGGAGGAAGCCCGGAAATAGCAGCAGCTCCCAGCAGAAAGAAAACCGCGGTTGCAGGCATTTTCTTCATAAGGCCGCCCAGATTTTCAATGTTTCTGGTATGGGTCTGCTGATAAATGCTACCCGAAGTATAAAATAACAGCGATTTGAAAAGAGCATGATTGAGCACATGAAGAAGCCCGCCGGCAAAACCAAGGCTGGCAAGAACAGGATTATTTATCGCGAGTCCCATCACGCCTATTCCGATACCGATCCCGATTATTCCGATGTTCTCAATGCTGTGGTAGGCGAGAAGCTTTTTATAATCGTGCTGAACGATAGCGATCGTCACGCCGAATATTCCGGAAATAATAGAAACCACCAAAATAAATACGCCTATAGGCATAAGATCTGAATGTATATATGTCAGCACCCTGACTATACCGTAGATACCCATTTTTATAATTACTCCGCTCATGATACCGGATATGTGCGACGGAGCGGCAGGATGGGCATGGACCAGCCATGTGTGAAGAGGTATAAATCCGGCTTTTATACCGAATCCGATAAAGAAGAGCATAAAGACCGGAAATGCAGGGTGATTTTTGAAGTACTGTTCTAAGCTTTCAAACCCGATATTCTGTGCTGTCGCAATACTGCAGATAATAAAAGCCGCGATTATAAAATAAAAGGCGACATGCATTTGAATAAGAAATTTTATGCCGGCGTCTTTATTTTCCTGTTTGTCTGATTCGAAAATGATAAGGAAGAAAACTGAAACCGACATCAGCTCCCAGAATACAAGAAAACTGATCCCTTCGCGGAGCATTGTTACCATCAGCAGAGAAATGTGCAGAAGCAGAAAATTAAAATAGTGCCACGCCATTTCCAGTCTGGTCTTATCTCGCAGATAAGGCTTAAGATAACCTTTTGCGTATAGTGCGCCGGTGAGCACAGTAATATTTATCACGAAAATGAAAAAAGCTGAAAGACTGTCGATCACCAGGCTTACATCATTTCCTAACAGATCAAAAAGATATATTTGAAGAGGTTCAATGCAATTGAAAGACAGATACATCAGATAACCGGTTAAAGCTGCCAGGAAAATCTGAATTCCGAGCATAAGGTAGTATTGGGATCTTTTAGGCAGAGCAAAAATTCCGAGAGATAAAGTAATAAGAGTTATGAAGATCATTTCTTTCATATTATCATTTTTCGATGAGCCTCAATATTCCGTTAATAAAAGTTAGAGGATGAGCCGGATTCCCCGGTACATAAAGATCGACCGGGTATTTATCAAGAAATTCTCTCTTGACTGCGGGCGAGTTTTTGAACATTCCTCCGGAAATAGCGTCCGTGCCGACAAGGATAAGTATCTTCGGACCGGGTGTAGCATCCCAGCAGATCTGTAGCGCTTCAGCCATGTTCTCGGTAATAGGTCCGGTTATAACTATCCCGTCCGCATGCCTCGGGGAAGCGACGAATTCAATTCCGTATCTGCCCATATCGAAATTGACATTGCCGGAAGCATTTAATTCAAATTCGCAGCTGTTATCGCCGCCTGCCGAAACCTGTCTCAGCTTCAAAGCATTTTTAAACAGCTTTCTGATTTCGGGGCGAACGGAAGTTTCATTGAATCTGATTTCCGTATCAACTTGTCTGACGATCAAGCGGTCTTTATCATTCGATGCAATTTTATAATCGTTCGTAAATTCTATTTTATCGGGGCATGAGAGAGCGCATTCTTTACAGAATACGCATTTACCGATATCTATACCGAATCCGCCTTCAGTGATTATCGCATCGGACGGGCATAGTTTAATAAGTATTTCTCTTTCACTTTCCGAAGGCTGTTCCTTTATGACAGGCCTTCCTCTGAATAGAGGATTCAGGACTGCTCCCTTAAGATCGGGAACATACTGAATTCCGTGCTGCCTTAATATTTTAATTTCTCTTATCATAATCTTTCCATTTTATAGATCATAGCCGCAGTAGCTTAAATTAAAGCTCTTATTGCAGATCGGGAAATCAGAGATCTCCTGATCCCTTACCGCAAGGGCAAGCGCGAACCAGTTGTGCATAGAGGGATCTTTTACTTTGTAATGTAAAATGCTTCCTTTGTCGTCAGTAACGGCAAAATGACAAAGCTCGCCTCTCCATGATTCTACGGCTGAAACGGCAAAGCTGTTCGGTTTAAGTTTATGGTCATAGACCGGCTTTAAAGCTGTTTTGTCCGTGCTTTCCCATTTCTGTAAAAGTTCGAATACGAATTTAACGGATTCTCTGGCTTCAAGATATCTGAGCATACCTCTTGCGAGCGCATCTCCCGATTCCTGAATTACGATCTGAGGGCTGTGTTTTTTATAGAACTGGAACGGATGATTAATTCTCGTGTCCCTTTTTATACCGCAGGTTCTTGCAGCCATGCCTACTGCGCCGATCTTATAAGCTTGTTCTTTAGTAACGGTTCCAATACCGTCAAATCTTCCAAGAACGCTAGGGAGAGAATAAATTCTTTCCGCCATATCAAAATATCTATTTCCGGAATCAGAAAGAATTTTTTTAATTTCTTCAACAGTACTATCATTAAGCGGATAATTCGTTCCGAACGGTCTTACAAGACCTTTTCCGAACCTGTTCCCGCACCAGAACTGAGTCGTGTTTATGATGGTCGTTCTAAGAGCTTCGCATACGACCTGTCCGAGCTGATATCCCACATCCGTGCATAAAGCCGCGGTATCTCCGATATGAACCGCTATTCTTTCAAGCTCAAGAGCTATACATCTTTCTATCTGAAGATCTTCAGGAGCTTCAAAATCAGCCATAGATTCCATTAGTTGAGCATGAGCGAGCGCATTTCCGACTGCGGTATCGCCTCCGATGCTTTCAGAAAGAACGCAGAGCTTGAGAGGGTTATCGTTCTGAAGCATAAGTTTTTCAATGCCCCTGTGCTGATATCCCAGATGGATCTCGAGATGAAGAACTTTCTCCCCGTTGCAGATGAACCTGAAATGACCGGGTTCGATCACTCCGGCGTGGATCGGTCCTACGCCGACTTCATGAAGTTCTTCGCTTTCCATCCTGTAGAACGGATAATTGTTCATGACCTTTTCTTTGTTTTGTCTGTCCGAAGGGTATCTGACGGGCTTTGCCCATGGATGTCCCTCAAATTCTATTCCGAAATTCTCGGATATCTCTCTTTCAAAGATATGCAGCTGGGGAAATTCCGGAGTGAGTGATCTGAGAGATGTAACTCCGGTTTTCAATTCATGCGATGACAGATATACTTTACTGTTGCTGTCTTTAGCTACGGCGCATATAAATTTTAATTTATTGTCTTTTTTAAAAGCGAAGTAAGACAGGCAATGATTATCGGAATCCACGAAATATGATTTAAGCATATTCGCGAAATACTCATAGCTAAGCACCGGTATATCCTTAAGATCTACTGAATTTGAATTATTGTATGTTTCAAGAAATAATTTCATAAATTTCTCTATTTAGGTAAAATACTTATGCTCTGTTCGATCATTTCTTTGAGGAATGGCGGCTGATAAAAACATAATATGATCACGACCGCAAAGAAAACGAACTGGCTTACAGTTTCAGCAGCGCTTATTTTTTCGTCCGGAACGAAATTCGTATCGGCTCTAGGAGCTGAGAATACGACATGCATTATCCTTATCGTAAGAGCATACATAATGCAGCACAAAAGCAAAGCCGATGTTATCAGAACGAACCAGTTCCCGTTAAGAACGAGGGCTTTGAATATCATCATTTCCGTAAGGAATAATCCTGATGGAGGGATCGCCATTATGCAGACCGATCCAACTATCAGTACAAGAGCTCCTGCGGGGAAAATCTTGAGGTATCTGCCGCTTTTATCGAGCCACAGGGTTCCCATTACTCTGTAAAGCTGATTCATCTGAATGAACAGGCCGGATTTTATAAAGGAATGCATTATTATCAGAAGCACGGCCGCGTAGTAGCCGCCGCCGCCTGCACCGAGCGCGATCGCAAGCAGACCCATATTCTCAAGGGTGGAATAAGCGAACATTCTTTTAAGATGCTTTGCTTTAAGCATATATCCGGCTGCGGTCAGAAGAGAAAGGATCCCTACAAGAATAAGGATGTTATTCATCCATCCGAAGATCGCTGAGCCTGAAAGTGAAGCGTAAATTCTGAAGATAGTTATAAATCCCATATTGACCAGTCCGGATGAAATCAGCGCGGCAACAGGCGACGGGGCGACCGCATTTGCATCAATACCGATGGTGTGCATCGGAAAGATCTCCATTTTTGTGGCGAAACCGACAAATATGAAAAGGAAAGATATTTTAAGGTAAAGAGGCTTTGCATTAACTGCTGCTGCGGCTATAGAATTGAATGACAGGTCGTTGTATGGCGTACCGTTCATTGTCATCGAAATGAAAAGTATCCCGATAAAGGCCAGAGCTATACCTACAGAGCTCAGAAAGACATATTTCCAAGTAGCTTCAAGAGAAACGGTCGTTCTGTCGTGATATATCAGTCCGGCAACAGCAAGAGTCGTAGCTTCGGCGAATATCCAGAGAGCTGAAAGGTTATTTGAAAGATAAGCGCCCGAGATGCATGTTATAAGCAGGATCAGCGAAGAATGATAAATGTTGTATTTTCGCAACTCATCTTTGGATACGTATATAAATCCATGATAGATCACTGCAGTGCCTATGACCGAAAGGATAGTCAGGAATAATACCGCCAGATGATCATAGGTGAAATAAGTAAGCTCAGTGCTTCCGATCCTTGTCCATGAATAAACAGAGAAGGCCGCGTGCAGAAGGCCGAAGATAATAACAATAAATTTTGTGAGAAGCTTGCTTCCCGAAAAGAAGATCGCAAAACCCAGTGAGGCTGATATTATCAAAAAAAGAGTCATTATCATTTATCAGTCCTTCAGCGTAGTAAGTTCATCAATATTAGGTTTAAGCTTCATTCCGAAGAATCCCAGTATCAGCACACCGACAAAAATATCCAGAAGCGTGCCGATATTGATCAGCATAGGCATTTCATTTCCGACAGCTATCGAAAAAATAAAAACGGAATTTTCAAGAACAAGAAATCCTATTAAATGTGAAATTATCAGCCTGTGTGTAACAATTATTATAAGACCTGAGAACATGGTGAAGAACGCTATGGTCAGGAAAACCGTATTTATGTACGGGTTTTTGAGAGTATAGGCCATGAAAATACTTATCAAAAGTGAAATTATTATAAAAAGAAGCTCATAGAATCCTGAAAGAGTATCATTCGCTACTTTGACGACATTAGTACTTTTAATGATCCTGGTGATCATGTATGGAACGACAATACCTTTGAAGAAAAGAGTTTCAGATGAAACGAAAAGAAGGTCGCCGATGCTTACTTTATGAAGTTCGGACAGAGTTATTCCGAATAGAATAAAGCCCTGTATCCCTAAAAGCCTGGCATAGACTGCGAATCTCTCCGTTATAGCCAGATAAACGATGGTGATAGCGAACATAACTGTAAGATAATTTGTCATTTAAGCTATTTTTCCCGTTATGATTATGATTATGACGAAAGCAATAAACGAAACAGCCGTCAGTGTAAGTATGAAATGCGGATTTTTTCCCATTTTATTCCGCGCCCTGAAAGATTCAAGAAGACCGATAATGACGGCGAAAATGAACTGGATAATTATGAACAGAGAAATCTGCAGATAGAT
>Ga0209467_1001505_pt1 | contig 19959 bp, 17 predicted proteins | sample Higcelwee11metaG_FD_187175 | JGI IMG/M metagenome (GOLD analysis project Ga0209467, IMG submission 187175) | Freshwater pond sediment microbial communities from the University of Edinburgh, under environmental carbon perturbations - High... | ecosystem: Environmental > Aquatic > Freshwater >...
GGACCGAGGGCCTCAAGAGCGACCGAGCCGAAGCTGACCCGAATGTGCTCGTCGACTACCTGCCCGGCCTCATGCCTGAAACCTGCCTCCGGTGCCACCGTGTAGCCCCGCTCCGCGCACGCAGCCGCTACGGCGACGCCGCGCGTGCCAGCCGGCAACGCCAGCCACAGGTTGATGCCACCGCCTGGCTGGCTCCAGGACAGGCCGGCATTTCGATATGGTTCGAGCGCTGTTGTCAGCGCCAGCGCAGCCTCGTGGTAGCGCGCACGGACGACGGGCAGATGCGCGTCATAGCTTCCGCTCGTCAGGAATCGCTCAAGGACACGCTGCATCAGCCCATTGGAAGACAGATCGATCGACCGCTTCGCTGTTTCCAGCCGCTCCCTGAAGGCAACTGGCGCCTCGAGGCAGGCTATGCGCAGGCCCGGCATCAGGACCTTGGAGAAGCTCTTGACGTACAGCACACGGTCATCGCGGTCGAACGACCTGACCGGAGGCTGGCCAACACCATCGAACGCAAGCTCGGATGACTGGTCGTCCTCAACGATATAGAAACTGTGCCTGGCGGCCATACGCGCCAGCCGTTCCCGCATTTCCCGCGCGTACACGCTGCCGGTCGGGTTCTGGTAGCCGGGATTGACGTAGACAAGGCGCAATGGCCGGGCGGCGGCCACGCGTTCCAGGGCTTCGACATCGATGCCCTGGTTGCCGACGGGGATGGCCTCGATCCTGGCGCCGGCCGCGAGGAATGAATCACGCGCCCCGCGGTATCCAGGCGATTCGACGGCGGCGACATCGCCGCGGCGCAACAGTATACGCGCCACCAGATCCAGGCCCTGCTGGGCGCCGGACACGATGTGCACATCGGCAGGATCGGCGTATCGCTGCCGGTCACGGCCCAGGCGCTCTGCCAGTGCCTCGCGGAGTGGCAGGTACCCTGCGGAATCCTGGTAGTCGAAGGCGCCGCCGCCATCGATGTCGACGGCCTCCACCAGAAAGCGCTTGACATCATCAAGCGGATACAGGCAGCGAGGCGGAGCGTTGGCAGCGAGATCGACGATGCCGCCGCTGTCCCGCGGAGCGCCCTCATGCCGGCCCGCCTCGATGACGACGCCTGTTGACACCCCGGCCGATACGAAGACGCCGGAACCCGCCCGCGATGCCAGCAGTCCTTCGGTGGCCAGGATGCGGTAGGCCGCGACTATCGTGGCAGGATTGACGCCAAGCTCGTCGGACAGCTTGCGCACCGATGGCAGCTTGTCGCCATCGCGCAACTGACCATCGGCGATGCGCGCGCGAACGGCATCCGCAACCTGTACGTACAGCGGTGTTTCATCATCCTTGAAGAGCCTGAGCTCCAATCCCATGAAGACTCCTTGACATGCAATACAGATAGCAATACAGTTGATAGCACAGTTATCAATACAGTTCATAACTAAAATGAACCGCAACGACCATCGCTCCAGTATACGATACCGACCATCATGGTCGAAAGGGGAAGATCATGGAAGACCGGAACCGGATGAACAGGGATCTGGCACGCATGCTCAAGGGCGGCGTCATCATGGATGTCGTCAACGCGGAACAGGCCCGCATCGCCGAGGCCGCTGGCGCTGTCGCGGTAATGGCGCTGGAGCGCGTCCCGGCTGACATACGCAAGGAAGGCGGCGTCGCTCGCATGTCCGACCCGAAGCTTGTCAAGGAGATCATGTCAGCGGTCAGCATTCCCGTGATGGCCAAGGCACGCATAGGGCACTTCATCGAGGCACAGGTCCTGGAGGCCCTGGGCATTGACTACATCGACGAAAGCGAGGTTCTGACACCGGCCGACGATGCGTACCACATCGACAAGGCGGCGTTCAAGGTGCCATTCGTCTGCGGCGCGAGGAACCTGGGCGAGGCGCTCAGGCGGATCGGCGAAGGTGCGGCAATGATCAGGACCAAGGGCGAGGCCGGTACCGGCGACATCGTCGAAGCGGTCAGGCACCTGCGGGCCATCAACGACCAGATCAGGGCCGTCGCGGCCGCCAGCCGTGAGGAGCTGATGACCATGGCCAAGGACCTCGGCGCTCCCTATGAACTGGTACTGCAGGTGCACGAGCACGGCAGGTTGCCTGTCGTCAATTTCTCGGCAGGCGGCGTCGCAACCCCGGCCGATGCCGCGCTGATGATGGCCCTTGGCGCCGAAGGCGTATTCGTCGGTTCCGGAATATTCAAGTCCGACGATCCGCAACGGCGCGCCGAGGCGATCGTCAAGGCCGTCACGTTCTGGAACGACGCGGCAGTTGTCGCGGCGGTCTCCGAAGGACTGGGCGAGGCTATGCGGGGCATCGATACGAGAGCCGATACAAGCGCCGCCCACTACGCATCGCGCGGCGTATGAAGCCATCGATAACCATCGGCGTGGTCGCGCTTCAGGGCGGCTCTGCCGAGCACATGCACGCGCTGTCGAACCTGGAAGGCGTCCGCGCCGTGGCACTCAAGCGGCGCAACGAGCTGGATTCCGTCGATGCGCTCGTCCTGCCTGGTGGCGAAAGCTCGGCGATTGGCCGGATGCTGCGCGACTTCGACATGCTCGACCGCATGCAGGAGCGCATCGAAGGCGGGCTGCCCGTCTAGGGCACCTGCGCCGGCATGATACTCCTGGCCCGTGACCTGGACAATGATGGGCGACGGCATCTGGAGGTTATGGATATTGGCGTGCGTCGCAACGCTTATGGAGGCCAGCTCGATTCATTCGAAGCCGAAACCGTGATCCCGCAGCTGGGTGCACGGCCCTTTCCGCTCGTATTCATACGAGCGCCGGCACTGACCCGGCTGGGACCGGCGGTCAGGACACTCGCGTCCATTGGCGGCAATCCGGTAGCCTGCATCGAAGGCGCCATGGTGGCGACCAGTTTCCACCCGGAGCTGACCCGCGACACCCGTTTTCACGAGTGGTTCGCGGGCCTGGCGCGGAGTGTCGCGGGCAGCTGACCACGCCTATGGTGTCTGTGTGGCCTTGAGGTATTCGGCGCGGTCGGAGAGCGCAAGGGTCACGGACATCCTCTTGCTGCCGCGGTAGTACTCGACCTTGACCGAATCACCGGGCTTGTTGTCCTCAAGTGCGGAATAGAGGTCGGCCAGCGAACTTACCGGCATGCCATCAACGGAGACGATGATGTCACCGCCCACGTTGAAAACGCTCTGGTAATAGCGCACCGAGGTGCTGCCACCACGCATCCCTGACCGGTCGGCATTGCCGCCTTTCCTGGCCGATGACACAAGAAGCCCCTTCTCTATCGGCAGCGGGCTGCCCTTCTCCTTCATGTACTCGATCAGCGCGGGGAACAACTGCACATATTCGGCGTCGATCCAGCCGCGTTTGACCATGCCATACTTGATCAGGTCGGGCACGATGCGCTTGGCGGTGTTGACCGGCACGGCAAAACCAACACCGACCGAACCACCTGACGGAGAGTAAATCATTGTATTAACGCCAATTATCTCACCGCGAGCATTGAGCAGCGGGCCACCGGAATTGCCTGGATTGATGGACGCATCGGTCTGGATCATGTCCCTGATGATCGTCTGGGTATCTTCCTGTACCGGTCGGCCAAGCCCCGAAACAATGCCGCGTGTCAGCGTCCGTTCCAGACCGAACGGGTTGCCGATCGCCAGGACCTTCTGCCCGACCTTCAGGTTGGAGCTTTCGCCGAATGGTATGATGGTCAGTGGCATGCCCTTGGGCGGGTCGAATTTGACGACGGCCAGATCATTCTCCGAATCTGCACCAATCACCTTGCCTTCTATCCTCGTGCCATCAGCCAGGTTGATGTAAACCTTGTATGCATCCTTGATCACGTGGTTGTTGGTCAGCACATAACCGCGCTGGTCTATGATCGAACCAGAGCCGGAACCACCTTCCTTGGGCATCGGTTCCAGGAACCAGTTGATAGCCACAACCTCTGTGGTAATGTTGACGACACCGGCATTGAGGCGCTCGTAGACATCGATATTCTCGCGCTCGTCCTGGGTATAGGTGCCGCTGACGTCGGAAAGCACCGGGATAGCCATAGGAGCGGATACGGACAAGGCGCCAGAAGTAGCCACGGGAACCATGGCACCGATAACGGGTGGGCGTCCCCACAATGGCAACAAGCCTACGCCAACGATGATCAGCGCCGTTGCAGTCGCAGTAGCCGCAATGGCCAGTATCACGTGCATTCTTGAATATAGACGCATGTAATGACCTCCAGAAACACTCTATTGGATCAATATACCGGTGCGGAAAGCGCTTCGCCAAATGCACTGTCAATCCGATCTTGATTGACCTCCCGCCCAACGACGGGTAGTATTATTCGCCATGGACATAAAGAGAAGAGTCGGCCAGGCATACGGCATCATCAGCAAGGACGAGGCGCCGGATGCGCCCAAACCCGACGCAGGCAAGACCACTCCAACGGTCAGGCGGCCGGTAGCGGCACGCGCCGCGGGTGTGCCTCCTGTCAAAACGCCCGCGCCCAGGAGCCCCACGGCCCAGAGCAAGGCAAGACCGACGGCACAGGTGGTTCGAGCCACCGCCACTTCTGAAAGCTTCATCAAGACCGGAGCATCCGGCATAGAAAAGGCAGCAAAATTCCTCTTGCTCCTGGGGCAGGATGAAGCGGCCAATGTCATACGCCATCTAAAACCAGCAGAAATAGAGAAAGTTTCACGCGAGATAGCCAACATCGACAGAATCGATACGACCGAGGCAAACGAGATACTGACAGAGTTTGGATGGCTGGCCAAGACCCAGGGAGCCAATCTCGAAGGCGGGCCGGAGATAGCAGAACGCATGCTGCAGGCCGCCTTTGGGGCCGACAAGGCCAAGGAAGTCCTGCGGAAGGCCATGCCGGAGTCCATTCGGCCGTTCGCATTCCTGAACGACTTCGACGCCAGGCAACTCATGGTCCTCCTCAAGGACGAGTCACCGCAGATGCTCGCGATGATACTGACGTACATAGAGCCGAAACTCGCCAGCGGAGTGCTGTCAGAACTGCCCACGGCGATACGGGCCGACGTGATAAAGCGCATAGCGCGGCTGGACAGGGCCTCGCCCGATGTAATAGAGCGCATCGAGGTGGTTCTGCGCGACAAGGCGGCCAGGATAGGCCGCACCGATGTCGGCGAACGCATCGATGGAGCAGCCGTCCTCGCCGGTATACTCAAGCACATCGATGGCGATCTTGAGGATTCAATCCTGTCTGGCATCGACGAGGACAATCCGGACCTGTCCAGGAACATCCGCGAACGCCTGTTCACGATCGATGACATACTGCGCGTGCCCGACCGGACCATGCAGAAGGGCCTCCGTGAGCTGTCGGAGCACGACATTGCGCTTATCTTGAAAGGCAAAAGCCAGGAGTTCCGCGACAAGGTCCTTGCAAACGTCAGCCAGGGCAAGCGTACGATGGTGCTCGAGGAATATGACATCATGGGCACCGTCAGGCGCGACGAGGCAGAGAAGGCAACGCGCGGCTTTCTGGAATATTACAAGCGCCGCTGGGAAGCCGGCGAGCTCGTGCTCGACGGTGACGACGACCTGATAGACTAGTCCTTCACATAGCGGATGCCGCCGTCGGAAGCCTCCTCGGCGCGCGCCAGCATGAACAAGAGATCGGACAGACGGTTCATATAGCGCCTGAGTGGCCCCGGTACGTCGACATCCCACGCAAGAGACACGATCCGGCGTTCGGCACGTCGGCATACAGTCCGTGCCACGTCAAGCTTGGCTGACTGTATCGTTGCGCCAGGCACCACGAAGCCGTTCAGAGGAATTTCGGTCTCGAGACTGTCGACGTACGACGAGAGCCGGGCCTCGTCGGCCTCGGTCACCGGAGCAGAAAATGCGCCACTGCGCGTTGCCAGCTGGCCGGCAACGCGGTACAGGTCGTGCTGCAGTTCATCGACGATGCGTGCGCAATCGGGTCGCTTGAGCCAGTGGCGTGCCTCGCCAAGGACGGAATCGAGCTCGTCGACGGTGCCATAGGCCTCAACGCGCATGTCATCCTTGCGGACGCGCTCGCCGGACCAGAGCCCGGTCAGTCCATCATCGCCAGTTTTGGTCACAATACCCACGATTCCCCCTTGATTCAAACGGCCACACGCGCGATTATACCAAGGTTATCTTCTTTCCGAAAGTAATGGCGTTTCCGGAAGCCGGACGTTTCCCGATAGAAGAATGGGTGATCGATGCAAACGAGGCACGCACTGCGGGGGAGGTTACACGGGAAGTTCGCTTCCTCCAACCTACTATGAACAAGATCAGTACCAGCGCCATCGATGCGGCAAACGAACGCGCCTGGGATTCGATGATATCGGATCCACATGCAGCCTTGTCAGACGCCGCGGATACCTTTGCCACGGCACAGGCTGCTGGCTATGAGATGGGTCAGGCGACGGCGCAGCTGAACATGGGTTGGTCATTGTACTACCTGTCCCGGCTTCCAGAAGCCTACGATGCCTTCCTGAAGGCGCTCAAGCGTTTTGAAGACCAGCACGACGACCTGGGCGAATGCAAGGCTCTCAATGCCCTCGGCGTCTACCACCAGGCAGTTTCACGCCTGGACAAGGCGATCGAGTACTACAACCGCAGCCTCTCGGTAGCCAAGGCGGCCCATATCGCCGACCGGGAGCTGATCGCCATGGCAAATATCGGTGAGCTGTGCCTCGAACTCGGCAACCCGAAGGATGCGCTGTCGTACCTGATGCCGGTCTACGACGCGATGCCGGAATCATTCAACCTGGGCAATCGCGCAGATTGCCTCCGGAACATCGGCAAGGCCTTCTTGCAGCTCGACAATCTTACGCTCGCGCGCGAGTTCACGGCCCGATCGTACGAACTGACGACGCAGTCTGGTGACCTGATCACCGCCGCAGAAAGCCTCGAGACACTGGCGCGGGTGGCGGCGACGCTTGACGACACTGCGGAGTCGGAACGACGAGTACACGAGGGGCTGGCGCTGGCCGAGAAGACCGGCAACCTGATACAGCGCGCCAGCCTGCTCTCGGTATGGGCCGCCGTCCTGATCGACCAGGGCGAGGCAGAAAAGGCACTGCAACAGCTCGAGGAATCCGAGCAGATCTGCTCCAGCACCAACCAGAAGAGCAAGCTCTATGGCGTCTACGAACAGATGTCGCGCGCCCACGAATCGCTGGGCCACCATGCAGATGCCCTCTTCTACTACAAGCGATTCGCCGCCTATAAGGCCGAAGTCCAGAACGAGGACAGCGCCAGCAAACTCCACAACATGCAGGCCCAGGCCGAAGTGGAGCGCGCCCAGCAGGAAGCCGAGATATACCGCCTCAGGAACATAGACCTGAAGGAAAAGACAGAGGCCCTCGAGGACCTGAACAGGCAAATTCTGTCAATATCCAGGATCGGCCGCCGCATCACCGCTAGCCTCGACTACACGATGGTCGTCCAGACCATATACGACAGCCTTGTTCCGTTCCTCGAGATGGACATGTTCGGCGTTGCGCTGTACGACCCGGAAAAGGGTCAACTGGTATACCGCAGGTATTTTGAAGACGGCATCAAGAAGAAAGACCATGCAATCGACGCGAATTCAGAGACCAGTTTTGCCGCATGGGCCTTCAGAAACCGCGAACCGGTCCTGATTACCGACAAGGATGCTGAATACAGAAAATACCTGACCAGACACTCTACCGTCAAAGGCAGGCCGTCGGAATCGGTGGTATGCATGCCACTGACCATAGAAGACCGCGCCATTGGGGTGCTGACGATCCAGAACTACAAGGCCCATGCGTATTCACCCAACCATCTGTCTTTCCTGGAGGCGCTGGCGCCATATGTGGCCATCGCCGTCGAAAATGCGATCATCCACGACAGACTTGAAGACCTGAACCGGGCACTGTCCGACGAAAAGCGGCGGTTGGAGCGGGCCACACTCAAGATCAGCCATCTGGCCAACCATGACACGCTGACGGGCTTGCCTAACCGCAGGCTCCTGTTCGAGTTGACGGGCAAGGCGATCGAGACCGCCCGCCGCGCAGGAGCCAGCATCGGCGTGATATTCATGGACCTTGATGACTTCAAGCCGATCAACGACCGCTATGGCCATGCTGCCGGGGATGCCGCCCTGATGGCGATGTCCGAACGGGTGCGCAACCTGGTCAGGGCTTCCGACATAGTGGCCAGAATGGGTGGCGACGAATTCATAGCCGTCATAACCAACGTCAAGAGCCGCAAGGACGTGGAACGTGTCGCCCGCAAGGTGCTTTCGGAATGTACCCGCCCGATGACCTTTTCAGGCAAAACCTGTTCCATAGGCCTTTCCATGGGCATATCGATGTTTCCTGAAGACGGCGACTCTGTCGAAAGCCTGATAAACAAGGCAGACTCCGCCATGTACCGCGTCAAGAATTCCGAAAAAAACTCCTTTGCCTTCTCCAGCAGTCCCTCTGCGGGCGAGACCGTGCTCGATTGACACGCCTAGACCACCGTGCTATCTTTTTTCCCGCCTTGTGTCCGGAAACGGTATGCTTGCCATGCCCAATTCCATATCGACAGTCGTCAAAGACAAACGTCAAAGACAAGTGTCCACGCATCTCGATTTTCCAGGAAGGTTTCGATGGCAACACCCAACGACAAACGAGCCAAGCCCGAAGCGAGTGACAATCGCCATCATGGCAATTCTTTCGTCTATATTGGTACTATTGTAATTCTGGTCATAACGACCATTGCCTTCGTCTTCATGCCGGCTATGGGCGGCGTAAGCGGCAGCAATGGCGAGCTTACCTTTGGCACGTGGAGCGGCAAGCCCATTTCCTTCGTGCAGGGCGGCTACTTCTCCAACCAGGTCCAGCAGATCAAGTCACAGCTCGAATCACAGGGCTACAAGGATACCGGCGATCAATATTTCGCCTTCCAGGTCTGGCGCCGCGCGTTTGAGAACACCGCAGTCCATTATGCCCTGCTCGATGATGCTGCCAGGGCGGGAATAGCCGTCAGCGATTCATACATCGACGAACAGATGATCAAGAATCAGGCATTCATGGACAACGGCACCTTCTCGAAACGCAAGTACCGCGAAGCTTCCACCACCATAAAGCTGTCGCTGCGCAGGGATATCGAGGATTCCGCGCTGAAGAACAAGTATGTCTCTGATGCCGTGGCGTTCATTCCCAGCAAGGCAGAGACGGCCTTCCTTTCGTCGCTCGCTCAATCCAGGCGCGTCGTCGAGTATGTTGCCTTTCCCTTCGGCGCCTACCCGGATTCAGAGCGCATCGCATATGCCAAGGCCAACCCGGCCCTGTTCAGGCGGGTACGCCTTTCCAGGATAACGCTTTCGTCTTCACTCAAGGAAACCGAGCAGGTGCTGGCGCAAGTCAAATCCGGCGCCCTTTCGTTCGAGGAAGCGGCCAAGAGCCATTCCAAGGATTCCTATGCGGCCAAGGGCGGCGATGTCGGCGCTCGTTATGTATGGGAGCTGAAAGGCGAACTCAAGGATCCTGCGAATCTCGATGCCGTACTTGCTCTGGGCAAGGGTGAGCTTTCACCGGTCTACGAGACACTCGCTGGTTCATGGATCTTCTTCCGTGTCGATGAGACTGCGGTTGACCCCGACTTCACATCGGCGGATCTGGCGCGAAGCGTCACCGATTACCTGAACCGCAACGAGAAAGGCCGCATAGAAGACTGGGCGCTCGCCCAGGCCGCAAAGTTCGCGTCTTCGGTCGGCACCGACTTCTCCGCAGCCGCGGTGAAGCAGGGATTGACGGTCAAACAGACGGACCCATTCCCGCTCAATTATGGCAACGCGCTCGATGTTGGCTACTTCTCCCTGCTCGGCTCACTCGATACGACGAACCTGCCGGAGCTCAAGGGTGTGGAGAGGAACGAATCGTTCCTGACCGCCATCTTCTCGCTCAAGGCCGGCGAAGTCTCCAAGCCTCTGGCCATCAACGACTTCGCCGTCGTAGCCAGGGTCAAGGAAATCGTGACTGCGCAGGAAACCGATCTCGGCCTGCTCCAGACGTATTACCCGACCGTGATGCAGCAGGGTATTTCGAACGATCTCGCGGCGTCGATCCTGGTGGATCCGCGGCTCAAGGACAATTTCATAGCCGCCTTCACCAAGGTATACGCCAAGGCGAACTGACCTCCTCATGGATGCATACGATCCCCTGCTCGTCGATACGGGCAGGGGATTTTCTTTGCAGTACGGTGGACGCTGGCTCTATTCCAGCCGTGCACCACTCGATGCGGCGTTGCAGACCGCCCGCACACTTCAGGTACAGGCAGAAACACTCTATGTGGTGACCTCGCCCTGTCTCTGGCACGGTGTGGTTGAGTTGCTGGCGCGTCTGCCGCAGTCGAGCGCGGTGCTTGCCATCGAGGCTTGCCAACCTCTATTCGACCTGGCTGCCCGGTCTCTGCCCGTACCAACTTCGGAGCGCCTGCTCCTGTCACGGGCCAGCGAGGCGCTGGCCGCCTGCCGGGCACTGGAGGCATCGATTGCCCCTGCCCGCTTCAGGCGCATCGTCGAGGTGCGCCTCTCCGGTGGGCGGTCGCTCTTCGCCAGGGCGTACGACTCGACCATTGCCGCGCTTGATGCCGATATAGCCATCCGGTACAGAAACAGGCTGGCCATGGTGCGGATGGGCAGGTTGTGGACAAGAAATGTCATTGCCAATCTGGCATCGATGCGATGGTCGGCTGTAACTCCGCTGCCATCGTACGACAAGCCACTCGCTGTCTGCGGGGCAGGACCATCGCTGGACAAGGCCTTGCCGCTGCTGCGGGCTTACCGGGAGTCGCTGACCATCATGGCGGTCGACACGGCGGCCGGATCACTCGCTCGGGCTGGAATTGTACCGGACCTGGTCGTCTGCCTCGAGGCACAGATATACAATGTTGCCGATTTCCTGCCTCTGGGCAGGGAACGCACACGACTCGTCGCCGACATCTCGGCGCATCCATCATCGTTCAGGGCCACCGACGGCCCGGTTACCCTGCTGTCGAGCCAGTGGGCACAGAGCGCCTTCCTGACGCGGCTGCAGGGAGCCGGCCTGCCCCTTGTAACGGTACCGCCGCTGGGCTCGGTAGGCGTGCTTGCCCTGCACGTGGCGCGCGTCATGGGTGGAACAATCATCATCAGCGGGCTGGATTTTGCCTTCTCGCCAGGCGTAACGCACTGTTCAGGTAGTCCGGCAGACCTCATGGAGCGGCGGATGGAGACACGAACGCGCAAACGGACCGGCGCGTGGGCCGCGACCTTTCGCGAACACACGCGGCGCATCGAAAATGGCTGTCTGGCCGATCCACCGCTTGACATGTACGCCGCTCTTGCCACATCGGAACTGGCCGACTACCCCGCGTTTGATCTGCGGGATGGCTATGGCGCTCCCCTGCCTGCACAGGCGCTCGACCAGGCCGCGCTGGAGAGCCTGTTGCGCGGGAACGCAGGCCACCGGCCACAACCACATGCAGAGCCGCGTTTGCAGGAGTCAACGCAATACGCCGAAGCTGCACGCTACAGGCAGTGCGCCATCGATTTCCTGCAAGGGGAGCTTGATAGAGCGGACAGCGTAGCCATGGCGCTGCGGCAGGGTTGCTCCGATGCATCCCTCAAGGCCAGGCTCGCCGAAGCCGATTTCCTGTATGCGCATTTCCCCGATCCCGAACGCGTCGCCGCCCTCGAGCAGGATGCACTCAGGCGTGTCTCTGCCGAGGCGGCATACTGGCGAGGTCGACTCGAAGCAGCCATACGATAGGCCTGAACCGCTACTTGCGCTTGTCGTCGTCCTCATTCTCGCGCAACACCGCCATGAATGATTCCTGCGTCAGCTCCACATCGCCGACCATCTTCATGCGCTTCTTGCCTTCCTTCTGCTTCTCAAGCAGCTTGCGCTTGCGCGAAATGTCGCCGCCGTAGCACTTGGCCAGCACGTCCTTGCGCACCGGGTTGACCGTCTCGCGGGCAATGATAGAGCCGCCAATGGCCGCCTGAATGGCGATCTTGAACTGCTGGCGGTCCATTGAATCATGCAGGCGCTCGCAGACCTTCCGTCCCCGTTCCTGTGCCGATGGACGGTATACGAGCTGCGCGAGGGCATCGACAGGCTTCGAGTTGATCAGTATGTCGAGCTTGGCCAGTTCGGTCGGGCGATAGTCGATGATCTCATAATCGAAGCTGGCGTAGCCGCGGCTCGTGCTCTTGAGTTTGTCATAGAAGTCGAAGAGCACCTCGGCCAGTGGCATCTCAAAGGTCAACTCTACCCGCTTCTCGTCAAGATGGGTAAATCCGGTCTGGGCGCCGCGTTTGTTCACACAGAGCGTTATCAGGTTGCCAATGTATGCCAGCGGCGTGATGATCTGGGCCTTTATGTACGGTTCCTCGGCGGCTTCGATGCGCGATGGGTCAGGATAATCGGCTGGATTGTCGATGACGACGACTTCACCGCGTCCCATCGTCAGCCTGTATCTGACACTCGGAGCGGTCATGATGATCGCCTGCCCGTATTCGCGTTCCAGCCGTTCCTGCACCACCTCAAGGTGGAGCATTCCCAGAAAACCGCAGCGGAAGCCGAAACCGAGTGCGGCTGAATTATCCTTCTCGTATATCAGCGAGGCGTCGTTCAGTTTGAGCTTCTCCATCGCTATCTTGAGCTCGTCGTAGTCAGCCGTGTCCATAGGGTAGATCGAGCTGTAGACAACCGGCTTGACCACGCGGAAGCCAGGCAGCGGCTCGGTCGCCGGCATGTCGACACCAGTGACGGTATCGCCGACGCGCACGTCTGAAACGGTCTTGATCCCCGCTATGAAGTACCCCACATCGCCGGCAGTCAGTGCCTCATTCTTGGCCAGTGCGAGCTTGAAGTATCCGGTTTCTTCAACTTCATATTCAGAGTCGTTGTACATCAGCCTGATCTTCATGCCAGCCCGTATCTGTCCGTCAAAGACGCGTACGTGAACGACGACGCCACGATATGGGTCGTAGTGGCTGTCGAAAATCAAGGCGCGCAGCGGATGGTCGGGAGATCCGGTAGGCGCAGGCACCCGCTGGACTATGGCCTCGAACAATTCGTCTATGCCAAGCCCCATCTTGCCCGAAACGCACAGGGCTTCGTCGCCATCGAGGCCCAGGTCATTCGTTATCTGTTGCCTCGTGGCATTGATATCGGCTGCCGGCATGTCGATCTTGTTGATGACCGGCAGTATTTCAAGATCATGCTCCAGTGCCATGTACATGTTGGAGAGCGTCTGCGCCTCGACACCCTGGGTGGCGTCGACCAGCAGCACCGCACCCTCGCAGGAGCTGATAGCGCGCGACACCTCGTACGAGAAGTCGACATGCCCGGGTGTATCGACCAGATTGAGCGTATAGTCCTTGCCATCGCGCGCGGTATATGAAAGCGTCACCGCCTGGCTCTTGATCGTGATGCCCCGCTCCCGTTCAATGTCCATGTTGTCAAGCATCTGGGCCTGCAACTTCCGGGCATCGATGATCTTGGCGCGCTCGATGAACCGGTCGGCCAGCGTGGATTTTCCATGGTCAATGTGCGCAATGATGCAAAAATTGCGGGTCTGGGCGATGTCGTGCATGAAGGTACTGTAACCCGAAATCATCGCATTGTTCAATGATCGGATGCACGATCGCTGGTTGGAGGCGGACAACGCGGATATACTGGAGTCATGGTGGAACCGGAACGCATCGCCAGTCTGAACGACAAGCCCATCGCCGGCACCGCATCATACGTGCTCTACTGGATGCAGGCGGCACAACGTACGGAAGACAACCCGGCGCTCTGGTATGCCTGCGAAGAGGCGAACAGGCTTGGTCTGCCGCTCGCTGTCCTGTTCGTCGTTGCCGACTATCCCTTGGCGACGGCTATTCACTATCGATGGATGCTCGCGGGCCTCAGACAGGTGGCACGCGATCTACGTGATGCAGGCATCACCTTCGCCATACAGAGCGGCCAGCCACAACGGCTCGTGGCCCAGGCTGCGCGGAACGCAGCGCTGCTCGTCTGCGACCGATCCCCGGCCCGCGTCGCCGTGCAGGCAAAGCGGGCCATCGCTTGCTCGCTACCGATCGCGGCCCTTGAGGTTGATGGCGAATCGGTCATACCCGAGCGAGTGGCAAGCTCCAAGCAGGAATGGTCAGCGCGGACCTTCAGAACCAGAACGACAGGCGCCATCGAGGTCTACGCCGCCGCCCGGCCTTTGCACCTGCCACAGCCGGCGCACGCCGGTAACAGTATCGACCTGCCGACAGACGAATCGCTGTATGAGGCCTATGACGGCCTCATACAGCCTGCCTATGAAGGTGACCTGTCGCCCATGCAGGTGATACGGCCTGTGCCTGGTGCCGCCGCCGCGCAGGCCACGCTCGACTGCTTCATTGATGAACGGCTGGACGCCTATGATGCCGACCGCAACGATCCCCGGAAGGAGGGCACCAGCGGCCTTTCCGCCTACCTGCACTTTGGCCAGATATCGCCGCTGGCCATACTGAGGTCTGCCCGCCGCCACGGCGGGCCCGGGTATCCTGCCTTCGCCGAACAGCTCGTCACGAGGCGGGAGCTGTGCCGCAACTTCGTCCGCTGCCGGCCTCTCGACTATGATGCGTGGGAAGGCTTACCGGCGTGGTCACGGGCGACGCTCGAGGCAGCAGCGGCCGACAGGCGCCCATATGTGTACACCCGGGCCATGTTCGAGGCGGCCTCGACCCACGACCCCTACTGGAACGCCGCACAGACTCAGTTGTTACGAACCGGGACGATACACAATTACATGCGCATGTATTGGGGCAAGATGATCCTGGCCTGGAGTGCAGACCCGCGCGAAGCATTCGCCACGGCACTCTGGCTGAACGACCGCTACGCGCTCGACGGACGCGACCCGAACGGCTGGGCCGGGGTTGCCTGGTGCTTTGGTCTGCATGACCGGCCATGGCCGCACCGCCCTGTCTTCGGTACCGTCAGATCGATGGTCGCGGCGGGGTTGAGGCGCAAATTCGACGCCGATGCGTACGCTCGCACCTGGCTGGCATGAATTGCCAAAACTGGCAGGCTTGTTTATTATGATAAACGGAGGAAAATGATGCTACTCGATTCATTGTCATACACTGCGGTCACGGGCACGAAGAAAGGCCCGGACATTATCGTATACGCTCTATCAACCTGTGGCTTCTGCAAGCGCGCCATGACATTCCTGCAGAACAATGGCCTTTCATATCGATATATCCACGTTGATACCATTCCCATCGACACCAAGAACGAGATCAAGCGGGAGCTCAAGGAACACTACAAGGTAGACGTAGCCTTCCCGTTCGCGACCGTCAATGGAACAAAGTACCTCGTTGGCTTCATCGAGGCGGACTGGAAACTGACGCTGGGGGTATGATGATGAGCGAGAAGTCACTGGAAGACACCAGGCGTTTCGCGACGATGGTTGCGGCCAAGCAGGCATGGGAACTCAATCCCGACCAGGAGTTCACGGAGAGCCTCCTTGAGGGGCTTACGGTCAACTGGAACCGCTATGGATACTTCCTCTGTCCGTGCCGGGATTCGGATGGCTCCCGCGAGGCCGACGCAAACCTGGTCTGTCCATGTGTCTATTCGCGGCCGGATGTCGAGGAGTTTGGACACTGCTATTGCGCCTTGTATCTTCGCAATGGCTTCTCCGCCGCAGGCGGTGTCCCCGTGGGGATTCCGGACAGACGCAATCAATGATCGCATCAATCGATTGATGATACCTCGCTATCTGGACTGGGCGGCCACCGCGCCGCCTTATGCAGACATACTCGAACAGGCGACAACGCACGCCACTACGCTCTATGCGAATCCTTCCAGTCAGCACAGGGCCGGAGTCGCTGCCCACGAACTGCTCGAAGGCGCCAGGGCTGACCTTGCCATGCTCATCGGCACCACGCCTGGCCGCATCATATTCACATCAGGCGGCACGGAGTCCGACACCATCGTAGCGCTCTCCACGTTGACCACGGCTGCACCCAAGTCGGTCGTAATCAGCGCCATAGAGCACGCCGCGCTGTATGAGCAGGCCCGGATTCTCAAGAGCCTTGGCACAACGGTCATCATGGTCAAGCCTGACCGCGATGGTTTCATCGATCCGGCAACAGTAGCAACGGCCATTCGACCTGACACTGCGCTGGTCGCGGTCATGGCCGTCAACAACGAGACGGGCGCCATACAGCCAATCAAGGCCATCGCAGACGCGGTTCATGAGGCCGCGGCACATTCTCGGCGGCAGCCATTCATCCATTGCGACGCCGTTCAGGCTCTGGGCAAATTTCCGGTGGAGCCCGAGGCCTGGGGAATCGATGGTGCGGCCTTCAGCGCGCACAAGCTTGGCGGCCCTCGTGGATGCGGGGCCCTGTACCTGCGCAGGCCCATCTCGCCCCTCGCGTGCGGCGGAGGCCAGGAGTCGGGCATGCGGCCAGGCACCCACAATACACCGGGAGCATGGGCGTTCGCCCAGGCGGCGATGCGCTCTGCCACCATGCTCGAGCAGAACCTGGCCAGGGCGCGACACCTGGAAGCACTGATCATCGATGGCATCGCTTCGATTCCCGAAGCCCGCACCGTGCCTGAGGGCCGCCGCCCGGGTGACGCCCGATACAGCCCATACATAGTCAGCATGGCATTTCCAGGACTCGGCGGTGAGACCATGCAACGCCTGCTCGACGAGGCAGGCATAGCGGTTTCGACCGGGGCGGCATGCTCCGGTTCAAAGAAGGAACGGCGCGTTCTCGACGCGATGGGCATAGAGCCTCGGCTATCGTTCGCATCGATACGCGTATCGACGGGTCGATCTACAACCGACGAAGACGTCAGTACCTTCCTGGATGCGGCCCGTGCCGCGTACGCGCACTATAGACTCTGATTACCCTGAACAAGGAGCTGCACCAGTGCTGGACACCCTCTATCTGATCAAGATCGGCGAAATCCGTCTAAAAGAAGGCAATCGTGGAGAATTCGAGCGCTTTCTACGGCAGGATCTGACGCGCAGACTGACCACCATCGAGCATCGTCTGTCGTCCCGCGAAGGACGATTCTATCTGAAGGTTGATGGTACGAGTGCCAAAGAGGTCGAGTTCATCCTGTCAAGAACGCCCGGCATCAACGCCTGGGCACGGTCGCTCCGCGCTATCAAGGACATGCAGTCGATTGCAAAGGCCGCGCTCCAGGTTCTTGAGCCAGCGATGGCGAGGGGGGCGGGCACGTTCAAGATCGAGGCGCGACGCTCAGACAAGAGCTTCGAACTCGATTCATATGGCATTGCACGGGCGCTGGGATCGGCGCTGCTCGATGCGCACCCCGATATCCATGTCGACGTACATAAGCCCGATATAACCATTTTTGTGGAAATCAGGGAGAAAGCCTACGTCTATGGCGATGGTTTCGCCGGCGTCAGAGGCCTGCCTGTCGGATCGGGCGGCAGGGGACTGCTCCTGCTTTCGGGGGGCATAGATTCACCGGTCGCCGGTTTCAGGATGCTGTCCCGAGGACTTTCCCTCGAGTCACTGTACTTTCACTCGCACCCTTATACGTCCCAGCAAGCATGGGATAAAGTCCGTGATCTTGCCGCAAATCTTGCCACGTTCTCGGGTGGCATCGTGATGCACACGATGCAGTTTACGGAAGTGCAGCTCAAGATCAAGAAGGATGCGCCGCCGGATCGATCGACGCTGTACCTGCGAGCCTGCATGATGATGGCTGCCGATATGGTAGCGCGTTCAAGGGTCTTGAACGCCATCGTCACGGGCGAGAGTCTCGGACAGGTAGCAAGCCAGACAGCGGAGAATATGCGTTTTACTGAATCATATACGAGCTATCCTGTGCTGCGACCGCTCGTAGGAACCGACAAGGAAGACACGATACGGATTGCCAGGTCCATTGGTACATATGAATTGTCAATATTGCCCTATGAAGACTGCTGCGTCCTGTTCGCGCCGAAGCATCCGGTGCTCAAGGCCCAATTCAATGCGGAACGGGAGGCCTTTGATCATGCAGGACTCGTCGATGTCGTGACCGAGGCGGTACGAACCATGCAGACCATCACCCTCCCCTTCTCGTTTACACCACCGCGGGCAGAAGTACGTCGCTGATTATGCGCTCGAATTCCTTCTCTGGCATTGCGCCCATCGATACGCGCGGCTGCCCTTCCTTCGGTATGAACAGGATTGTCGGGATGCTCTGGATGCCAAACATGCCTGCAAGCTCCTGCTCGGCTTCAGTATCTACCTTGTAGATCGACAGCTTGCCATCATACTTGGTCGCCAGCTTCTCGAGTACCGGCGCAACCATTTTGCATGGGCCGCACCAGTCCGCATAGAAATCGATGATGGCAGGCAACTCACCCCGATACTTCCATTCCTTTTCATTCTCGTAGTCAAATACCTTCTGCTTGAAGGCCTCTAGCGTCAGATGTTCAGCCATCATGATCCTCCCATACATAGTACGGCGAGCCCTATTGGCTCGCCGTGTCTTCGTGCTGGGATAAATATAGCTATTTCTCTATATTTCGTCCATAGGCATGGCCCCGAATTTGGACAGAACTTCCTGACTTCTGGTCTCAGAACCAGAAACGCGCGCCGAAGGCTCCCTGCACGCCAAAGATCGGGAACTGGATGGGGTCTCCCAATCCAATGGTAAGCGTCGGAGCGATCTCCAGGAAGAGCTCCAGTGGCTTTATCGGGAAAATATTAATACCCAAGGGAAAGCGTCCGCCAACCAGCAGCGAGTTCGCATATCCAAGATAGAACCCTGGCCCGAGGTAGTAGTTCACGAACGAGAATAGATTCCTGTTGGCCAACCACCAGTCGCCGGTAAATCCAAACGATGAAGTATTCTGACCGATCGAGAAACCAAAGCCCATCAGAAATGGAATCTGGGATACCTTCAGGGACAGCATGACGCCACTGCCTGGAAGACCGTCTCCGACTGGCAGGGCAAACGCTGCACCAACGCCCGTGGCAAAGGTCATCGGTACGGCAACCGCTACCACCAAGACCAATGCAATCAACATGATACGCAAACGCATAATTCCTCCAACTATAGCAATGATCAATAGAATCTACCCTCAACAGGCTTCAATTTCAAGGTTATGCATTCAATCCCGGTCCATATTGACACGCAAGCGCCTTGTCAGGTATCTTCTCGCTGTGCTTTGACTTGTCCCCTTCGTCTAGTGGTTAGGACACCGGGTTTTCATCCCGGCAACGGGAGTTCAATTCTCCCAGGGGATGTACCCTTCAACGTGCTTCACATCACATCTTCAACTTCTTTATAACCATGTTTCGCAATTTCTTTAGAGACTCGTTGTCCGGCTCAAGATCGAGCGCGGCATCGCAATCCGCCAATGCCTTCGGATAATCCTCCAGGTGGAAGTACGCCTGGGCCCGCCTGTAGGTGGAATAGAAGTGATACGGATGAATGGCAATGGCGCGGTTGAAGTCCTCGATGGCCCCGGCGTAGTTCTGCTTGACGCTCTGTACGACACCCCGGTAATACGCTGCCTTGTAGCACTGCTCATCGAGCTCGAGCGTCTTGGTGAAGTCTTCAAGGGACTCGTCGTAGCGGCTCTCTGCGAAGGAGGCCATGCCCCGGTGCTTGTATATCAGGGCCCGCAACTCTGGCTTGGGATCCATGGCCAGTATGTGCGAATAGATGTCGATGGCACGCACGTACTCGGTGCGGTTGTGCGCATTCAAGGCTTCGAGCAGAAGATCATCGATTGATTTCCAGGGTCCCATCCATGAAGGCTGCTTGGGTACCGGAGCGGCGGGTCGATGGCTGTCCTTGATACCGGCATAGAGATCCTGGTCAATCGTCTCCTCTATCTTGCGGAAGAATGCGACGCGGCGTTTAGCCAGTTCGTTGGTCAGCTGGTGCTGGTAGTCTCGAATCTCCTGAAACAGCATGTCCGACAGCGTCAGGTTGGCA
>Ga0209467_1001506_pt1 | contig 19929 bp, 19 predicted proteins | sample Higcelwee11metaG_FD_187175 | JGI IMG/M metagenome (GOLD analysis project Ga0209467, IMG submission 187175) | Freshwater pond sediment microbial communities from the University of Edinburgh, under environmental carbon perturbations - High... | ecosystem: Environmental > Aquatic > Freshwater >...
GCTGGTCCTGGTTAATAGACGTTTTCGTTGCAGACCCAGCCGCGCTGTCCGGTGGAGACGACCTCCACGTATGACCAGCCGCCGCCAGAGCCGTAGATCAGGACCTTGAGCTGGGCGTCCATGGCGACATCGTTGAGCTTGCCGCACCAAAACCCCTCGCAGTTGCGAAGCGGAAGATCGGTCATTCCGGAATAGGCCACGCTGCCAAGCGGCCTTGCGGTCGCCGTGACGGCGGGAAGCCCAAGGATCGCGGCAAGGGACAGGACGCAGGCAATTTTCGTGAAACTCTTCATGAAACACTCCTTGTGTAATATGTTTTTCAGCATGTGTATTGATGTTTTGCCAAAAATTATATTTTTATACAGTTCTTCAAAATACGGTTGCATATCCAGAATGACTTACGTTGCATGTGTTGTTAAAGAAAAAATCATTAGTAAGGCTTAAGGCATTGTTCGCGCTGATAGTCGCAATCACTATAGCATGTACGCTTGCTGTTTAATCCCGACGACCTTCCGCACGAAGAATTGCACTTTCTCCACGTGTCGTTGCAGTAATCGAGGCTCCGCACATGCTCTATCCTCGGATAGGACTCGCCGCGCAGGATCGGCAGAGGATCGATAACCCTGCCCGCCCCACTCTCTTCGATGTGGATGACGCCACCGGACGTATCCTTGTAATACAGTCTTCCTTCTTCATTCGTATAGTATCTGTCATTGTCATCATCCACGATATAGTAGAGACCGGCGGTCCCTCTCTCTACGCGGACATTCCGATCAATGGAATGCACAGCTCCGCCATCATCGACATAGTACAGCTTTCCATCATTATCACGGTAGTATCGACGTTGGTTATCATCGTTTCGGTGGACGATGACCGCCCTATCGTCAATGTACTGTGTTGTGGTGACGACCTCAGGCGGCGGCGGCCTTCGATTTTTGACGCAACCGGTTGTCGTCGCGACAACCATGAGTGCGGCCACGCCGAGCATAAACAATGAATCCCATAATTTACGTTGCATACATGCTCCCCTCATAAAATGGTGTACGTTCTTTGTTCTTCCATGGACACACGTGTCGTCTTGTCATTGCGCTTAGGTCCATGCCCCCTGGCATGCACGCCTCATATAATTCTGAGCACGAGCAAGATGACAACAACGGCCACGACGAGGCCTATGCCGCCGCTCGGTCGATAGCCCCAGGATCTGCTGTGAGGCCAAATCGGGATGATTCCCACCAACATGAGTACAAGCACGATCAGTATGATTGTTCCGATGGACATGAGTCGATCTCCTATTTATGCATTATATGCGTGACGCGTAAGAGGACGGACTATTGGCGCCGAAATACTGCGTCATGCTGATCCATGTGAATTTGAGCAAATATATTCCGCAGTACGCCGTCTCTCGCTACAAATTATGTACATCAGGAATAGTTGATCGCAGGTGATGATGGCGGCGATACTATTATGCATGAATATCAGGCCCTCTCATGGCGGCTCGTGCTGCGTATCCGACCCCATGTCTTCATGCGTATGAGAGGCGTGGTTTCCTTTTCAAATATGAATATACAAGATTCGAGCCATGCGCTCTCTTTCCACAGAAGACGGGATATCTCCCTGGTATCCCATGAAAAGAGATCGCATCGCCGCCCAGGGAAATCTAAAACCCGGAACGTGCCTGGTCATATCCGACCGGAAGGTCGCATGTGACCATGTGTTGTTTTCCAAGGACCGAGAGAGGGGGTGGACGGCGCTGGCGTCAGGTCTTTTCAAAAAAGCCCTGGGTTGTGAAAAGACACACGGCCTGTAGGCAAAGAGGCGAATCTGCGGCCTGCCCTGCGGCCTGCGCCAGGGCGTTTCTTCCCGTCCATATCGCGTGAATGCCAGCGACTGGGGCCATATGCCCGCAAGGGGGATGTCCCTCCGACCTGTCCGCGCCGCGACCATGCGGCACGGGCATGTTACCCGAGTTGCTAGTTATCCGACGTTGACGAGCGCCCGTCGCTGTTCTCGGCGGCCGCGTCGCTGTACACAATTGTCGAAGCGGCGCTACCCGAAAAGAGCCTGCTCGGTCTTGGCTCCTCATGTCGCATGGAATCAGGCCCGCTCTCAATCTTTTGCATTTTCTGCAGGTCCTGGGTCGGACTGATTTTTACGGTGTCGACGAGCACGATTGATATGAGAAGGCAGCATCCGCAAAGCCATAATTGCCATACCTGTTGCATGACACTTCCCCCAGTCAGGTTACGTTCAATTTATAGTGTCAGCATATCGTTGCCGATGAGAAATAATACGATAAGTATCATGACTACGACGCCGACGCTTGTGCTCATGGCGTATCCCATAGACTTTCGGTATGGCCATATCGGGATAATCCCGACCAGAACCAGGACAATGCCAGCAATAAAAAGCGTCATCTTTGACATTTGCTATTCTCTGTTATCCCGTCGTTGATGTGTTTCGCAGTCTCTGTGCGCCGCATGTCGCAAGCGTCATCCCTGCATCAGGTTGATATCCCACAACGAATCCTGCCCGGCATGACATCTGAGCGATGGCGTCCTGCGTACGTTTCGCAGATACAAGAAGCAGGCCACAGCCCGGATATGCCGTAGCTGTTTTCAAGTATCCTTGATGCATGGGGATTCTATATATGATCAACGGGGAGGGGGCGCTGGCGGTGGTCGCTGGCGGTCATATGTGACGATTGGCCAAATATGACCATGGCGTCTTCCGGCCCCCAGGTACGGCCGGGCGCCCAATGGGCATGGACGGGCCGACGCCCTTGCTAAGCGGCGGCCATCCAGCCCTGATCGAAACGCCGGGCCATGCTGTCGACTGCGGGAGTTGGCCGAAACGCGCCAACGGGTTGGCCGCCGCAGGCCGTACATGCCGCCCCGGCGGAAAGGCTAGATCGAAAACCGCACACGGCTTGAGCGGGCGTATCGGGAGGAGGGGCTGTCGCTCTAGCCTACCCGGCGCCCGGGTCATTTACGCGCGGCGGGCCTGCCCTCACGCGGGGGGAAGGACTACCTGCTGGAACAGGTGGCGTCCGAAGGCGCCCTCTGCGACCTGATCACCCGCACTGCGAAATATCCTGCAACTCGACCGCAGCCTGGCCCTACTCATCCATAAGCAGAATCAGGAATGGGGCCGGCGTGACCGTATCGGCCACGATTCTCGCCGCCTCGATGCGATTGTTGTCGGTGTCGCTCACGTACAGCATGCCCGCCGCGCTTACGGCCAGATCCTGGGGCGAGTTGAATTGTCCGTCATCCCTCCCCGCCGCGCTGCCGGTTGCGCCTCCGCCGTAGACCGTCCAATTCCCCGACGTATCGCGAACCTGGATGCGGTTATTTCCCATGTCCGCAATATAGAGGCGCCCCGAGCTGTCAACGGCCGCGCCGCTTGGGCTTTGAAACTGGCCTGCGGCGGCGCCTTCCGCGCCGGTTGCGGTCCAACTCCCGGCGGCGCTGCGGATCAGGATGCGATTGTTCCCCATGTCGGTGACGTAGAGCAGGCCGGTGGCGGCCACAGCCACGCTGCTCGGCATGGAGAATCCCCCGAGGTCGCCGCCTGGAGGGTCGATGACCGTCCAGACGCCGGAGGTATCGCGAACCTGGATGCGGTTGTTTCCCATGTCGGCGACATAGAGCTTGCCGGACCCGTCCATGGCTATGCCGTTTGGCAGGATGAATTGTCCGACGTTGCTCCCCGTTTCGCCCAGGCTCGACCAGGTTCCGGACGTGTTGCGCTTCTGGATGCGGCCAAGGACGGAATCGGTCACGTAGAGGTTGCCCTGGTCGTCCAGGGCGACGCCCGACGGCATGCTGAATTGTCCAAGCTCGGAGCCTTCGGAGCCGATTGACGTCCAGACGCCGCTTGGGTCGCGAATCTGGATGCGATTATTTCCCTGGTCGGCGAGGTAGAGGTTGCCCGCAGCGTCCGCAGCCAGACCGCAGGGATTGCCAAAATAGCCGACCGCGCTGCTCCTGGCGCCCCAGAATATCGGCCAAACGCCTACGGTGGCCATCGTGCCGGCAAATACGCTTTCGCTGTCGGCATATATCGTGCCGGAGTCGTCCAGGGCCAGGCTGTAGAGATTTGTCAAGCTGTCGATGGCGGTGGCCGTCCAGACGCCGGACGTGCTGCGGACCTGGATGCGGCCATTATAGCTATCCGCCACATAGATGTTTCCTGATCCGTCCACAGCGATGCTCGTCGGCCAATTGAACTCTCCGACCCCCGTGCCGTTGGCGCCGTACGGCGTCCATGTCCCGGACACGTCTCTGACCTGGATACGGTTGTTGCTGGAGTCCGCCACGTAGATGTTTCCGGATGCGTCTGCGGCGACGCCCATTGGAAACGAAAACTGGCCTGCCCCCGTGCCGATGGAGCCGTACGACGTCCATGCGCCGGAGGTGTTGCGGACCTGGATGCGGTTGTTGCCGCTGTCGGCCACGTAGAGCTGTCCCGAGCTGTCCACGGCGACGCCGCAGGGTTGCGAGAACTGGCCGTCGCCAGAGCCGCTTGAACCCAGCTTCGTCCAGCCCCCGGCCCCGTCTCCGACCAAAATGTAGCTGTTGGCGCTGTCTGCAGAATATATGGTTCCGGCATCATCGACAGCGATCATATTCGTCAGTTTTCCCACAGTTGCGTCCGGACCGGCGATGGTCGTCCAGTTCCCGGCGCTGTCGCGCTTTTCTATTTCATTATATGTCACATTGAGAATGTATACCGTGCCGTCGCTTTTGACGACAGTACTTTTCGGCGTTCCCGCCCCGTAGGTGAATTGACTGGTGTTGACTGGCGCAAACCGTGAAAAGACCATTTGGTTCGCCGCACAGGCCGATGTCGCCCACAGGCCGAAAACAAAGGCGAAAAGAATTGATACGCTGTTACGCCTCATAACGTCTCCCGATGTGATTCTGCGTCACTGCCGCGTGATACGGTTTCATGCGAATACGCCGGACTGCCGACAATGGCGGCGACTCCCTGGCGCTTTGGGCGAAGCGCCGTCCGGGATGCTCCCCAGCGCATACGGCGGCCGATTTCGTCCGCACTGCGTCCCGGGCGCATGCGGCGGGCGGCGCCGGGTATTGGGGAATAGCGTCCGCCCATGGCCGCCCCCCCCATCCTTGAAATCGCTGAAATCGTTGAAACTAAGGCATACGGATCGCAACGCTGCGTATTCCGGGACGTTGCCCCGCGCAACCGGGCGCTGGCATCACGACTCATAGCCCAAAAACGCCAGGGGGGTCTGTCAAGGATTCCCATGATCTTTGCGTAGCGGAATTCGGGGACACGGGGCCGCGCCGGGCCAGGGGGGAGGGGAGACCGGGATGTCCCGGCAAGGCGGCAGGCGGGTTCGCCCGGGCCTCGCGCCAGGCCCGAAACGTCCGGGCAGGCCTGGACGCAGGGCGCGTAACCGCAATGCCCAGGCGTTTCTTACAAAATACGGGCCTCCCCGTCCGGGCGGCGACACGAAAAAGGCCCGGGGGGCCGTCGCCTCCGACCGGTCAGCCGTGCCGCCGGATGGCCAACTTGCGCAGCTCGTTCATGCTGGTGAGCCTGAGTTTGCGGATCAAGCGGCCGTAATACGTCTCCACGGTGTGGGCGCTGATGTTGAGCGCGCCGCTGATTTCGGCGCTGGTCTCGCCGCGCCCGAGCCTGCAAAGGATCTGCTCCTCCCGCTGGCTCAAGGGGGCGGCTTCTTCCTGCTCCGGGGCCAGCACCCGTCCGGCCAGACTGCGCATGACCTCGGGGCTGGCGTAGCGCTTCCCGGCCGAGACCGCCGTAAGGGCCTGAAGCAAGACGTCTTCCACCTCGCGCTTGGTGACGTAGCCCATCGCCCCCCGTTTAAAGGCCCGCTCGATGGACCTGCTGTCCTCGTGCATGGAATAGATGAGCGTCGGGACGCCGCGAGACGTCAGGTCGTCGATGAGGTCAAGCCCGGACTCCTCGGCCAGGGACAGATCCACCAGGGCCACGTCGGCCCGGACCTCGTCCAGGCAGGCCAGAAGCTCCGCCCGGCTGCCGGCCACGCCGCACACGCCATGGCCGCTTTGCTGCAAAAGCAGCGACAGGCCGTTACGCATGACGGGATGGTCGTCGACCAGAAAGACGCGCACCCCGGATGTCGCCGCCTTATCCATCTATAGCCTCCTGTTTGGTCGTGTCCGCCTGGCACGCCAGGGAGCAGACCACCATGGTCCCGCCGTCGGCGGCGTCATCGATGGAAAGCGTCGCCCCGATCATCCTGGCCCGGTAGGCCATGATGCGCAAGCCCAGCCCCCCCGTGGTCCGGGTCGCCGCCCGGCGGCCGATGCCGTCGTCGTGCACGGCGAGGGTCAGCCGCCGATCCGGCCCGCACTGCAGGGTTATGGTGATCCGGGCCGGGCGGGCATGCTTGACGGCGTTGGTCACCGCCTCCTGGGCGATGCGATAGAGCTGGAGCAGATGTTCATTGCGGCACCGCGCGCAGGACAACGTCCCGACATACCGTATCTGCGCCCCGCTGGCCTGCCCCATGCGCTGCGCCAGCTCGGCCAGGGAGGCCTCGACTTCCCCCGGGGCGTGCTCCACCGGCCAAAGCCCCCGGGAGAGGGCGTAGGCCTGGCTGACCGAATCCTGGAGCAGCGTCAAAAGCTCCGCGACCTCCGCCGCCACGCCCGGCTCCGCAATGGGACGCCGGGCAAGGACCGCGCAGCGCACCCGGGTTCCGGCCAGTTGCTGACACAGGCCGTCATGCAGGTCATGGCTCAAACGGCGGCGCTCCTCCTCGCTGACGTTGACGATCTCCCGCTCCAGCCGGGCGCGCTCGTCGATTTCCGCCCGCAGGTCGGCGGACAGGTTCTCCACGGCCGTAAACGCATTGGCGAACCGCTGGGCCAGGGCCAGGGCCTGGGACAGGGCGAAGGCCAGCATGCCGAACGGCAGGAGATTGAGCACGTTGAGGCCGAAGAAATATCGGTAGATGTCGCTTAACGACGTTACGGCCAGGATGACGTACCCAATGAATAAAATGAGGGCGCCGTCGCGGCCATGTTTTAGGCACAACAGCAGCATGATCATGAAGCAGGCATTCACGAAGGCAGTCACCCAAACGAGATATTGTACGTATTTATATACGACCACATCGGGCTGCGTCAGTATTATAAACAAGAATACGACGCTTCTCAGGTCGCAAATATACTTTATGAAAACGAAAAATTCATCAGGATACAACGATTTGTAGAATCTGTACAGGACAGAGGCCAAAATGGCGTATGCGGCCAGAGGAATCCTGCTGACGACGCCGGGATCAGCATTTGGAACAAAGAGGGTTATCAACCAGTCCGAGGCGTCCAGCGTCGTGAACACCGTGATGAGAACGATGCAGCCAAAGGCGAAATAGAGCGAGGAGACGTCCTTTTTCTTCAAAAAATACAGAGCGAAATGATAGATGGCCATGATCAGCAGGCTGCCGACGAAGAACATGGTCCAGGCCCAGATGCGGACATGCATCTGCTCCAACTGTTCCGGAAGGCCCAGCACGATCGCCTGATGCACGCCGCCCCGGTAGTACACGTGGTTGGATATCTGCAACACCAACTCGACGGGGTCGGCGCGGCTTTCAAATCTGGCCAGAACCAGGCCACGCTGCAGGGTTTTTGCCTCGGCGGCCTCGCCGACCACACCGCTTTCAGCCACAAGCCTCCCGTCGACCCACAGCCGGTAGGCCCCGGCGACGGAGAGGACCCGCAGGGCCAACCGGTGTTCGCCAGGGGGCAGCGACACCCGCAGACGGAACGAGGCGTTCCCATAGCCGGACAGGGTCCGGCCATGAAGCGTATGGTTTCTCCATACCCCGGGGAGGGTCATGAAGCCGGATGGTTCCGGCGGCGCGGGGCCGGGCCTGAAGTCCTCGGGAGAAAGCAGTCGGTCCCAGTAGAACTCCCACTGCCCGTTCAGGCCGACCGGGCCGTCCCGGGCCATGTCCCAGTCGGCAAGGTCGAGCACGCCGTCTGCGGCGACGGGCGTCTTTTTGTCGTTCGCGGCGCATCCAAGGCCGGACGCAAGGAGCAGGAGGGCCAGAAGAACGGCCCGCAGCGGACGAACATGTGAGGTCATGGGCATGCCATCAGGCGACGTCCCTGAATGTGATGTCGGATGCACTGAAGACGCCAATCGGATATGGGGCAAACCTGAGTAGGTCAGCCTGTGGAAAAGTTCAAGCGGTCATTTCCGGCCTGCGCTTGCCGCCAGGCCCCGGTCCGGCGCTCGTCCGACCATCAGCGGCCTGGCTGGCGGCGTCCGACGAACGGACGCCTGGGGAAGGGGCGCGCCGTGGCGTGGCGTCCGGGGCGCACGCAGGACCGGCGCAGACGCGAAGGGGGCGGCCCGTATGGACCGCCCCCTGCCTCGCAAGCCCGCACGCGGGCAGCGACACCTTTTAGGACAAGGCGACCTCGGCCAGTTCCGGCCCGAGATACCCCCGTTCGTTCTCGCCAAGCACGCCCAGGCTCAGGCACAGGATGGTCCACAGATGCGTGGTGCGCCAGCCGCCATGGTAATGCTCGGACAATTCCTCGATCTGGGCGTGGCAGTTGTGGCAGGGCGTGATCACGTAATCCGCCTTGGCGGCGATGATCTGCTCGGCCTTGAGCCTGCCGTAGGCCAGCCGGGCATCCTTATAGCCCGACTGCAGAAAACCCCCGCCGCCGCCGCAGCAGTAGTTGTTGGAGCGGTTCGGGTGCATGTCCACGAAGTTCTCCTCGCCCACGCAGGCCTTGACCACGAACCGCAGATCCTCCGCAAACGGATTGCCCATGGACTTGCGCACGGCCATGCATGGGTCCTGCACCGTGAAGCGCAGCCTGAGATCCTTGTTCCAGTCCGCGCTTGGGCGCAGCTTCCCCTCGCGGATCCACCGGGCGTACCAGTTCACGACATGGTCGAACTCGACCCCGGGATCGATGCCAAACTTCTTAAACCCGGCCCAGATGGAATAGAAGGAATGGCCGCATTCGATGTTGATCCACGAGGAGCAGCCCAGTTTCTTCATCCCCGCCGCCTGCTTGCCAAGCACCTCCCGCCAGTGGTCGTCCTCGGCCGCGAACATGCAATAGTTCTCCGCGCCCCAGCCTGCCGTGCCGTAGGTCCAGTCCGCCCCGGCCAGATGCAGGATCTTCCACAACGGGACCATCTCGTCAGGCTCCTGCTGCGGCTCCCGGGAGTTCTGGTTGACGAAGAAGAAGGCGCCCATTTTGTCTACCGGGGCCTGCATGTCCTTGAACCGGGGCTGGGTCTCGCGGACCTCCTCCAGGACGTCCCCGACCACGAACCGGAAATCCTCGCTGGAGATGCCCACGGCGCTGGCCCCTTCGGTGCGCAAGGCCTGGTTGCAGGAACCGATGATCCCCTTGGGCTTTTTCTCACGCGGCCAACTGGCCCGCAACTGATAGACCAGGCTTGGGATGTCCACCTGCATGGGACAGGCCGCGACGCACCGGAAGCACATGGTGCACATCCACACCCATGGCGTGGTTGTGAGCTCCTCGTCCATGCCCATGACCGCCATGCGCAATAGCCGCCGCGGGTCCAGGCCCTCCAGGCCCGCCGCCGGGCAACCGCTGGCGCACAGGCCGCAGGTGAGGCACAGGCTCAGATTGCCGCCTTGGGGCAAACTCCCGGCCACGGTATCCATGAAGGTCGCCTTGCGCCAACCCTCAAAATGAATCGCTGGTTCACTCATGATCATCTCCCCGGGCGTGGTCCTTCCCTCCCAGCAGGCATCCGACCACGTCTCGATTCATATGTTGCAGAGGAGACCCTGCCGACCATTCCCTTCCGGGCCGCCCTCAATATTCCTTCGGAAGGTGATCCAGCTCCGCCTTGGTGAACACCGGGCCGTCCTTGCAGACCATGTACGGACCGACGTTGCAGCGGCCGCAGATGCCGATGCCGCATTTCATCCGGTTTTCCAGGGACAAAAGGATCTGATCCGCCTGCCAGCCCAGCTTGTCGAGCACCGGCTGGGTGTACTTGATCATGACCGGCGGGCCGCAGACCAGGGCCACGGCGTTGTCCGGGCTGGGCGCGGCCTGCTCGGTCACCGTGGGCACGAAGCCCACCATGCCGTCCCAGCCGTCAGCCTGGCGATCCACGGTGATGTGGCAGCGCACGTCGTCGCGCCTTCGCCAGGCCGCAAGCTCGTCCTTGTAGAGCAGCATGCCCGGGGCGCGCGCCCCGTAGATGAAGGTGATGTCGCCGTACTTCTCCCGGTTGTCTGGGTTGAGCAGCCAGACCATGGCGGACCGCAGCGTGGTCACGGCGAAGCCGCCGGCGATGATCACGATGTTTTTGCCCTCGGCCGCCGCCAGGGGATAGCTTTTGCCCAGGGGGCCGCGCACGCCCATGACGTCGCCCGGCTGCATGTCGTGGAGTTTCGTGGTCACCACGCCGGTCTTATTCACCGTGAAAAGCAGCGTGTCGCCCTCGGTGGGGCTGGAGGCGATGCCGATGGGGATCTCGCCGAAACCGGCGATGGACAGTTCGGCGAACTGGCCGGGCTCGTAGCGAAACGCGGCGGCGTCGTTTGTATTCTCGAACGTGAGCCAGTAGGAACGCAGGTTCTTGTCCTCGGTCTCCACGCGCACGCCGGCGATGCGCACCGGATAGGGCAGATAGGGATTGATCATTTGCTTATCGCCTCCACATTCTCGCACATGCGCCGCACCACCTCGCGCACGTCGATGTTTGTCGGACAGAAGCGCACGCACCGGCCGCACCCCACGCAGCCCAATTCGCCGTCGCGCCTCATGGGAATGTACGTGAACTTGTGCATGAAGCGCTGGCGCACCCGATCGCGCTTCTCGCCGCGCGGGTTGTGCCCCGAGGCATGCTCGGTGAAAAGCCGCTGCATGCAGGTGTCCCAGTTGCGGACCCGGCGTCCCGCCTCGCCCTTGACCTCGTCCTGGATGTCGAAGCAGTGGCAGGTGGGGCACACGAAGGTGCACGTGCCGCAGTTGAGGCAGGTCTCGGAAAGCCTCGGCCACAGCGGCAGGTTGTAGATATCCAAAACGTCCCGCCCGGCCAGCTTCTTGGGCTCGAAACCGGCGGGCCTTTGCACGAGGGCCGCGGCCGCCGCCGCGACATCCCCGGCCAGGGAGACGTCCTGCGGCCCGGCGTCGGGCAGGTCCGCGACCAGGGCCTGTCCCCTCCCGCTTAAGGGTTTGACGAAAAGCCGGTCGCCCAGATCTGTGAGCAGGATGTCCAGCCCTTCCTCGTGGAAGGGGCCGCACCCCGTGGCGGTGCAAAAGCACTCCGGGCATGGATTGACGCAGCCCAGGCCGACCAGGATGGTCTTTTCCCGCTTGTCCAGCCAGTAGAGGTCATCAGTCCTTTCGTCCTGCATGAAGATGCGGTCCAGGAGGCGAAAGGCCGCGGCGTCGCAGGGCCGGATGTTCAAAAGCACCCGCTGCGTGGCCAGGGGCGGGGCCGGGACCATGACCCGGCCGCCCTCCCCCTCGGTATTTTTGAAACGCATCAGACACTCGCTTTGGGGAAAAAAAAACTCCTTGGGCGACATGTCCGTGTTGTCCAGGCTGAAGTCAACGTCGGCGGCGCCGCCTATCGGCCCCCAGACGATCTTGCCGGTTAGCTGCACCGGGGCGAAGACCTCCCGCCCGTTTGCAAGGTTTCGGAAGAAATCCTCGAAGACGTCCTTGCCGAGTATTTTGCATGCCGTGATCATTGCGCACCGCCCTGCTTGATGAAGTCGTCGGAATCGTCCGCCCGGAAGGTGGTCATGGGCGGTATGGCGTCCAGACCCATGCCGGCCTCGTAGGAGTAGAGGCTGCGGATGTCTTTTTCGATCTTGGAGGTCAGCCGCCGCACCTTGATTCCCTGGGGACAGGCCGATTCGCAGGCCCCGCAGTCGGTGCAGCGCCCGGCGCAATGAAAGGCCCGCATCAGGTGGAACGAGGCCACGTCCGTGACGTCCTGGGTCTTGCCCAGCCACTGCGGTTTGGCGTCGTCCACGAAGCAGGTCTTGCAGTAGCACAGGGGGCAGGCGTCGCGGCAGGCGTAGCAGCGGATGCAGTCCGTAAATGTCTCGCGGAAGCTGGCCCAACGGTCCGCCGCCGGGAGCTTTTCCCAGGGCGCGGCGACAGTGTCGATGTCTCCGCCGCCGGTGGCCGCCGTGGGTTCGGCCGCCATCTCGTCAGCCAGAACCGGGTTTCGGTGCTGGCAGGTGAAACAGTTGTCGCGCAAAAGCTCCTTGCGCTTCAGGCGTTTTTCAAACCCCCGGCCGCGCACCACCAGCTCCTCGCCCTCCTCCGCAACGGACTCGACCCGCCGCCCCTCGGACCGGGCGATCCGGGCCTCGACCTTGCGGGAATCGACCATGCCCAGGCAGGGCACGCCGATGACCACGACCTTGTCGCGCGCCACCTGCTTCTCCACGATCAGGCCGACCACGTTGCGGCTGGCGCAGCCCTGGGCGACCACGCCCGCCCGCTCTCCGGCCCCGGCGGCCTGGACCAAAAATTTCGCCGTGTTCCCCACGCAAAAGCTCGACCAGGTCAGTTGTCCGGCCTCCTCGGGGGTGCGGGCGAAAAAGGGTTGTTCACGCATGGGCGAGGCGCCCCTGGCGTAGCCGATGACCACATCCACCTTGCCCTCTTGAAGCAGGCGTTTGGCGATTTCCCGTATTTTTTCAGCTCGCGCTTTCATCAGATCACCTTCCGCAATTCCATGACCATGGTCTTGGCGGCGACGTTCGCCGCATTGACAGGCCCAAGCGCCCGCACCGCCTCGATGACATCTACCGCCGTGCGCTGGAACTTTTCCGCCTCGGCCGAGGATATCCAGGAGAAGTGCAGCCTCCCCGGATCAAGCCCGGCGTATTCCAAAAGCTCCTTGAGTATGGTGAAGCGACGCCGGGCGTACATGTTGCCCGCGATGTAGTGGCAGTCCCCGGGGTGGCAGCCCGAGACCCACACCCCGTCAACGCCCTGGCGGAAGGCGTGCAGGACGAATTCGGGATTCATCCGGCCCGTGCAGGGCAGGCGCACCACCCGGAAATCGGCCGGATACTTGAGGCGGTTCACCCCGGCCAGGTCTGCGCCGCCGTAGGTGCACCAGTTGCAGAAAAAAGCCGCTATGCGCGGTCTGAAGCCGCTATGTTCCGTGCATTCGCTCATGTCTTCCTCTCTCCTGGGGAGGCGGGAGTCCCCTGCCTGGGCAAAGGGTCCTCCCGCCCCGGGCGTGTGTTACAAAAGCGCCGTTATCTGGGCCATGACCTCTGTCTTGGTGAAGCCGCGCAGGTTGGGCGCGCCGGAGCGGCACGAGGCCACGCAGGTGCCGCAGCCCTTGCACAGGACCTCGTTGACCGTGGCGAACCCCTTGTCGTCCTGGCCGATGGCCCCGTACGGGCAGATCTGCCAGCACAGGCCGCAGCCGACGCACAGGGCGGCGTTGATGGAGGCCACGGCGCCCGGGGTGGTGATCTCCTTCTTGGACAGGACCGTGACCGCCCTGGCGGCGGCTGCCTGGGCCTGGGCGATGGATTCCTCCACAGGCTTGGGATAGTGGGCCATGCCGGCCATGAACACGCCGTCGGTGGCGAAGTCCACGGGCCGAAGCTTCTGGTGGGCCTCGAAGAGCCAGCCGTCGGAATCCAGCGGTATCTTGAACATCTTGGCCAGGGCCGCGTTGTCGTTGGGTTCGATGGCCGCCGCCAGGCAGACCACGTCGGCCGCGAAGATGATGTCCGCATCCAGGATGTGGTCTTTGACCGTGACCTCAAGGATGGGTCCCTTGGGCCTGACCCGGGGTTTGTCGTCCAGGCTGTAGCGGACAAAGATCACGCCGAGTTTCCGGGCCTTGGTATAGAGCTCCTCGCGGTCGCCGTAGGTGCGCATGTCGCGGTAGAGGATGGCCGCCTGGCAGTGGGGGTTTTTCTCCTTGAGGGCGATGGCGGACATGACCGCGTGGGTGCAGCACACCCGGGAGCAATACGGCCTGTCCGGCTCCCGGGAGCCCACGCACTGAATAAACACCACGCAGTGCGGCTCGGCGCCCGAGGCCAGGGCCCGCTCCAACTCCAGGTGCGTCATGACCCCGGGGTGTTTGCCGTAGGCGTATTCGGTCGGCCTGCTTTCCCTGGCCCCGGTGGCGATGACCGCCGCGCCGTGTTCGATCACCGTCTCGCCTTCGGGCGTGGCCAGGGTGGTCTTGAAGTTGCCCACGAAGCCTTCCGAGTTCTTGATCTCGCTGGAGGCATGCACGGTGATCCGGGGGTCCTGGTCGATTTTGTCCGCCAGCTCCCCGAGGAAACGGCCGATGTCCTCGCCCTTGGCCGTACGGCTCAGGGAGCGGGCGTTGCCGCCCAGCTCGGCCTGCCGCTCCACGATGTGGGTGGGAAACCCCTGGCGCGCCAGCTCCAGGGCCGCGATCATGCCCGCCACGCCGCCGCCGATGACCAGGGCCACGGGGTTGATGGACAGCTTGGGTTCGGCCAGGGGATGAAGCAGCAGGGCCTTGGCCACGGCCATGCGCACCAGATCCTTGGACTTCTCGGTGGCCTTGTCCGGCTCGTGGCCATGCACCCAGGAGGCCTGGTTGCGGATGTTGGCCATCTCGAACAGGTATTTATTAAGCCCCGCCGCCTCCATGGTCTCCTGGAACAGGGGTTCGTGGGTGCGCGGGGTGCAGGCCGCCACCACGATGCGGTTAAGGCCCTTTTCCCTTATGACCTCGGCCATCTTGTCCTGCACGTCCTGGGAGCAGGTGAACATGTTGTTGGCCGTAAAGACCACCCCGGGCAGGGTGGCGGCGTATTCGGTGACGGCCGCGACATCCACCACCCCGGCGATGTTCGAGCCGCAGGAGCAGATGAAAACGCCCACCCGGGGCGGCTCGCCGGTCACGTCCACGGCCGCGGCAGGCTCGGGCGTCCGGGCCAGGGCGCCGCGGGCCGCAGCCAGGTCGCCGCCCGCGCAGCAGGCCGCCGCGCTGGCGGCCACCACCGACTGGGGGATGTCCTTGGGTCCGTCGAAGGCCCCGCAGACGTAGATGCCCTTGCGGCTGGCGGCCACAGGGCTGAAGTCCGAACACGCGGCGAAGCGGTGTTTGTCCAGGTCGATGCCCGCGCCCTCGGCCAGGGCCTCTGCGTCTTTGGGGGCCGTAAGTCCCACGGACAGGATCACCATGTCGAAAAGCTCCACGATCTCGCGGCCGGACTCGTCCACATAGCGTACCGAGACGCCCCGGCCTTCGGGGCCGGGCACGAAGGAATGGGGCCTGGCGCGTAAAAACCGCACCCCCTTGGCCTTGGCGTCCTCGTAGCCGCGCTCGAAGTTCTTGCCGTGGGTGCGCATGTCCATGAAAAAGATCGACTGGGAAAGCCCGCCTGAGGAGTGCTCTGCGGACATGACCGCCTGCTTGATGGCGTACATGCAGCACACGCTTGAGCAGTAGCCGTTGTCGCAGGCGTTTTGGGAGCGCGATCCCACGCACTGCAGCCAGGCGATTTTTTTTGGCTCGGCATGGTCCGAAGGCCGCGTCAGATGGCCCAGGTAGGGGCCGGAGGCGGAGAGGATGCGTTCGTATTCCAGGCTGGTGACCACGTCAGGGATGTCGCCGTAGCCGTAAAACGACAGCCCGGAGGGATCATAGGCCGAAAAGCCCGGGGCCAGGATGACCGCGCCGACATGGACGTCGATCATTTCTTCCTTGTCGTCGAAATTGATGGCCCCGGCCGGGCAGTACTTCTCGCAGGCCCGGCATTTGCCCTTCTGGATGTAGATGCAGTGGTCGCCGTCGATGGCGTACTTCAGGGGCACGGTCTGGCCGTAGATGATGTAGGCGGCCTTGCGCGTGTCGAGTCCGGCGTTGAACTCGTTTTTCACCTTCTTGGGACACTTTTCCGCACACAGGCCGCAGGCGATGCACTTGGTGACGTCCACGTAGCGCGGCTTTTTGCGCAGGTGCGCGGTGAAGTTCCCCACCTCGCCCGAAACCCCTACCAGTTCGGTCAGGGTCATGAGCTCGATGTTCATGTGGCGGCCGCACTCGACCAGTTTCGGCGAGAGAATGCACATGGCGCAGTCGTTGGTTGGAAAGGTCTTGTCCAACTGGGCCATGGTCCCGCCGATGCCCGGACTCTTCTCCACGAGGTAGACGAGGTAGCCGGAGTTGGCCAGATCGAGGGCCGACTGGATGCCGGCGATGCCTCCGCCGACGACCATTACCGCTCCGACGACGTTCGCCGCTCGATACAACATGGTGTTTTCGCTAGTCATCAGTCTGAATTCCTCCCCGCGGATTGGTCCGTGTCCGAAGAAAAAACATCCGCATCCGCACAGGCCGCCAGGCGTGTTCCTTGATTCGGGCGGCATGTATCGCAGGTTATCCGTCAATCCCGGCCGATCCCCGCGCCATGGCGCAGGGACCGGCCGTATCCGGCGTGTGTTAGGAGAAGATGATCATCGGCTTGATCACATTGTCTTCCTTGTTGGCCATGATATGGAAGCCCTTCTCGATGTCGGCGAAGGGCAGGCGATGCGTGGTCAACTTGGTGGGATCGATGCGACCGTTCTGGATGAGGCGCAAAAGGCGGCCCATGCGCTCGCTGCCGCCGGGGCACAGCCCGGTGCGGATGGTCTTGTCGGCCATGCCGTAGCCCCATTCGACGCGGGGAATCTTCACGTATTCGCCCTTGCCGTGGTAGCCGCAGTTGGAGATGACGCCGCCGGGCCGGGTGGCCTTGACGCAGTTCTCGAAGGTGGGCTGCATGCCCAGACATTCGATGGCCGTGTCCACGCCCTGGCCGCCGGTCAGGCGCTTGATCTCGGCCACGGCGTCCACCTTGCTGAAGTCCACGATCACGTCCGCGCCGTAGTACTTGGCCAGCTCCTGCCGCTTGGGCACGCTTTCCACGGCGATGATGAGCCCGGCGCCAAGCAGCTTCGCTCCGGCCGTGGCCATAAGGCCCACCGGACCCTGGCCGAAGACGGCCACGCTGCCGCCCAGCGGAGTGGCGCCGTGTTCCGCGCCCATGAAACCCGTGGCCATCATGTCCGTGGTGTACAGGGCCGCCTCGTCGCTGACGTCGTCGGGCACCTTGACCAGGTTGGCGATGGCGTCATTGACATGGAAGTATTCCGCAAAGGAGCCGTCCTTGATGTTGGCGAACTTCCAACCGCCGCAGGGCTCGCCGCACTGCGACGGAAAACCGCGCAGGCAGTTCTCGCATTTGTAGCACGGGGTGATGGCGTTGACCACGCAGCGGTCGCCTTCCTTAAACCCAGTGACCGCACTGCCGATCTTGTACACGACGCCGCCAGCCTCGTGACCCAAGGTGAGATTTTTCCTGTCGCCGATTGCCCCACCGACAGTGTGTACATCGGAGGTGCATATAAGCGCGCTTGTCGTCTTCAAGATGACATCGTTTGGGCCTGGCTCAGGAATGGGCTTATCGATGACGCCAACCTTGCCGATTCCAAGCATGACAAATGCCTTCATGGATTCCTCCAATGTATTAAAACTGTTAATTAACACCAGCATATATAATACAAAAAAATGCAGATAACGATTACATGACCTCCAAATTCAATACCAATCCCCTCATTCGGGTGGGCGTTTCAGACACGCTCCGTCGCCTTGATCTCGTTGTGCGGCCATTTTGCAAGTTGAAGGCCATCCCGTGCAAAACGCCCCGTTTTCCAGAGGCCGCGCCCCCCATCGCCAAAAATGGATGTGAAATATCAACCAGATAGCCGATTTCAATTTTCCCCCATCCCCTCCCGGACGTGTCCGTTCCCCCCGAGAACCGGCGCCGAGGCGGGTCACAATGACTCCTTTGCGCGTCTGGCCTGGGTCAAAATGATATGCTCCGCCGCAGCCGGGCCTGGCCCGGCCCCCGGGACCATCCTGGACGGCCGGGCCAGGCAGGCGCGGCGCCCCAGGCCAGGCGCAGGTTTAAAGCCGCCAGGCCGGGGCGCGGCGAACCCGGAGAGCCCGGAGAGGGGGGGATGGCATCCAACGTGCAGAGAAAGGATGGACAGTGCGGCGGGAAACGGGACCACTACACGCAAAAAGGGCGCGACACGGCGGATGCGGGGCGCCCGCCCCTCCCAGCCGGGACACAGGGCGGCGGGCCGTCTTGACTCACTCCACAGCCAGGGGGTATTTGGGAATCCTGGAGTTTTTCCCCTTCCGCCTGGAGATGCGTCCGCCGACTCCGCTCATCCCCCTGGGACAACACGCGTTTCACGGTAGCGACGCGAAACAGGAAGAGACGTATGGACATTTTCAAATTCGCCGTTCCAGAACTCATTTTCGGCCGGGGCAGCCTGAAGTACGCCGGGATCTTCGCCAAGCGTCTGGGGGCCGCCAGGATCTTCGTCGTGTCCGATCCCGGAGTGGAGGCGGCCGGGTGGACGCAACAACTCTTCGATCTGCTGGATGAAGAACGCCTGGACTACGTCTACTTCAACGACGTGCTCGCCAACCCCCGCGACTATCAGGTGCAACGCGGGGCCGAGCTGTATAAAAGGGAGGGCGCGGACGTGGTCCTGGCCCTGGGCGGCGGCAGCCCCATGGACGCGGCCAAGGGCATCGCCCTGGTGGTCTCAAACGGCGGGAAGATCCGGGACTACGAAGGGGCCAACCAGGTCAAACGGCCCCTGCCGCCCATGGTCTTCGTGCCCACGACCATGGGCAGCGAGTCCAACATCTCGCAGTTCACGGTCATCACCGACGTGGAGCGCCGCCTCAAGATGACCCTGATCAGCCGGACCCTGGTTCCGAACATCTCCATCACCGATCCACTGCTCCTTACGACCATGACCCGCGACCTGGTCCTGCCGCCCCTGTTCGACTCCCTGGCCCACGCCGTGGAATCCTACGTGTCGCCCATCGCCAGCCCGTTCACCGAGGTCATGAGCCTGCGCGGCCTGGACTTGCTCATCCGCCATATCCGCAACGCCATCGACACCCTGCACATCGACGACCTGGAGCAACTGGCCGTGGCCGGCTCCTGGTCGGGCATGGCCTTCACCAACGCCAGCGTGGGCCTGGGGCACGCCCTGGCCCACTCCCTGGGCGGCATGTACGACATCGTGCACGGCATGGCCCACGCCCTGCTCCTGCCCCACGTCATGCGTTACAACCTCTCGGTTTGCCTGAAAAAAATGGCCAAGATCGGGACCATCCTCACCGGCCGGACCCTGGCCGACGACGAGGAGACGGCGCTTTTCGGCATCGAGATGGTGGAGCAGCTGCGCGAGGAGTTCGGCCTGCCCTCACGGCTGCGCGAGATCCTCCCGGACAAGACCAAGCTGCCCCAGGTCAGCCGCAACGCCGTCAACGACATCTGTCTCCTGACGAATCCGCGTCCGGCCACATGGAAGGATATTCTCAACATCTACTACGAGGCATGGTGATGCCGCATCCCACGAGCCTTGACGAAATCATCGGCATCGAATCGATCAAGCTCGGCTTTTTCAAGGAAGTGCAGCAGACCATAAGCGAGCTGCGGGCTTCCAACATCGAACTTGAGCAGAAGCGCCAGGACATCCAGGCCATTTTAAACGGCATCCCCGACGTGATGGCCGTACTCACGCTTGATTACGTCATCCTCTCGGTCAATAACGCCTTTCACGAACGCTACCCGGACGTGGAGCCCCGCGGCCGGACCTGCCATCAGATATTCAAGGCCCAGGACACGCCCTGCCCGCACTGCTCCCTGACCCAGGCCATGGAGGGCGCGGGCCGGGTCTGCCGCCACCTGGAGCTCATGATCTTTCACGGCGAAAAACGGCAGATCGAGTGTACGGCCTCGCTCATGCGCGACGCCCACGGCGCCCCCAACCGGGTCATCCTCCTGCAACGCGACGTGACCCTGGAAAAGCAGTACCAGGCCCAATATCTCCAGGCCGAGCGCAT
>Ga0209467_1001509_pt1 | contig 19918 bp, 19 predicted proteins | sample Higcelwee11metaG_FD_187175 | JGI IMG/M metagenome (GOLD analysis project Ga0209467, IMG submission 187175) | Freshwater pond sediment microbial communities from the University of Edinburgh, under environmental carbon perturbations - High... | ecosystem: Environmental > Aquatic > Freshwater >...
CCGGCAAAAATGTGACCCTGTTCAGGCCAGGGGATGAGGTCGCCGGGGAACTCTCTGCCTGCGGCTTCGGAGGCTTTGCCGAGTTCGCCCTGGCAACAGAGAAAGCTCTGGTCCGGAAACCTGCCGGTCTTTCATTTGAAGAGACGGCGGCGCTGCCCATGGCCTCGTTGACCGCTTTGCAGGCGCTGAGGAACATGGGAAACATCCGGGAAGGGCAGGAGGTGCTGATACTGGGGAGCAGCGGAGGGGTGGGGACCATGGCCATTCAGCTTGCAAAACATTTCGGTGCTGTTGTAACTGCCGTCTGCAGTACCCGCAACGTGGAACAGACCCGGTCACTCGGGGCGGACCGGGTGATTGACTATACAAAAGAGGATTTTACAACCGGAAACAGGAAATATGACCTGATTGTGGCTGTCAACGGGAATTATTCCCTGTTAAAGTGCCGCAGGGCACTGAAGCCCGATGGCAGGTATGTAATGGTGGGAGGGGCACTGACTCAGATCTTCAAAGCTATTGTGTTAGGAAAACCTTTGTCGCTTGGCAGCCGGAAGATGCTTTTCCTTGCTGCAAAAATGGATACCGAAATGCTGAAGTACCTGATGACCCTCGCATCGGACGGGATAATCAGGCCGGTTATAGAGAAATACTACCCGCCTGAAGCGACTGCTGAGGCCATGCGCTATGCTGCCGGTGGGCATGCCCGTGGCAAGGTTGTAGTCACGTGGAGCACCACCGGTTGAGTTTTATGCTGTTCAAATGTCTGAAACCGCGTGAGATTATATCGCAGGCGATTTAATTAATTTTTTGTATATTTGCTGCGTCTTAACAAGCATATTCTGACATGACATACGAACAGCTCAAGCTTGATAACCAGTTATGTTTTCCTGTATATGCAGCCTCGCGGCTGATAACGAGGGAGTACCAGCCGTTCCTCGACAGGCTGGGAATCACCTATCCCCAGTACCTGGTGCTGATGATACTCTGGGAGGAGGACAGCGTAGCAGTAAATGATATTGCAAAGAAACTGATACTCAATACAAACACAATCACGCCGCTGCTAAAGAGGATGGAGAAGCAAGGTCTTGTGAAAAGGAAGCGCTCCAGGGATGATGAAAGGAAGGTGATGATTCAACTGACTGAAAATGGCCGGAAGTTGCAGGAGGAGGCTTCGCTGATCCCGGAGAAACTGGGTGGACGGCTGGCGGCGGGAGAACTTAAGGTAACGGACCTGATCAGGTTGAAAAAGACGCTCGACTCATTGATCCTGTCTCTCTCCAGGCAGGAATCGCGCACTTAGTTGCAGTTACTGACACACGATAAAGGGCACCGTCATCAAAATGTGCCACCGGTCATGCCCGGTTACTTTAATATTACTTTCCGTGAAAGAATGGGAGTCATTCAAATATCCTTGTTGCGAAGAGATATCTATCCTTCCACCAGGGATCATCCAATGATGTAATTGTCACCCCCATACTGCTTGATGTGTGAATGAATTTACCGTCCCCGGTATAGATGCCGGTATGCGTTATCAGCCTGCTGGTGCTATATGTTCTGACGAAGAAGAGAAGGTCGCCCGGCATGAGCAGATCCCTGTCTTCAATGATTCGTCCGTATCTTGCCTGCTCCTCGGAGCTGCGAGGCAGAGTAATTCCGTGAGTGGCAAATACTCTGTAAATCAGTCCTGAGCAGTCCATGCACTTTGCCGTTGTGCCGCCCATGCAGTGCGGTACCCCGAGGTAACTTCGGGCGGTTTCGATGACCGAGGCGGGGGTGGCTGTACCGGCTGCAACGGGCTGTTCAATCCCGGCTTTCATAAACTGTTCCATCCGCTTTTCTTCGGAAGCGCTCATCTTTACGTCCGGTAACCGCAGTGTGATTCCGGGTGTGGTGATGAGGACACCACTCCGGCTTCGCCCTGCGCTGCTGTCATCTGCTCCGGCAGGCACTGTCCTTCGTGAACAGGAGGAAGCCAGCAGCATTATGGCCGCAGCAAGAATTGCAAACAATATACCTGGTGATCTCAATTGCTTCAATATCAATATGTTGTTCAAGTGTGTCAGTAATGGACCAGTATTGCCCCGTAAATGTAACGGATAAATTGTTTCTGCATTGTTTTTTCAATAATATGACCCCAATCGGCAAGCGTCCGGAATCAGGCAAAGATTTGACAAAATAATGTGATGCACTGCTGCAATAAATCAACAGTTGCAGCGGTTTGTTCAGTAAGGATCAGCAACATCATTCCCGTAAATCCCATAGAATTGATATATTCACTGATTAAACAAGTCAAATAATGAAAAGAAATACCCTTTTTCTTGCCGGGCTGCTTGCCCTGATTACTCTATTCTCATGTTCGAAGGACAAGGATCCGGTGAATTCATTCAGGTTCGACGGACAGGATTACCTTATCAATGATCTCTATCTCATTGAAGAGGTGTTCAATAAAGGAACGTCGAATGAGCTTCATGTTTTCCAGTTCATGTTCAGTAATGTCATCAACGGCGATACAACCATGCTTGCCCTGGCGGTGCTTGACCAGGACGTGCATACACTGGGGGGCAATTATCCTTCCCTTGGCTTTTCAGAAGTCCCGGAGCGAAGCATCTATCCATTTGCTATATTCTTTGTGAGCGGGCTTTCTCTCGACGGGGGTGAAACCATGTACCTGACCGGAGACGGTGGAAGTGTCGACGTCAAGGTTCAGCAGAACGGGTTATATTCCGTGCAATTCAATAAGATAAGCGTTGGTAACTATTCCAGCCTGGGAGAAACCGGAGAATATGAGGAGACGGGAACAGTCTCAGGCGCTTACGAGGGTGCGATACATAAGGAAGTAGAGGTGGTTTCAAATTCAGCGAAGAGCTCGGTGGCTAAATCGAGACTCAATTCACTGCTGCAGAAAATTCAATAGTAATCGTGATTTTCCGGCGATTAAGCCTGTAAGTCAGTGACCGGCAATTAAAGTAGCCTGGCTGAGCTGCCTGGTTTTGGCGCTTTCACGACCATGATTCGTGCGTTGGCTGATGAGCTGTTCGAGAGGCAATGGATAATGTCTTTCGGACTCTCCACAAGCCTGTCGCTTTCTACTGTTACAGTTTCGTCGCCTACGCGGACATCCGCTGTTCCCTCCAGAATATAGAAAAAGACATCTACGGGGGTTATGTGAGGCCTGAGAGATTCTCCCGGCCTGAGGGTAATATGCATTACCTGTGCGCTTTCGCGATCATACAGTTTGCGAACATCAACCTTGTGAGGTGTCTCGACGATACTCTGTTCCTTCCAGTCAACTATCTTCATTTTCTTTTATTTTGCGGAAGGAGCTCCCTTCCATAATCCCTTATTCTGCCTGCGGGCCTTCGCTGCCAACTGTGTGAATGTATCCTGGTGCTTCACATTTGGCGGCACTGTCATCACTGTTGCGAAGCCGTTTTTAACAAGCTCGGCATTGACGAAAGTGCCATCCTCGAGCCATGCATATGCGAGGGTCCGGCCGTACCGGTCATACCTCGAGACATCATACTCCAGCCGCACCTTCTTATCTCTTAACAATTGTGACAGGTAATTAGTTGACTCGGAACCGAAATAACCCTTAGGCCTGGTGCCTGTGTTTCGGGGCTCAGGAGCATCAATACCGATAAGCCTTATCTTGAGGCCCTTTTCGCTGCCGTCGTCCACCCAGAAGGTGTCGCCGTCAACCACTCGGGTGACGGCGAACCATGTTTCCGGGTCAGCTTCCATCCCGTCAGTCTGTGCTGTGACAGCTAACGGAATGAGGATGAGCAGTATCTGAAGAATGTATTTCACTTATCGGATTTAGCTAATCAATGATTTTGAGGCCAGTGTTACCAGGTGAAACGGATGCCGAGGGCGGCACCTACTCCCAGTCCGCTGACATCACCAAGAAAATCCCACATTGGGCGGGAGTCAAGGCTGACGAGCACCGGCAGGTCCCTGAACTTGTATTCAATGCCTATCTGGCCGCCAACGCCTACGTTAACGTAGGTGTTGTCGCTGAAATTATCATAGGAAATGCTCGCTCCGGGTCCGATATACCAGTTGAATCCGCCTATGATTTTCCAGTCCCAGTGATAAATGCCAATAAGTGCAATCCTTGTAAAGTCATTCTTGAAACCGAAGCTGGCATCAAGCTCAAGCCTGTTCCTGTCGTTGAGACCCTTCTGGTAAGACAGTTCAGCCCCGCTGTAAGTGTCACCACCGTAGAGGCGTGCACCAAGTGCGTTTGGCTGTACCTGTGCGACGGCCACTGCGCCGAGACTTATCAGTGCAACAAAAATGAGCAGTTTCTTCATGATCTGAATAATTTAATGTTTCCCTACTCATCTGGCTTTTCGGTTCCGCCCCGTTTGATAAATGGTGTCACGGCTCCATTTAATCGGCAAAAATAACACATCCGTGTTATTGAGTTGCCCTTCCTTCTAAACAAAATCTGTTCCAAAAAAATTGATCAGAATTTGCGATTTACGATTTATGATTTGCGTGTGCCGGGTAACCGGCAGGTAGTCAGCGGATAACTAAAAGCACAGTATATGCTATATAGGCTGCCAGCAGCAATGCGGCTTCCCACCGGTCAAGCTTCTTCCTGCCTCCTGTGAACATTACTGCAAAAAGGAGAATCGTACCGAGTGCGAGGAAATACATGTCACCATTGAACGTCCTGTCAAACGGAAGGGGCCTTATTACGGCACTGACGCCAAGTATTAAGAAGATGTTGAATATGTTGGAGCCAATTATGTTGCCCACGGCAATGTCATTGTTCTTTTTGATCGCTGCCACTACCGATGTGGCAAGCTCCGGCAATGAGGTCCCTGCAGCAACTATTGTCAGACCAATCACCTTCTGGCTAATTCCCCATTCCTGAGCCAGCTTAACGGCATTGTCAACAACCAGCCTGCCGCCTAAAATCAGACCTGCAAGGCCTATGAGGATCAAGCCCCATATTGTCAATGTTGTATATTTTGTATGACTGTCCATATTTATCTGCGGATCAACCTTGAGCTGCTTATAGACATACAGAAGAAAGAGCCCGAAAATTACAAGCAGGATAAGGCCGTCAATCCGCGACAGGCCTGGCTGGTCCGAAAGGAAAAAGTTGTTTGCAAGGAAGAACAATATGACTACCGCGATGAACGAAATTGGAATCTCTTTCCATACCGTGCTGGACTGTACATACAACGGTGCGATCAGCCCTGTTATGCCAAGTATCACGAAGAGGTTAAAATTGTTGCTGCCAATGATATTGCCGAATGCGATGTCCTGAAGTCCCTGGAATGAGGCTAATACGTTGACTACCATTTCAGGCGCGGATGTTCCGAAGGCTACAACAGTCAGACCGATAGCGAGGTCTGATACATTTTTCTTCTTTGCAAGTGCAGATGCACCGCTGACAAGCCAGTCGGCACCTTTAATCAAAATTACAAATCCAATCAACAGGATGACGACATTCAGTATCATGAGAGACAGTTGAAATTCAGACGTCAGGCTTTTGTTTTGTATGCGCGGCAGGTTTCCTTTATCCCTTCTTCGTAGGGGGTGGCATTTATGCCGAAGCGAAGTGTGAATTTAGATGAGTCAAAGAAATAATCCCGGTCATACTGGTACATCATTTCGGGCATCTCCCTCATAATTGGAATGAACAGGCCGAGCGGACGCAGCATCCATTTCGGGAGCAGTGAGAGCTGCACATTACCGTTTCCGAATTCCGAGGCAATCATTGAGACAAACTCCTTACCGGTAACGGGCCTGCTGTCTGTCGGCAGGTGCCAGACCTGGCCGTATGCATCGGGTGTATTGCCCAGCATGGCTGTAGCCCGGCCTGCATCAGGTGTGTAGGTGAATGAGTGTTTTATGTCAGTCCGGACAAACCACATCGGCTTTTTCCCGGCATTTATATTCTTCAAAACCATCTGGGTGATGAAGTTATTCTCGGTACCGGGTCCGTAGAAGTCGGCCGCACGGGCAATTAGCGCTGTCAGTCCCTTCTCCCTGACTGCGTCGAGGAGCATCTGGGATATCCATTTCCTTACTGCGCCTTTGCGGCTTGGAGGATTGACAGGGGTATTCTCGGTGAGGCGGGACATATGGTTCTTATCGTACATATATACATTGTCAAAGAACACAAGTTTAGCATTGTGTTTAAGACAAGCATCGATTGTATCTCTCATGAGGGCAGGCCAGTAGAGTTCCCATACCTTTACCTTGTACTCGAGACCTACCACGAGGTAAACCACATCGGAGCCCTTAACCGCCCTTTCCACTGCACCAGGCTGCGTCAGGTCAAGGGGAAGGAGTTCGTCGGTTGCATTTACTTTTACCGGGTTGCGGCTGACCAGCCGTATTGTGTCGGTATACCTGGGCAGTTCCTTCGCCAGGATTTTCCCGATTGTGCCGTTTGCTCCGAGAATCGTTTGCATTTGCTTTTTATTTATTGGTTGGAAACAAAACAACCGGGAGAGGATTATGTTTCGTGAAGGTATCGGCAGGCATAAAAAAATCCCGCTGACCTGAGTCAGCGGGATCCTGATTGTGTCCCTTCGGGTGTTACCTGCGGCCGGGTCTTTCAGATCCGGTTTCGGAGGAGCGTCCCTGTATGGTTTTCTGTTCAGCAGCTCTCTGCTCGGCGGCTCTCTGTTCAGCGGCTCTCTGTTCAGAGGCTCTCTGTTCAGCTGCTCTCTGCTCGGAAGCTCTCTGTTCAGAGGCTCTCTGTTCAGCTGCTCTCTGCTCGGAAGCTCTCTGCTCGGAAGCTCTCTGTTCAGCGGCTCTATCCTGAGCAGCCCTGGCTTCACTTGCCCTTCTTTCGGACTCGCGGGCCTCGGCAGCTCTGTTCTGAGCTTCCCTGGCCTCAGCAGCCCTCTGCTCGGAGGCTCTCTGCTCGAAAGCTCTCTGTTCAGCTGCTCTCTGCTCGGAAGCTCTCTGTTCAGCGGCTCTATCCTGAGCAGCCCTGGCTTCACTTGCCCTTCTTTCGGACTCGCGGGCCTCGGCAGCTCTGTTCTGAGCTTCCCTGGCCTCGGCAGCTCTCTGCTCGGAAGCTCTCTGTTCAGCAGCTCTCTGCTCGGAAGCTCTCTGTTCAGCGGCTCTATCCTGAGCAGCCCTGGCTTCACTTGCCCTTCTTTCGGACTCGCGGGCCTCGGCAGCTCTGTTCTGAGCATCCCTGGCCTCGGCAGCCCTCTGCTCGCTTGCTCTCTCCTCTGCAACCGATGACTCATTGCTCTTTGCCCTCACCTCTGCGGGGGTGGTGGCAGCGGAGGTCCTGCGGACCGGTGCGCTCTCGCGGGCTGCACTTGCATTGCCCTGTTCCGTCCTGACAGTCGTGGCGGGAGCCCTTCTACCTGCCTCGGTCTCTGAAGTGCTCCTGCTGACAGTGCCTTCAGAATTCCTTCTTACACTACCGCTCTCAGTCGCGCTGCGTCCTTCAGTGCCGGATGCACTTCTCCTGGTCTCGTCAGATGCCCTGCCGCTGACTGACTGGGGAGTTGCCTGCCTCCTGGCTGCATCAGTTGCAGTGCCGCTGGCTGACTGCGGGGCTGCCTGGCGCCTGACCCCGTCTCCGGAGGCAGCCTGGCTGCGCGTTCCGCCACTGACAGCTGCGTGGGTCCTGCGCTGCAGATCCGCTCCCTCAACCCTCTGCTCTGGGCGAGAGTAGGTCTGCCTGTAGTTGCCCTCGGCAACCCTGCGCTGAACTGTGGGCGACTCCTGCCTTACACTGTGGTAGTAATAGTCGTTGTACCTGTGGTACCTGTAGCGGTCACTGTTGTGATAACAACTGTGGTAGTGGTTATGCCACCCGGAGTGGTATCCGTAGTAGTAATCCCAGTACCAGGGGCTCCAGGGCTCATACCAGGTGGGGTAGTAACCCCAGTACCATGATGAGCTCCATTCGTCGTAGTAAGGACTGTAGATGTGGGTCACCACCGGCCAGTCCCATATATCGTAATAGTTGTTGTAGATGGTTACATCTCCGTAGTAGTAGACCGGGCTGTCAGAGTATCTGACCTTATGCTTTTTGGCATAGATCGGTTCGACTATGTAGTTCCTGCCGTAAAGGAGCTCGTCGCCTATTATCTGAATGAAAACCCGCTTTTTCTTTAATTTCTGCACTGTTATCACCGCAACATCCTGGTACTCGTTACGGCCGAGGACCGCACGCAGTACTATGTTGTGCACCTTGCCGTCACGGTAGTCCGACACGGCAATGTAGTCAACCCTCCAGTCGCCGTTGAGGTCGAGGTTGTTGATCCGTGAGTCCTTCTCGTTGAGGCTTCTCTCGAAAGCTTCAAGCGTTGGGGCGTTACGGAACAGGTCCATGACCGCGTAGAGGTTAAGGTTGTCACCGGGGAGACCCAGGTATTCCTTCGGGTAATTCTGTGCCCCGACTGTCGTCGTTAAGGCTGCCAGAACTGCGAGGACCGATGTGATAACTGACTTTTTCATTTTCTTAAGTTTTATGAAGATCGCTCTTCGCAAAGGGTAATGCAAAGGGTGTGCCAAAAATGCCCGCAGAGCCTCAAAAGATGAGACTCTGCGACTGCTTGTTGTAAGATGTATGATGTGTTGCAGAAATGTCAGAGGCCCGCCCTGATCAGCTTCAGGTTAGTCTCAAGGGCGTCCAGGTAGGTTAGTGACCACACACGGGGGATTACCATAAACATGCCCTTCGTCCACTCCGGGCTATCATCGGGCGTCTCATAGAAGTCAAAGATTAATTGTATTTTGCTGGCAATCTCTTCATCGGCGGCTGACTTCTGAAGTTCACTGACGAGGTCACCCAACCCGGCCTGAAGCCTTGTGTCATAGGAGGGATTCTTCCCGGCAATAACAAGGGCTTTATCCAGGACAGATGCCGCTTCCGGACGCGGGAAAGTCCATGGATCAATATTCCAGTCTTTTTCAGACATTCCCTCAACGGAGAATATCTTGTGCTGATAGTCATCAATAATTACCAGGAGTTCATCGATTTTTCTTATAGCCGATGCCTGACCGGCAGCAGCAGGAATTTCCTCAAGCACCACCTCAACCCTGTTGTAACCGCGAGACAACCGCATGCTGTCATCAAGCATCTCCTTCGAAACATTCAACGCCAGCAGTGCAGAGGAGATTGACGTGCCTGCAAGAAGAAAAAGCACAGCAACAGTATTATGGATGCTGAAACTCTTATCCTTTGATGTCACAGCAAGAAAAACCGGCAGGAAAACCACATACGGGAAGGGCAGGGCTATCAGCAGTGCTTTACCCGCCCCCGGCCAGTGCATCAGCTTGAACAGCATACCACCGAACACCACGAAACAGGTGAGCCATGTCACAAAGTAAAGCAGCAAGTTCTTTCCCTCACCTTCAGTCCTGTAGTGATTTCTCAGAGCCAGCGGAAGGAATACTATTATGAGCATTACAATACCAAGAATCAAAAGCTGCCCTCCACCGGGCCAGTGATTGATCTTAAGCAGAGCACCAAGAAAGATTATTGACGTGGTGATAAGCCCTAAAGTGTATATCTTCTGTTTCATTTCCCAGGGTTTTAATTGTTATCAGTTTCGGAAACAAATGCAAGTGCATGTGACTCTACAGTGAGGATACCGTTTTTCATCAGTCCCAGCATATGCAGACCGGTTATCAGTGGTACCCTTTCAGTTTCAGGATTTATCTCCGGCAGGTAAACGGAAGGTTCAAGCAGTTTTTCGTACATTTCAAATTCATCTGCCGGCAATTGTCCTGACAGGTAATCAGAGTATTTCTTCAAGGCAACGGCTAGTTCATTCCGCATACCTGAATCCTTCTTCAGGAAGTTGCTGAAGGGAACAGTATTGAACGGATGGCTCAGTGAGTTGAACTGTATTACAGGTCCGGTCTCAGTTTGTGTTAACTGGCTGGTTAAGACTGCCTGTACCCCCGGTTTTCCTTCAGCTTCTGCTATGAGCTCAGCTTCAATATTATGTATCACGGAAAGGAGTTCGGTAGTTCTGTTATTTATTTCATTAAAGAGAGGCAAAATTGAAGTGTCATTGCATTGTCTTATTATAGCCTGATTTGATCTGAACCTGTAATCAAACAATGCCTGTTGTTCTTCATGATGTCTGTAGTAACCTGACTCAAATGTCCTTTGAAGGCTGAGGTTGAGCATGAGAACCGGTAACATCAGAACTATCATGCCGGTGACCATGAAAATGAATTTGGCGGTGATGTTCCCGTCTTTTCTCCATGTCAGCCAGGCGTACCATGGAAATACTATGAAGAAAATTATTGCAGATCCTGCTGTCAGAAAAATGCTCGCCATAGGCCAGTGCTGAATCTTGCAGAGTAATCCCATGATGCAACAGATCAATCCTGCAGCACCTAAAATGTAGACTATCTTTTTCGGCTTGTTTTCCTGCTCCTTCAGCCTGGCAGACAGCATGGCAGGGACAAAGGCAAATATCCCTGACAGTGATCCCAAAGTCAGGATCAATCCGGCCATTGGCCAGTGCTGTACTTTTGCCGTTACTCCTGCAATGAACAGCATCGCGGTAATGAATGCTGAGATATAAAGGAACAGTTTCTTCCCGCTATGAGTCTCTTTCCAGAGAACCGTCAGTGCTGAGGGCATGAAAACGAAAGCCAGCAAAAGACTTCCGAGGGTAAGCATTATTCCGGCACCGGGCCAGTGCATGATCTTGAACAGGGCTGCAAAGCCAAGCAATACCGTGCCGGCAATGCCCGAAATTTTCATAGTGTTTTTCATATTCCTGTATTTAGTGTCAACTGCATATAGCGTTTCTTCCTGAATCTCCTTCAACCTTCTGTGTCCCATTTTTTCCTTCACTTGCCGGTATGCTTCACTGAAGTTCAGTCCACCGGCCATCTCATGCTCAACATCGCAACAGAGATGATCAAGGAGTTCATCGGCAAGATGTGAATAGCAAATTTCCTGTCCTTTCACGTCTCTCCTTATCCGGTCAATATCCTGAAAGGTAAGCTCAGGCATAGCTCGGACCGGTCTTCGGATTGACAATGCTCTGGAGCGAATCAATGAACTCCATCAGCTCTTTTACTTTTTCCCTGACCAGCGAATGCCCCTTTTCGGTGAGGCTGTAGTAGATCCGGATACGGTTGTTGAAGTTTTCCGCTTCCGTGACCAGTACCCCTTCGCTTTCAAGCTTGTGAAGCACCGGGTAAAGAGCTCCGTAAGTCAGTTTTATTCTTCCGGATGTAAGCTCCTCAACTTTTCGGGTTATTTCATAACCGTACATGCGGCCGTTCTCTTTGAGCAACTTGAGCACTATTATCCGGATTGAACCCTTTATCAGATCTGATTGTAACATATTTATATATGTAAGATGTTTATATAATGTAAATATACAATATTTTATTGCACAAATACAAATATTTTTTTTCCGGGGGAAACTTATAAGGTAAGGCAGGATAGATAATCAGGATTACTTAACCTCCTGAATAGTAATTTGTTCGTAATATTTAGCGGAATGTGACAGATTGTAATTTGCAGATGGAACTCTTAACATGAGAGATGAATCAATTACCCGGGCCAGAGGCCAGGAAAAGACAAACGGCGAATAAAAAAGTCAGTTCCGAATGCTTTCGCCGGTTATTATCCCGATTGCTTTCTCAAGCACTTCATCACGCCCCTCACGAACGCCCGCCACCGTTGGACGGACTTCGATATCCGGGACGATGCCTATCCGCTGCGTCTCTCCTCCGTCAGGGTAATAGACCCCGATACCGGTGATGAGGGTGCTGATACCTCCGGGCAAGGAGAATTGCGATATGTTGCCATCGGCACCTGCCGTTTGCGACCCCACCACCACTGCCCCGGGCGCGGTTCTGAAGGCCATAGCTGTGTATTCGGCCTGGCTCAGGGTAGTCTCATTGACCAGGATTACGATTTTACCCTTGTAATTACCGTTTTTATTCGCCGGTACTGACAGAGCTGTACCCATCGTAAACAGACCGGGTGTTTCAAGACTGCCGAAGGTGAATTTCACGAACGGGGTTGATTTCTCCACAAGCTGGCTGCCAAGTGTGAATACCACGAATTCGGACGGGTAGCAGCGAAGATCGATGACCAGCCCTTTCGTCCCTTCGAGACGCTTCATTATATCCGGCAGGCCAGCATTCCTGATCGATCCCAGGTAGAGATAACCTATCCCAGGGGCAATCATTCTGAAGCTGGAGTCGCTTGCGGCATCGATGGCCGGCACTGCCCCGGACTGGACGGTGGCAGCGCTCAGGTAGTGGACCACTCCGTCTCGAAGTAGGTTAAGGTGCAGGACGGTGTCGTTTGTCCTCAGCAGGTAACGGGCCATCAACCTCATCTTTGCAGCTTCGTTTGATCCTGGTGTGATACTCATTCTTTCTTTGACAATCTCACTTACAGACCGGTTATTGATCTTAATCACCTCATCGCCTTTGCGGAGGTCAGTCTCCGGGATTTTGGTGCCTTCAACTATTCCTGTAACAATGAATTTGTCTTCAATGTATGCGAGGTGACACGGAGGGGTCATCGTGCCCATAAACCGGTCAATATTGGCAGGCCTGTTTGAGATGTTTGCATGAGAGTCATTGACCCTGGTGATAAGCTCGAGGGCGGTTAACTGGTAATTTTTCTCATCCGCAGCACTGACGAACTTCGGGATAAACTCCTCAAGCACATTATTCCAGTCTTCGCCTATGAGATATTTGTAAGGGAACCAGTACTGAATTATGTTCCAGTATCTGTAGAGTGAAAGCAGTCGGTAGCCGGCGTCAGGGTACTGCATCAGCGCATAAGGCTTCTCATTCTTAAATACAGGGTTGCCCACACTTTTATCCAGGTCGATATAATAGTGTTTTCCGGTCCGCTCCGCTTTCCTGACATTCTCAAGTGCACCAACCAGGTTGTCCGACAGCCCTGACCCCGTAATCCATCCCAGGTCAGGATTCATCTTAACCTCCTCCTTCACTTTTCCTGGCACAGGTTCTTTGCCGGGGTTGAGTTCACCAAGGCTGCCGATCCAACGCACCAGCACTTCGTCCCTTCTGATATTGTCGCGCGCCGCAATGATCTCAGGCATGATTCTGAAAAGCTCGTAATCCCAGTTCAGATTCCCTGCAGCCACCCCGGGATGGTAATATTTAAGGAATCCCCAGACCTGTCCGAGAAGCTTCAGGTCTGAAATCATCCGGGGGCTTAACGCAGGCGCAGCAATGTCTGAACCATCGTCAAATTCATTGTCGGAATCTGCCCCGAATATCTTTTCCGGGACTTTTTCAGCCTTTTCAACGGGGACCCCGTCAATCAGGACCTCAAAGTCGTCAACCCAAAGTTTGCCGCTTCCCGAGAGCATCCCCCCGATGTTAATCCTGACAGCTGCCGGGTGGTTGGGCAGTTTCACGGAGTAAAGTGCCCAGTCGGAAGTGCCGGTAATATTTTTGTTCTGCATGTTGTCAAATTGCAGAATACCCGACTGCCCGTCTATTCTCAGGAGCAGTCCCACCGGACCTCCGGAGACGTTTTCCAGCTTCATCCATGCACGCAGCTCAATCTGACTTCCTTTGTAGACGGCTGGAAAGGATGTGGCCAGGCAGCCGAAGGTACCTGATTTGTATGTGCCGGTGGGTTCGATGCGCACCGACTGCCTTCCGGAATGTTTTACTATCGTATCGACAGTCAGTTTGAAGTCGCTTCCCCAGATGAACCATCCGTCCGGGAGGGCGCCTGAAGAAGCGGATCTTTCGAGATCAAGATTGAACTTTGAAGTTGTGTTGCTATTTTGACCTGAAATACAAGAGGTTAACAAAACCAGCAAAAGAGTACATACTGTCTTTGACATGGTCTGGCGGGTAGATTATTTATCTGACATAGACAAATGTAAGTAAAATGAAGCTTCCCTGACATATCAACCCGCCTGCATTAAATGAAGAAGAGGCGCCTCCATCCGGAAGCGCCTCTTCAGAACTAATGGTTGGCTTACAATTTCGGAAGAATAACCCTGTCTATCACATGTATCACTCCGTTGTTACCCTGAATATTCAGGAGAGTAGGGACAAGACCGGCTTCACGACCGTTGGCGTCAGTAATCTTCAGCACCGATGCGTTGATCATGAACTTGCCTCCTTCGAGTGAGGTCACCTGCAGCGGACCTGCCGGAAGATCACTTGAATATACGCGACCGTCAACAACGTGGTAAAGCAGAACCCTTTTGAGTGCAGGCACACCACCAATTGCTGCTATAAGTTCCTCTACACTGTTGAGTTTCAACTCGGCAAGCAGAGCAATGAATGCATCGTTTGTGGGGGCAAACACTGTGAACGGGCCACCGGTTGCAAGAGTTCCGTCAAGCCCGGCAATTTTCACTGCCTCTACAAGGATGCTGAACGCCGGATTTCCGGAAGCAATATCAACAAGGCTCTGGCTGGGAGGCAGCAGGACTTTGTCAATGACATGAATAACGCCATTGAGAGCCCTGATGTTGGCGTACAGAACAGAAGCATCATTAAACATCACACCATTGCCAAGTTTAACCTCCACAGCAGAGCCATTGAGTGTGCGTGTGAAACCGTTTTTAAGCTGCGACGACCATACCTTGCCTGGAATCACGTGGTATAAGAGAATAGGCTTAAGCTGGTCTGCAGGAATATCTTTGATGCCTTTAACACCAAGCTGCTGGAAAAGCTTCTCAAATGCTTCGTCCGTTGGAGCAAGGACAGTAAGCTGATTCTTTGCAACAACCTTAAGAAGATCGGTCTTTACGAGTGCCATGGTGAGATTGAAAAATGTAGGGGGCCTTTTAAATGCAGGCTTGCCGCCACGCTTGAGCATAGCATCCTGTTCAACAAATATGCCAGAATACTGTTCGCTGTTTTCAAGCAAAGTGGCAATGTCAACCAGGCCTTCCTGATCATCCTGGGGCTCCGGTATCATAGAGTAATCATCTTCTTTGCTGCAACTTGCAACAAATATTGAGAGGGCGACGAACATTGCGGAAGCAATAATTCCTTTACGGGTGAAAAAGTTCGATGTCTTCATTGGTGTTTAAGTTTTATATTTGAATCTTAAACAAAAAGACAAAAGGACTTGTTCACGGAAAAATGAAATATTTTTTACTTTTTGAAGTCCGGGCGGGGAGTTAATGTGTTTTGAACTTAGTGCCGTCCTCCCTGCAGACCTGCTTAAGCAGGCGGCGGGCTGACATTATGGATGTAGGGAGTCCCCCTCCCGGCTCTACCCATTGCCCGCACCTATAGAAGTTTTTCAGACCGGGAAGTGCTTGCGGCATCGGCTTCATAAGAGTATAAGCGTTCTGAGGCGTGATGAGCCAGCCCTCAAAGGAACCCTTCCAGTTACCGGTGAAGCGTTCGAAGGTTAATGGTGTTGCAACATCGGTCACCTCAACCAGGTCACTGATTCCGGGAAACCGCTGTTCGAGAAGCCTGATGATCAGTGCAGCTGTCTCTTCCTTTTTCTGCACATAGGTGTGTCTGTCTTCCGCCAGCTTCTTCCAGTATTCAATGTCTGAGTCAAGCATGACTGTAATTGCGGTTTTGCCTTCGGGTGCCATTGTAGGGTCATTATTATATATGTGTACCGGCAGCCTGTCACGTATCTTATCACCAACCATAACCGGTTCCTTCAGAGGGAAAGTTAATCCGGAGACACTTGTCGGGATCTCATCGAACTTCCTGTTTACGCCGAGCGAAACGAAAAGCAATGCATGGAACAATGGCCATTTATCATATGGTTCCCGTGTGGCAGTATCCAGGTACTTTCCGTCGAGCATATCAAAGAGAGTCGCATGTCCATCGGCAGCGGAGATCACCCTTTCTGCATGCACCTCTGTTCCGTCAACCAGCCTTATGCCTGTGGCTTTGCCGCCGGAGGTAAGTATTCTGGCAACTTTTTTATTATAATAAATCTCTCCGCCGAGTTCCAGATACCGTTCTTCAAGTGCCTGAGACATGGGCATTGATCCGCCAATGGGATACCCTGCATTCCGCTGGTTAATATAAGCGAAGGCGAAAAAGAGGAAGACCATAGAGAACTCCGGAATCCATATCTCGCTGAAGGCCTGTCTTAAAAGCGGGTCACTGAAACGGCTGCAGAACTGTTCTCCTGTGATGTTCGACCATTTCTTAAATTCCTTGCCGTATTTCATGAATGCAAAGAAAGTCCTTACCTGTTTCCTGAGCCTGGTAAAGAATGGCTCCCTGTCAGACGGGAAGTCGAATTTTGAGAACATCCTGATACCGTTGATGAAATCCATGACGGGCTCCCTGTCTGCCGGGGAGAACTCAAGCAGATGCTTTTCGAGCTTGTCTATATCAGTGTCGAAGATCACAGTCCGGCCATCTGCTCCTTCGGTACGCCAGTATTCGTCAGCGTAAACAAATTCCCTTCCCTTGGCAATGCCTGTCTCCTGCCAGATGTAGTTGTAGCTGCTTCCCGGATCTGAGCCAACCAGCCAGTGAATGCATGCATCAAAGGTGTAACCTTTCCGTTTCCATGCAGTGCAGAGTCCGCCCGGGAGGCTGTGCATCTCGAAGATCCGGGTCCTGTAACCGTTCAGGCGTCCGTAAATGCCTGCGGCGAGGCCTGCAAAGCCCGCGCCGATGATGATAATTGATTTTTCGTCTGAGGCCATCAAGATTGTGGATTAGTGCTTAGACAAAGTTATAAGAACAACAGCGGTATGAAGGAGAAATTTTAATAAATTTTAAAATATCGCTTGCGATATAAAAAAATAGCAGTATATTTGTATCGCGAAAGATATAATCACAAACGATAATAAATAAGGAAAATGAATACGAAGTTTTACGATTTTAAAGCGAAGACATTGCAGGGCAAGGAGATAGGGATGGATACGTACAAGGGCAAAACGGTTCTTGTGGTGAATACTGCAAGTAAATGTGGTCTGACCCCTCAGTTTGAAGGCCTTGAGGCTCTCTACAGGAAACACAAGGATAACGGACTGGTGATACTTGGGTTTCCTTCAAACCAGTTTGCCAACCAGGAGCCCGGAGACGAGAAATCGATAGCTGAGGGATGCCTCATCAACTATGGCGTAACTTTCCCGATGTTCTCAAAGATTGATGTAAACGGTCCGGATGCACATCCGCTCTACAAGTATCTCAGGACTGAACTTCCGGGTATCCTGAGCAACAAGGTCAGGTGGAATTTTACGAAGTTTCTCGTAGATTCAGAAGGAAAACCAGTAAAACGGTTTTCACCGACTACCAAGCCGGATAAGATAGATCAGTACCTGGAAAAGAATATACTCAGGAAGAACTGATTATTTTCTCTTGAACCGGCGTTTGTCAGGATGGGGGCGTGCGGGTCGGTGGCCGGCATCATCACCATGGCTGGAGGCTATGAAATCAGGCATGGGAGCACGGTAAACCTCGTAGCCAATCAGTTTCTCAATGCGCTGAAGCTTGTAAACTTCAGCTTTTGTTACAAGCGTTATTGCCACCCCCGTGGTGTCGGCTCTTGCCGTACGGCCTACCCGGTGTACATAATCCTCCGCATCTGACGGTGCGTCATAATTGACGACGAGGTTGATATCCTTTATGTCGATGCCGCGGCTCAGCACGTCAGTGGCCACCAGCACCCGCGTGCGGCGGGAGCGGAACCTGAGCAACGTCTCCTCTCGTTCCTTCTGTTCCAGGTCAGATGAAATACCTTCCACAGCATAGTCACGTGAACGCAGCCCCCTCACAATCTCATGTACCTTCTTTTTGGTTGAGCTGAAGATCAGGATGCTGTGATACTCGGGCTTGTCGGCCAGCAGACTGTTGAGCAGTGGCAGTTTCTGGTTCTCTTCAAGCAGGTATATGGCCTGAAGCACCCCCTCGGCAGGTTTCGACATCTCGATTGAGATCTCCGCAGGGTTTTTCATTATATGCTTCGAGAGAGACCTGATCTTTGGAGGCATTGTGGCGCTGAACATCAGGGTCTGGCGCTTTTTCGGCAGGTAGGAGATGATTTTCATGATATCGTCATGAAAGCCAATGTCAAGCATCCTGTCGGCCTCATCGAGGACAAGCACCTGCAGGTCGAGAAATTTAACGTATCCCAGGTTCAGGTGGGAGATGAGTCTGCCCGGGGTTGCGACTATTATGTCAGCCCCGTGTGTCAGTGCGGCTTTTTCCTGGTCCCACGCGCTGCCTTCGCCTCCGCCGTAGACAGCAAGCGAAGTAATATTGAGGGTATAGGCCAGTCCCTGAATCTGCTGATCTATCTGAAGTGCCAGCTCCCTTGTGGGAACAAGCACAAGTGTGTGTGTATGAGGTGGGCGATTGTAGGCAATGTCATTCATCAGGGGCAGGAGATATGCTGCCGTCTTGCCGGTACCGGTCTGTGCACAGGCAATCAGATCGTTCCCCCCAAGAATGACAGGGATCGCTTTCTCCTGAATGGGTGTGGTTTCCCTGAAGCCCATGTATTCAATTGCATCCAGAATATCTGAGTCCAGATCAAGCTCGTCGAAGGTCATAAATGTTTGAGTAATAATGTTAAATGTGAAGGGCAGCAAAATTAGTAAAAAAGAGCGAATTGGCAGCGCCGGTCCTCTCTTTGGCCCGAAGGCCTGAAGCAAGTCCGCTTTTTTTCATAACTTCGTGGTATCAAATCGGGTAAAATGAGATTAAGAATAATACTGACTTTATTGACAGTCGTGCTTGCAATCGGACAGGTTGCCGGACAGAAAAGGGGCAAACCGGTAACAGTTACCGGAACTGTAACTGATACTCTTATGTCACCGGTTGCAGGTGCTCTTATTGTTGCTGACGGACAAAGTACCGGAGTTTTGACCAGGCATAACGGCACATTCAAACTGAAAATCAGGCCTGGCGTATTGAGCCTGGGAGTTTATACAACCAACCTGGGATCCGCAGCAATGAAGTATGACGGCAGGAGTGTTGTCGACTTTGTTCTTGACGGCAGTATGGGGTTGATTAATTTCACTCCGGAGACTCCGGATGGTGAACGGGATATTAATGTCGGCTACGGTACAATCAAGAAGAAGAATCTTACTACAGACGTAGGTTATATTGACGGGCAGAAGGATGAAAATGCCTCCTATACAAATATCTACGAGATGATCCAGGGAAAGGTTCCAGGTGTACAGGTGACCGGAAACAAGATCACAATAAGGGGAATAAATTCAATCAATTCCGGTACGGATCCGCTCTTCGTAGTTGATGGTGTGGTTGTCAATTCGATTGACAACATCAGTCCTCGACAGGTTGAGTCGATAACCGTGCTCAAAGGTTCGGATGCTGCAATCTACGGCTCCAGGGGTGCCGGCGGAGTCATTCTCATCTCTCTTATTGGTCTGAACAGATAAGAATCCGGCCGCGGATTTTACAGGCAAATCTTCCTGAGGCGGGAGGCTGACTCCGCCGTTTATCTGAGATAATATTGAAAATAAAAGGCGCAGGGTGTTTTTCCCTGCGCCTGCTTTTATAATTGATGCACTGAGCTTTGGGCTCTGTGCCCCTTATCTGCGTGAGCTCCTGCTTTCAGAGTTGCCTGATTTGCTGTTGCTGTTGCTGCCGCTGCTCCTGCCCTGTGAAGGTGCGCTGCTGCTGCGGCTCGGGCTGCTGCTCTGCGTCCTTGCTGCAGGCGAGCTGCTGCGACCTGAATTGCTGCTCTGCGTCCTTGCTGCAGGTGCGCTGCTGCGTCCTGCACTGCTGCTCTGCGTCCTTGCTGCGGGTGCACTGCTGCGACCTGAATTGCTGCTCTGCGTCCTTGCTGCGGGTGCGCTGCTGCGACCTGAATTGCTGCTCTGCGTCCTTGCTGCGGGTGCGCTGCTGCGGTTCTGGCTGCTGCTCTGCGTTCTGGCTGCAGGTGCGCTGCTGTTCTGTGTGCTCCTCTGAACAGTGGACTGGGTCCTCTGCCCTGAGGGTTCTGTGCGGCGGGTTGCAGCCTGGTCAG
>Ga0209467_1001510_pt1 | contig 19914 bp, 10 predicted proteins | sample Higcelwee11metaG_FD_187175 | JGI IMG/M metagenome (GOLD analysis project Ga0209467, IMG submission 187175) | Freshwater pond sediment microbial communities from the University of Edinburgh, under environmental carbon perturbations - High... | ecosystem: Environmental > Aquatic > Freshwater >...
GCTAACGGCTTATGATTGCGTGACCAGCACCTACACGATTGCGCAGCTGATCACGAACGGTCGGGCGTTTAACTTGGTGAACAGCTCGACAAGCAATGCGGTGGCGATGGACGATGGCACGTCAGCTGCGCCGGGTCTGTACTTTGGCTCGGACACCAACGTTGGCCTCTATCATCCGGCGGCGGACACCATCGGCTTTGCCACAGGCGGGGCGGAAGTGATGCGGGTGACGGCGAGCGGAACGGTTGGGATCAAGACCACAGCCGTAACGGCAGGTGCCGCGCTCGATCTCACGGGCGCGACGGGCACGGCCTATAGTTCGCTTATCGTCCCGCAAGATACAACAACCAATCGCCCATCAACAGGCACGATTGGCATGGTGCGCTACAACACGACACTCGGTCAGTTCGAAGGCTATAGCTTAGCCGGATGGTCGCGTATTGGCGGTGGCACAACGGGGGTGGTTGGTCAAAACTTTGTAAGCAGCTGGCCGGATGCTGTTGTTTGTAAGTATGGCACCTATGTGGTGACGCTGTATGCCGACCAAATGCCGATGTCTACGGGCTATTATAAATACCAAAGCCCTGATGGCTTTATCCTACAGTTCACCAGTGCGGGCGCCTATTACACGCATACGAACTTGGCCAGCTATGACTGCGTGACCAGCGCTTATACGATTGCGCAGTTAATTAGCAATGGTCGTGCCTTTAACATCGTGAACAGTTCGACATCAAACGCGATAGCGATGGATAACGGCACGTCAGCCGCCCCCGGCCTGTACTTCGGCAGCGAGGCGACGACGGGCCTGTATCATCCAACCACGGGCACGCTGGGCCTCACGACGGCGGGTGTTGAACGGCTGCGGGTTGATGCCAGTGGTGCAGTGGCCATTAAATCCACCTCGGCCAAAAGCGGCTCGCTTCTCGATCTCTCCGGCGGCACAGGGACAGCGTTCAGCTCCTTGGTTCTGCCGCAAGACACGACAGCCAATCGCCCGACGACAGGGGCGCTGGGGATGATGCGTTACAACACAACCACAGGTCAGTTCGAAGGCTACACCGTCACGGGCTGGTCAACGATTGGCGCAGGTTCAGCCGTGCAAGCAGGCCAGAGCTTTGTGGGCAGCTGGCCTGATGCGATTACCTGTAAATATGGCACGTATGTCGCGGTGTTGACGGCCGAAGGTCTTCCCAGCTCGGATGGGTATTACTATTACCGCAACACGACCATGGGCTATGTGGCTTACACGAGCGCGGGCGCTTATTACACGAACAGCGGGCTGACAAGCTATGACTGCGTGACCAGCACCTACACGATAGCGCAGCTGATCACGAACGGTCGCGCGTTTAACTTGGTGAACAGTTCGACGAGTAACGCGGTGGCGATGGACGATGGCACGGCGGCTGCACCGGGTCTGTACTTCGGCTCGGATACGAATGTTGGCCTCTATCATCCGGCGGCGGACACCATCGGCTTCGCCACAGGCGGTGCAGAAGCGATGCGGGTTACAGCCAGTGGAACGATCGGGATCAAAACAACAGCTGTGACGGCAGGTGCCGCGCTCGATCTCACGGGTGCGACGGGCACAGCTTACAGCTCGCTCATCGTGCCAAAGGACACCACGACGAACCGTCCGACGACAGGCGTTGCGGGCATGATGCGCTACAACACGACATCGGGCTCGTTCGAAGGCTATACGGTTTCGGGCTGGTCAACGATTGGCTCAAGCCCAACGAATCCTTCTGGACAAACGTTGGTGAGCAACTGGCCGGATGCGATCATTTGTAAGGTCGGGACGTATAATACTATTTTATATGCGGGATCCTTGCCGGATTCGACCGGCAGGTATCTCTACAGAAATCAAGCTGAAACCTATTATATCTATTACAATGCGGACGGCTCTTATTATTCGCAATCTAATCTTGCCAGCTATGATTGCGTGACCAGTGCGTACACGATCTCGCAGCTTGTCACAAATGGTCGTGCCTTTAACATCGTGAACAGTTCAACGAGCAATGCCATAGCGATGGATAACGGCACGTCAGCCGCCCCCGGCCTGTACTTCGGCAGCGAGGCGACGACGGGCCTGTATCATCCAACCACGGGCACGCTGGCCATCACGACGGCTGGCGTGGAGCGGCTGCGGGTTGATGCCAGCGGCGCAGTGGCCATTAAATCGACCTCGGCCAAGAGCGGCTCGCTTCTCGATCTCTCCGGCGGCACAGGGACAGCGTTCAGCTCCTTGGTTTTGCCGCAAGACACGACAGCTAACCGCCCGACCACGGGCGCGGTTGGCATGATGCGTTACAACACAACCACAGGTCAGTTCGAAGGCTACACCCCATCGGGTTGGTCAACGATGGGTGCTGGTTCAGCGATCGAGGCAGGCCAGAGCTTTGTAAGCAGCTGGCCGGATGCGATCATTTGTAAGTACGGCACCTATGTTGTAACGCTCTATGCCGACCAGATGCCGCTTGCGACCGGGTACTATAAATATCAAAGCCCGGATGGGTACATCCTGCAATTCACAAGTGCAGGCGCGTATTACACACATACAAGCTTGGCCAGCTACGATTGCGTAACGAGCACCTATTCGATTGCGCAGCTGATCACGAATGGCCGGGCGTTCAACTTGGTGAACAGTTCCACAAGCAACGCGATTGCCATGGACGATGGCACATCGGCTGCCCCGGGTCTGTACTTTGGTTCGGACACGAATGTTGGTTTGTACCACCCGGCGGCGGATACGCTAGGGTTTGCGACCAGCGGCGCGGAAGCGATGCGGGTCACGGCGAGCGGAACGGTCGGGATCAAGACCACAGCCGTAACGGCAGGTGCCGCACTGGATCTCACGGGTGCGACGGGCACAGCTTACAGCTCGCTCATCGTCCCGCAAGATACAACAACCAATCGCCCATCAACAGGAACGATTGGTATGATGCGCTACAATACGACGCTCGGGCAGTTTGAAGGCTATGGCGCAAGTGGGTGGGCAAATATGGGTGGCGGCGCAACGGGTGTGGCGGGGCAAAACTTTGTTGGCAGCTGGCCGGACGCGATTGTTTGTAAATATGGCACCTATGTGATTACGCTCTATGCCAACCAAATGCCGCTCTCGACAGGGTACTATAAATATCAAAGCCCGGATGGCTACATCCTGCAGTTCACAAGTGCAGGCGCTTATTACACACACACAAGCTTGGCGAGCTACGATTGCGTCACCAGCGCCTATTCGATTGCGCAATTAATTAGCAATGGTCGCGCCTTTAACATCGTGAACAGCACGACCAGCAATGCGATAGCGATGGACAATGGGACGGCCGCTGCGCCGGGTCTGTACTTTGGCGCAGAAGAGACGACGGGCCTGTATCATCCGACCACAGGGTCGGTGGCGATTTCGACGCTTGGTGCCGAGCGGATGCGCATTGATGCCACTGGCGCAGTTGGCATCAAAACGACCAGCGTAACGGCGGGCAGCGTCCTCGATCTCGGGAGCGCGACGGGCACCGCCTTTAGCTCGCTGATTGTGCCAAAAGATACAACGGCCAATCGCCCGACGACGGGCACCTATGGCATGATGCGCTACAACACAACGACGGGGGCCTTTGAAGGCTATACCGTCAGCGGCTGGTCGCAGATAAGCGCCGGGTCAACGGGGGCCTTGGGCCAAAGCTTTGTTGGTACGTGGCCAGATGCAATTACTTGTAAGTACAGCACCTATGTGGTTGTGCTGACCGCCGAAGGATTGCCCCATACAGATGGGTACTATATCTACCGCGACGTCTCTCATGGGTATATCGAGTACACGAGCGCGGGTGCGTACTACACGCAAAGCGGTATGGGCAGCTATGATTGCGTGACCAGCACCTACACAATTGCGCAGCTTATTGCGAATGGCCGTGCATTCAATATTGTAAACAGCTCGATGAGCAACGCGGTGGCGATGGATGACGGCACATCGGCGGCGCCGGGCCTGTACTTTGGGTCGGATACGAACGTCGGTTTGTATCATCCGACGACGGATACACTTGGATTCTCAACGGGCGGCAGCGAGGCGATGCGGATTGATGCGAATGGCGCGATTGGAGTCAAAACACTGGCGGTGACTGCTGGGAGCATCCTGGATTTAGGAAGCGTAACGGGGACAGCGTTTAGCTCGATTCTTTTGCCAAAGGATACCACGGCGAACCGTCCGACGACAGGCACGCAAGGCATGATGCGTTACAATACATCGCTCGGTCAGTTTGAAGGCTATACGGTTTCAGGCTGGGCCAAGCTAGGCGTTGGCGGCACAGGCACAACGGGCCAGACGATGGTCGGCGGCTGGCCTGATTTTATTATCTGCAACGTGACGAGCCCCGCGTGGGGTATATCGATCTTTTCGGCTTGGCTCATGCCAAATTCGGCGAATGGCAAATACTATTATCAGACCTATTCGGGCTATCAGCTTATGTACAATGCTGATGGTTCTTACTATTCAAGCGCGTCTATCGCAGGCGATTGCACAACAAGCGCGATGTCGATTTCAACCATGATTACTAATGGCCGCGCGTTTAATGCCGTCAACAGCACGACCAGCAACGCGATAGCGATGGACGATGGCACAGCCGCCGCGCCGGGTCTGTACTTTGGGTCTGATACAAATGTCGGCCTCTATCACCCGGCAACGGATGTGATCGGGTTTGCAACAAACGGCACGGAACAAATGCGGATTGACGCAAACGGTGCGGTTGGTGTGAAAACGACGGCGGTGACCTCTGGCAGCGTGATGGATTTGGGCAGCGCGACGGGCACGGCTTACAGCTCGCTCATCGTGCCGAAGGACACCACGGCGAACCGCCCGACGACGGGTACGGTCGGGATGATGCGCTACAATACGACGCTCGGTCAGTTTGAGGGCTATAGCATGGCCGGGTGGTCGCGTATTGGCGGTGGCACAACAGGCGTTGCGGGGCAGAACTTTACCGGTAGCTGGCCGGATGCGATCATTTGTAAAAATGGCACCTATCCGATGGTGCTGTATGCCAGCCAGATGCCGATGACAACCGGCTACTATATGTATCAAAGCCAAGACGGCTACATCCTGCAGTTCACAAGCGCGGGCGCTTATTACACGCATACAAGCTTGGCCTCTTACGACTGCGTGACCACGACCATGTCGATGGCAACGTTGATCACAAATGGCCGCGCCTTTAATATTGTGAACAGCACGACATCAAACGCCATTGCGATGGACGATGGCACATCGGCCGCGCCGGGCCTGTATTTTGGCAGCGAGGCGACGACGGGCCTGTATCGCCCCACAACGGGAACCATCGGCTTTACGACAGGCGGCGTCGAACGGATGCGCCTTGATGCAAACGGCGTGATGACGATGAAGGCGGCGTCGGCCACAACAGGCACGGTGATGGATCTCAGCAATGCGACGGGCACCGCCTTTAGCTCGGTCATCGTGCCGCGCGATACCACGCCCAATCGCCCAACCACGGCGGCGCTCGGCATGATCCGTTACAATACGACGCTCGGGGCCTTCGAAGGATATACGGTCGGCGGTTGGGGCAAGTTTGGCACCGCGCAAAATACATCGGGTGATGATACCGTAGTCGGCGGCTGGCCGGATGCGATTGTTTGTAATTATGGCGTGTACAAGGTTGTGCTCTTTGCCGATCAGCTGCCGCTCAGCACGGGCTATTACAAATACCAAAGCGCCGATGGCTTCATTCTTCAGTTCACAAGTGCGGGCGCGTACTACACCCATACGAACTTGGCTTCTTATGATTGCGTTACAGGAGCCATGTCTATCGCCGCGCTTTATACAGCGAAACAAGCCTTTGATATTGTCGGCAACACCACATCCTCCGGCAACATCTTTGGCTCGACGGCGGCGGTGACCGCGCCGCATGTCAATGGCGATGCCACAACCGGCTTCTTTAGCGCGACGGCCACAACGATCAGTGTGGCGATCGCCGGAACAGAAGCCATGCGCGTCTCGGCCTCGGGTTATTTGGGTATCGGGACAACGACGCCTCAACAACCCTTGCATGTGTTCGGCGGCGGTGTCTTTGGGACAGGGACAAAGGTTGCAACCAGCTCGGGCACTTTGACGTTGAAAGGCGGCACTTCTGATTATCAAATTGATATTCAGGACGTTGCCGGCCGCGTCAATTATTTGTGGAACGCCTCCTCGGGCGCTGGCACATATCTTGTCTCAAGCGAGCCTGCTGTCAGAATGATGCAAACAACCAGCGCAACGGGCGGTGTCTTTAGCTTCTATGGCGCGCCATCGGGCGGGGTGGGCAATACTATTCCTTGGGTGCAGACGGGTAATTTGGATAGCGGCAATAACGTGTGGTTTAGCCCGACCGGCACGGCTTCGGACTTCTTTATAGGCACGACGGGCGCTGTTGGTATCGGTACCTCGTCACCCACTGTCGCGCTTGATGTCGGCTCGAAAACAGATGCCATCAGAATTCCGGGCGGCACGACAAGCCAGCGTCCATCAACTGGCGCCGTTGGCCTTATGCGCTATAATTCAACGCTTGATGCGTTCGAAGGCTATACGTCAGTCGGTTGGGGCAGTATTGGCAGCGGCGGCGGCAGTGCGGCCCTTGGCCTTTCTTCGGCGGCCAACAGCCCCTATCGCACGGGCGAACTCTCGACGGGTCTGTTCTCTCCCGAAAGCGGCAGCGTGGCGATCACCTCGCTCGGCACGGAAGTGCTGCGCACGACGGCCAGCGGGTATGTCGGCATTGGCAATACCGTGCCAGCGTCGAAGCTGGATGTGACGGGCGATATCAATGCGACGGGGAATCTAAGTCTTGGTGGAGCGGGGGTTAGCTCGACCTATGGGATTAATCTCTCTCAAACAAGTGCCGACGCGAGCAAGGTCGGTATTTACAGCAACCAAACCGTTAGTGGTACGCTTACGGCGGCGCGAACGAATTATGGGCTATATTCAGCCCTTTCAAATACAGCCGCGAGTTCTTATGCCAACGCAATTTACGGCAGCTATAACCAAATAACAAACAACGATGGGGCTAAGGCGTCAACCGCCGTTGGTGTCTATGGTGTTGTTCAAAATCAAAACACCGGTGCTGGCTATAGAAGCGGGGAAATGACAGGCGTCAGTGGTTATGTGGGAAATCTATCATCGGGAACAATGGAACAAAGTGCTAATGGGGTGAGCGGCACCGTTTATAACTCTTCTTCTGGAACGATGTACTCTGCCGTTGGGCTAAGAAGCACTATACAAAATAATGGGTCCGGGATGATGAGCTATGCCTACGGGGCGACCAACAACATCGCAAATGGGACTGGAACCATAAATAACGCCCTAGGCAATAGCATCTATATTACGCAGGGTACAGGCGGAGGAACGATTAATAAAGCTACGGCCTATTCGGCTACACTTAGCAGCTCTGGGGATGGGACCTTCGGAACGGGGTATCTCTTCTACGGTGTTTATTCAGGTCCATTCACCACCAAATGGGGCCTGTATCTGAGTGGCGAGACAAGCAATTACCTGTCCGGCTCTTTGGGGATCAAAACGGCGGCGGTGAATGCCGGAAGCGTGCTTGATTTGTCAGGCGCGACGGGCACAGCTTTCAGCTCGATCCTTTTGCCGCAAGACACAACGGCCAACCGCCCGACGACAGGCGTGGCGGGGATGATGCGGTATAACACAACATCCGGTGCGTTCGAAGGTTACACCGCCAGCGGTTGGGGCGGTTTGGGTGGTGGTTATCTTGGGGCTTCGGCGGCGGTGACGAGTCCTTCACGCTCTGATGATGTAACAACGGGGTTGTTCAGCGACACCGCCTCGACGGTGAGTGTCGCAACGGCGGGAACTGAACGTCTGCGCGTGACGGCGGATGGCTATGTCGGTATCGGCACAACGGCCCCGACCTATCCGCTTCAAGTCGGCACAGATGCCACGAATGGCAACGGCGCGTTTGTGTCAGAGTCTGGGGCTTGGACAAACGTTTCGGATCGTCGCGTGAAAGAAAACATTCGCCCGCTGACTTATGGGCTGAGCGACGTGATGAAGTTGAAACCCGTGGCCTATGAAATGAAGGGCACGCATGTCAAACAAATCGGGTTCATCGCCCAAGATGTCGAACCTGTGTTGCCCGAAGTTGTCGAGGTCAGCAAAGAAGGCCGTTATGGTTTGAATTACGGCAACATGGTTGCGGCGACGGTTAAGGCGATCCAAGAGCTGAAGAGCGCGAACGACAATCGCGACAGCAAACTGGCCGCGCTCGAAAAAGAAAACGAAACGCTCCGCGCCGAAATCCAAGCGTTGAAAACGCAGCGCCTCGGTGCCGTTCACCCTGAAGAAAAGAACCAGCCCGTGGCGCAGGCCACTGAGACGCGCGAGCTGTTGATGCTGACGATTAAGATTGGCGGCGGGTTGATGGTCCTTGTGTTGCTTGGCCTCGGGGCCTGTGGGCTCGTGCTGTGGCGCGGTCGCAAGAGGGCGGCGTAAAAGAAAGGGTTCAGGGGTCAGGGTCAGGGAAGCGTTTTTCTGATGGCAAAAACCAAACGGGATGCCCGTTTTCACGGGTATGACACTGTTTTTTGTGTCCGACACCCCTCCCAAAACTTCTGCGAAGAATGAACAGGCTTTAACCGTTCGTGGCCGTCTTTGTTGTTTTATGTTGACTACGCCACGCGCCCACCGTTTCCTGAACCCTGAACCCTGACCCCTGACCCCTGAATCACATGCTTTCCGAAGAGTCTCTTGACCAATTCAAACGCGCCACGGCGGCGACGATTAAAGCTATGGGCCATCGCCCCGAGCTTGAGGTTGCCTTTATGCGCGAAGGTGTTGAGACAGGTGAAACGCGGGTCAGGCTGCCGGAAGCCACGGAAGAGAGGGCTCAAGCCACCTTGCGCGGCGCGGCAGACACAGCGGCGGTGCGTCTGCGGCATCATCAAGCTTCCCTTGCGGCGCAACCACGCACGTCCTCGGCTGCGGCTCAGGCCTATGAGGCTTTAGAGCAAGCCCGCTGCGAAGCGCTTGGCGCACAAAAAATGCTCGGGGCGCGCCGTAACATCAGCGCTTTTTTGGAATCGGAATGCCGTCGTCAGGCCTATGACAAAGCGCAAACACCAAAAGATGTTCCTATCGCCGAGGCGCTTCATCTCCGGGCCTACGCCACGCTTACTGGGGCTACGCTGGGCGCGGCGAGTCTTACGGCCGTCTCTGTGTGGCAAACGGTTTTAGATGAACGCCTAGAGCCGTTCTGGCCACGCCTGCGCAAGACATTAAACGACCAAGCTACGTTTGCGGCCATTGCGCAAGAAATGCTTGCCGCCTTAGCCCTCGCGCCGCGCCCTAGCGATAAACCGAAGGCGAGCGAACCAGAGCAACCCAAGCCGCAAGAAGAAGCCAGCGAGGACGCGACAAAGGAAGATCAACCCGCCAGCGCAAGTTGCGGCTCCGGCGAAGAGGCCGCTGCCGCGCAAGATCAAACCAGCGGCGAAAGCGGGCCAGAAGAATCTGCACAGGAAGATCAAACCAGCGAAGAAGGTGAAGGCGAAACAGAGCCGCGCTTTCACAGCGGGCCGGTGACGACCTATCGCGTGTTTACAACGGCGTTTGATGAAGTCGTGCGCGCGGAAGAGCTTTGCCCGCCCGAAGAATTACAGCGCCTGCGCCGCTTACTCGATCATCAGCTGAAACCTTATCAGGGCGCGGTGGTTCGGCTGGCAAACAAGCTGCAACGGCTGCTTATGGCGCAGCAAGTGCGTTCATGGGATTTCGATGTGGAGGAGGGCGTTTTAGATCCGGCGCGCTTGTCGCGTATCGTCACCAATCCGCTTGAGCCGCTTATGTTCAAGATTGAAAAAGAAACCAGCTTCCGCGATACGGTTGTGAGTTTGCTCATTGATAATTCCGGCTCGATGCGCGGACGGCCCATTACGCTTGCGGCGATCAGCACAGATATTCTAGCGCGTACGCTTGAGCGCTGTGGTGTGAAAACGGAAATCCTTGGCTTCACAACACGCACGTGGAAGGGCGGCCGCGCGCGTGAACTGTGGATCGCCAAAGACAAGCCGCCGCTTCCCGGACGGCTCAATGAAGTGCGCCATGTGATTTACAAACGCGCCGATACGCCATGGCGCCGCGCGCGCCAAGCCATTGGCCTGATGCTGCGTGAAGGCCTGCTCAAAGAAAACATTGATGGTGAAGCGCTGATGTGGGCGCATCAACGGTTGCTGGCGCGTCCAGAAGAGCGCCGGATTCTCATGGTCATTTCCGATGGCGCTCCCGTGGATGATTCCACGCAGTCGGTCAATCCGACAAGCTATCTTGATACGCATTTGCGCAGCGTAATCGCGTGGATCGAACGCGACTCGCCCGTGGAATTGATGGCGATAGGTATTGGCCATGATGTCACGCGCTATTATCGCCGCGCAGTGACGATCGCCGATGCGCAAGAGCTTGGCGATACCATGACGCGTGAACTCGCGGCGTTATTTGGAGCTTAGCAAAACGGTTTATGTGAAGCCCTCATACGCCGGGCGCGTTTCTCCGAAACGCTTGGCTTCGCTCGCCTAAGCGAAACTTGTTTATGTAAGCCCTCAAACGCCGGGCGCGGGCCTCCGTCCCGCTTGGCTTCGCTCGCATAAGCGAGCGGGCCCTGTTCGGGCCTTGAAGAGAAGAGAACATCACGCCCAACCTAACCCACGTCACTCCCGCGAAAGCGGGAGTCCAGGGTCGCATGAATAAGCCTCTGTTTTTGTAACCCTGGATCTCCGCCTTCGCGGAGATGACAAAGTTCTTTTGTTGCGTTCCGAGCCCTGTTCGGGCCTTGCAGAAAGGAGGTGGCCTTTTCCCTTCCCACCAATCGTCATTCCGGCGAAGGCCGGAATCTAGGCGGTTTTTCCTTTTGCTTCCTAGCGCCACAAAGAGAACCATCGTTTCTCGTGTCGCGGCTGTCTGGGCCCCGGCCTTCCCCCTACGCCCCTACGGGGCTTCGGCGCGACAGGTCGCCGGAAGGGACGCGGTGTGTTGACGGTGGTGTCCCTTCCATCGCCATGCTCGGATCAGCGGGAGTCCCTTTCTTATGCTTTCTTTTCGGTAAACTTTACCGAAAAGAAACGCTACCCCTTCCCAAAAAAGGTAGGAGTCTTTCGAAAACCGCGCAAGCATAGCGGCCTCTTTTTTGGTGGCCAAATTTCTGGTATTGTTTTCATAACGGGTTGGAATTCAAGAGCATTTGAAAGTTTTATGAACGGTTAATTTTTTAAAATTCGTGATTTTAAACAGGGGGGAATAACAATGTGTAAGCGCATAAAAAAGCTCGATGAAGAGCTGAGCGCGCTTGCCACGGATAGGGAGGATTACACTCCTGCCGTGCAAGCGCAACTGGTCGGCGCCGCCTATGAAGGCACGCCGATCCAGGAAAAGGCCTTAGTCTATGTTTATGAGGGCCGCGAATATCTGGTGCCGTTTATCAATGTCTGGGATGGCGCGCGTGTTTTGGAAAGCACCGTGCACTTGGATCGTGCGGAGTGCGTTATTTCACGCCCCCATGCGACCAGCCGGATCAGCGAGATGTTGCGCTCGAAGAAAATCTCGCCCGAAGCGCGGGTGGCGATTTTGAACGGCATCTATGCATGGTTCCTGCCGGAAAAAGGCTACCATGTGCGGATCGTGCCTTTTGCAAACGCAGAAGGAACGGAAGCACGGGCATAAACGAAAACGCCCGCGCAACCTTTGAGGCGGCGCGGGCGTTTTAAGAGAAGGCCCAAAAGATTTAGCCGAATTCGCCCGGTGGCGGGTCGATGGGGAGGTTCAGGTCTTCGAGAAGAAGATCTTCGTTCGTCAGCTTCATCTGGCCGATGGTGAAATGTTCCGGCGCGCCGATTTCGGGATCAAACACGTCCATTTCATAAGGGGCGACTTTGATGTCTGTGCGGAACAGGGCGTTCTTGAAAACGACCGTCGCGGTCAACGTGAATAAATTATCGCGGCCAATGCCCTTATATTTGACTTTCATCAACTGGGCAGCCACATCGGCCTTTTCCTTATCGGAGGCACTGTCGAGCCACGTTACGTCCTCAGGGTTTTCCACGATGATGAACCGGCCCAATTGGCCGCGCACATAATGGAAGAAGAACTTGGCATAGGTGACAAGCGTTTTGCGATCCAGCTTGATCGGCGCTTTTTCATTGACGAGATAAATCGGCTCATTCGTCCAATTCATGATGTTTAGCTCGCCGGGCTTGTAAAGCACATAGCGCACGTTGGGCGGCGGCACACTCATGTCCGTAAGGGCGTACAGCTTGTGTTCGTCGTAAAAGGGAAGCTCGGCCACCTGCACAAGCGTTTTGTCCATCGGCACGGAGATCGGGAGCAAGTCTTTCGCGATGGTTCGCAAAAAGCGACCCGCTTCATCCGGGGAAAGGGCGGTAAAGGTCAAATCGTTCATAACGTCATCTCCAGTTCACGGAAAAGGAACCCAAGGGGCGGGTGGACTATGGCATAAGCAAGTTAGCGAAAGGTTACGGCCTCGCTTGCGCGGCTAACGGTATTACCCTTTAATAACGGTTGCAAGTTCGCTGACGGTGTCGCTGGCGCTCAAGGATACGCGGGTGCCCAAAAGCTTCAGAACAAGCTCGCGCATGGCCGCTTGATCCCCAGAGTGTTGCAAAGCGCGGCCTTCGCCGATCAGCCCGGCAAACTCGTCTTGATCGGCGAAGAGCCAAGACTCACGAGCCAAACGGTCAAACCATGCATTAACATAATCCGGGTTCCGCCAAGCGACGGTAAAGAACAAACGGCGCATTTCAGTCAGGCACAAGTCGGCCGCCGGAAGGGCCGAGGCGTTTTCGCTGTCGATAATCTTTTGAACCTTGGTTGCAAAATCGTCGAAGGCTTTGCTTTCGTTTTCATCGGCGCGGCCACGCACGACGCGGTTAAACAGGGCGCCCAGCTTGCCCAATTGCCGTTGCAAAAGGGCCGAAGCGTATTTGCGACCGAGACGAACCGTGTCTTGACGGATGAAGCGAGCTTCCTCGGAAACCAAGCGCGCCGTTTCGGCATCGGCGGGATCGTCGGCTAAAATTTCGCGTTGTTCGTCAAGCCGTGTTTTCAAAAGCCCAATTTCCGGCCCGGATTCCGGCCCGACGGCGGCGATTAAATCGCCCCATTCTTCTTCGGCGCGATCAAGCACGGCGGCGGTAAACTTTTGGCCGCGTTCGCCTTCATAGGAAATCTGTCCGGCTTGCGGCGCGTAAAAGCGCGGGGCTTCAAGAGCGATCTTGCTGGCTGGCAATTGCACCGAGGCTTGCAAAATGCCGCCTTGGCTCATGCGCCAATCGAAAACCATCGGCTCGCCCATGCGAATAACATGGCCTTTGGGTAAATCTGAACCTTCCACACGAAACAAACCAACGCACAGATTCAGTTCAACGCGTTCGGGATATTCAACTTGGAAAACTTCAAACCCGATAAAGCCGGGGCTGCCGGATTTCAGCGTCGTGCCGCTCTTCAAATTGATCTGGCCTGAGGCGGGAAGGGGATCGCCTTTTTTCACGAGCGTGATAAAGCTGTTTTCCTCAGCTTCGATGGATTTGCGCACCTTGACGGCAATGGTCTGCGCGGCGGGCAGTGATTGCGGCGCGGCGACCACGCGTGTGATGGAAAGGCTTTGGGTTTGGCCTTCAAGCGCGGTGCCCGATTCATCGAGAATCTGCGCTTCAAACGTTTTCTCACCAACGGAAGCCAGCGGCACAGTAAAGGTCAGCCCATCCACAAGCGGAAGAATCTGCGAGCCCCACGCCTCGCCGATCAAGCGGATCTGCTTGCCTTCAGCGCCTGAGGCAACCTGCACTGTGACAACGGCCTTTTCATTGGGTGTGCGGGCGGGATAGACAAAAGAAAGTTCAGGGGCGCGCGCCATTTCCGCGTGCGCTTGCGTGGGCTTGGGCGCGCTTTCATCCTTGGCTTCGGCTGGCGCCGCATCGTTCCATTGGCGGCTTTCGCAGAAATAGGCGGCGCCTTCGGCCACGGCGGTCATCGGATCTGTTTTCAAGTCGGCGACGATGTCGAGCGATTCCGTAACCATTTTGCGAATAAGCGGAATGCGCGTTGGCCCACCGATAAAGACGATGCGATCGACTTCGGCTGTCGCAACATTATTTTCTTCTAAAATCGTACGGATCAAATCAATTGTATGTTGTACGGGCTGGCGGATCAGCTCTTCGAACTGCGAGCGCGTGATTGGCGCATCAAGAAACAGTTCTGTCTCGCTTTGATCCATCAAACGTACTTCATCGTCTGATGCAAAAATTGAAGCTTCCTCATGCGTTGAAAGATCAATCTTCGCCTTTTCCGCCGCCAGCTGCGCAATGCGCGCCAAACGCCGGTACGCCGGATCGCGCAGGAAATTTTCAGGCAAATCGAAATTCGCTAAAAGCCACGGGCGCACGATTTCATGCAAAATAATGCGGTCAAAATCGCGGCCACCGAGCATATTCACGCCCTGTTGCGCGATCACCCGCACTTCACCGTCGTTCGCTTCAAGTAGCGCAACATCAAACGTGCCGCCGCCAAAATCATAAACCAAGAACTTGCCCGAACGCTTGGCGTCGGCCATCGCGGCCATTGCGGCGGCAACGGGTTCTTGAATCAAATCCACATGCGTCAGGCCCGCAAGCTTGGCCGCGCGCAACGTGGCCTCAGCCTGCATTTGATTGAACGAGGCGGGGATAGAGATCACCGCGCCTTCAAATTGATCGCTGCCGGATTCTGTTGCGGCTTGCCCTAAAAGTTGACGAATAATTTCCGCGCTGCATTCTTCGGGCGTGAGCGTCACGTCCGCGCCGCCGATTTCAATCGGCGTGGCTGTGCCCATCAAACGCTTGAATCCTGAGGCAACACATTCCGGTGAAACGAGCGACTGATCGTAAGCGCGACGGCCATAAAGACGATGCCCGCGCTTGTCGATATAGATTACGGAAGGCAAAACCTCGCCCCCGTCAGCGGGACGAAAAACCTGCAGCGAGCCGTCATGGACTCCTGCGATGGAACTATTGGAAGTGCCGAGATCAATGCCGATATACATGGGGTCCATCTAACACGAAATAAATTAAGAATTATTTGGCATTTCGTTACGAATAGGTAAAGCAAGACGTTATGGTTAATGCAAGGGGCTCTGAAAGTAAAAAAAGCATGAAAATCGGTGGGGGAAAAGCTATAAACGGCACATTATTTTAAGCGAGAAAAGAAAGAACAGGATTTATGTCCGAAAAATCAGTTGAACAGAAAATCAAAAATCTATCTGCCGAAGAACGCGCACGGCTGGATAAGGTGTGGGAACATTTTAAAAGAGCCAAGGCGGACAACAGCGAATGGCAGGCGGCCCAAAATGTTTTGCAGTCCATTTTGAAAAAAGGGAACCTGACGCCCTACGAATATCTGTCACACAAAGCGCAGCAAGAAAATCCGTCGCCAAAGGATGCTTCGACGCAAGATTCTGCACGAGGATTTGGCGATCGCAACGTAGCAAATCTGGTGAAGATTGCTGAGGCGCTGGCCTTTAACGAAGGTTTTAGGCAAGGGGTTGCGAAGGGTTTGCTCGTTTCGGTCGAAAAAGAAATGGCGGCTGACCGCAGGAAAAGGGATGCCGCTCGGGAAAAAGAGGAAAAAAAAGATCGCCGCGCAAGGGAGAAAAAGGCGATGGCTGTGCCGTTTTTGATTGATGCCTGCGTTCTGGGTTTTGCCTTTTCGACAATTGCAGGAAATGCCAGCGATCCACGGACGTCCGCGATAACCTATGTTGTTGGCACTGGCGTCGTGGGGATGCGGTATATTTCAAAAATGATAAGGTCCTTTCACGATGGATCGAACAACGCACGTGCTTTGTGCGGCGTTGGCCATGTCACGACGTGGACGCTTGCGGCGAGCGCGGCGATGGGGGTTGTGATCGTCGGCAATATTCTGACAGAAGCGAACTGGAACGTTTCCGTTCCGCAAAAGGTCACGTCAAGCCATAGCGAAAAGGAACGGCAGCAAGGCCCCGAAGCTAAAGGTTTCCGTATCGAACGCGGTGATGCTGGGCGGCCTGTTGTGACTATTCTTGCTCAAAAACCAAACACCAAGAATTTATAAGGAGAAAACAGATGACAACGAGCCTTACTCAAGAAAAGCCGAGCCTTTGGAAAAAAGCGGCAGGGATTTTTAGAAAACCGGCCAATATTGTGGCGGGCATAGGAACCGGTGTGATCTTGGGGTGCTATGGATTGTGTTTTAATAAGGGGCCGGAACTTACAGTAGCTATGGCAGCCTTTAGCACGTTTATGTTGGGAATGCCGTACGTTATTGTCCACAAGGATAAAAACGTGAAGGCTGCTATCATCAGATATCCTTTGGTAGCGTCAGCGGCGGTATGTCTGGCCTCTGCTATTTTTGTTTATGGCTTTCAATCATCGACGGCAGAGGAAGGGCCGGCTTTTGCCGAATCTCACCAGCAGCTTCAAGACGCTTTTGAAAAAGGCACTTCTGGCGTAAAGACCGCAGAGGTTGCTATGCCCGGCCTTTATCGTGGCCCTGATGAATGGGTTCGGAGAGAAGGGGTCTCTAAGCTTGAAATGAAGGCTTTTTTCTCTGAGGCGAAAGAACTTTCTAATGAGAAAAACTGCGGCGAGTTGGATGGAAAGCGCGTTTGTCCTCAGGAGCTTGTCATAGACGCCGAGCGTGCTCGTGCGGTGGCTCTTCGCCATGAAGGAATCTTGAAGCCGTCGTTGCGAAGCATAGGGATCGTGAGTTCAGAAAAAGTGAAGACGAGGATTGCTACACTTGAAACGGAGAAAGAGTATAAACAAGGCGTGATTCTTTTGCGAGGCAAGAACCGTTATTTCGTTCCTGTGCGTGCGGAAATCGTGACGCCTTGAGTTCCGTTTTGTTTTGAAAAAGGGCCGGAACGATCATAAAAAAAGAAAACCAAACGGGATGCCCGCCTTCGCGAGCATGACGGTGGTGTTTGGTGGCGGGGGTGGCTCTCTTTTCCTTCAAGAAAAAACAAAAAAATCTTGTCATCTCTGGAAAACCCGAAGGGTTTATCCGGGATCCAGGGTCACAAGACAAGCTCTTATTCAAAGGACAGAAATCGCCATGCGACGAGCGGTTGTTTGAAGTTTAAAGCGCCCGGACATAGTTTGGTAAAATGGATTCAAGCGGTGTTGGGGGAAGGCCTAAGCTTTCCAAGCTGCCTAAAGTCGAGACGCGTGGACCGAGGTGCCGGCGCGCGCCGATAACGCTGTCGGTTTTCAAAAGCTCGACTTGATCGCGGGTTAAGGGCGGCACAGGCAGGCGTTCGGCAAAAAAGGCCATGAGCATTGCCAAAGACCACGGTACGCCAATCAAGAACCGGCGCACGCCCAAATGGGCGAAGATGAGCTGCATAAGTTCTTTAAAGGTATAAATCTTCGGCCCGCCCAGCGCGAAAAAGCGGCCCGCTGTTTCGGGGCGGTCGAGGCAAGCCATGAGTGCGGCGGCCACGTCGCCGACGTAAACGGGCTGAAACCGCGTCGCGCCACCGCCGATCAAAGGCAGGACGGGTGAAAACCGGGCCAGCCGCGCAAAGCGCTCGATAAAGCTATCCCCCGGCCCAAAAAGAACGCTGGGGCGGAAAATCACAGCCTTGGGGAAAAAGGCACGCACAGCTTCCTCGCCCACAGCCTTGCTGCGGGCATAGCGCGCGGTGGCTTTCATATCTGCTCCCAAAGCGGAAACATGCAAAAAATGTTTGACGCCTGAAGCCCGCGCAATCCGCGCCAAGCGAGCTGCTGTTTCGACATGGGCGGTTTGAAACGTGTCTTTGCCTTTTTCGGCCAGTATGCCGATCAAATTGATGACCACGCTTGATCCGGCGATGGCTTGGGCGGCGCTGGCATCAGAGCGCACAGAAACCAAAAGCGGCACGATCTGGCCAACTTGGCCTAATTGCTTGAGATATTTTGCTTTTTCGACGTCTCTGGTCGGTACGCGCACAATATAGCCTCGTTTTGCGAGGGCTTGCACGACGGCGCGGCCTAAAAAGCCCGTCCCGCCGAAAACGGTTGCGGTGCAGTTTTCAATCATGCGGCCTCTCTTTTCACGGAGAGCGAGGCAATCTGCCGCGCCAGCGCATCAACCATAAGCCACGGCGTGTAATCTATATCGGTATCCAAATTGGTCGGCCCGCCAGTTATGGCCATGATAAAGCGGATCATTACCTGTTCCCATGGCTTATAAAGGCTATAGGTCAGCCGCCCCGCCAGAACAGCGCCAAGGGCTGGTTTAAGCCCATGTTTTTGAACCCATTTTTTGAAATATGGGTTGTTGCGCGGCGAGCTTTTGTTCGATTTCCGGGCTGTCAGGTTAACGGAGACCATCACAAGCCTTTGTTCCTCAAGATAGTCTTTGTTTTCCTCCAAAAACGCTTCGATCACTGGCAAATGAAAGCCATAGCGAATGGGCGATAGGATGACGATCGTTGACGGTTCAGGCCACAAAAACGGGTCAGCCTCGGTATCGTTGAGGTTATAAAGCGAATACAGCAAGCCCCGCGCGCGCCATTCCGTCGCAAGCCGTAGGGCAATGCGTTCGGTATGCCCATCATGCGAGGCATAAAGAAGTTGAATCGGGGCGGGGGTGGGCATCAAGGGCGTGGGCCTTTACGGCTGGCTTGCAAAGCGTCGAGCGCACCTTGAAGAATATAGGCCGCAGCGGCTTTGTCCACCGTTTCATTGCGTCTTTGGCGTGACATATCATCTTCAATCATCATGCGCGTGACGGCGGCGGTTGAAAGCCGCTCGTCCCAGAACACGATGGGCATCTCAGGGCAGGGCGGATCGCTGCGCTTCATGAAATTCGAAGCAAAAGAGCGGGCCGCTTGGGCCGAAGCGCCTTCGGTGCCATCCATGTTTTTGGGCAGGCCAATAATCAGCCCGCCAATGTTCCGCTCCCGAATAATCCGGCCCAAAGCGGCCAGATCGGCGGCCAGCTTGGTCCGTTTAATCCCAACAAGCGGTGAGGCGATGGTTTGCGCCGGGTTGGCGATGGCCACACCGATCACGACCTTCCCGGGGTCGATCCCCAAAAGGCATTGACCGGGTTTGACAAGCGAAGACAGGTCGGAAAGGTTGCACAGAGCCATACCTGATGATAGCTTGCTCAAGGTTTTTTGCCACCCTAATAATCGTAGCCACGGCGCAAAAGAGGCCGAGGCTGAGCACAGGAATGAGTTGCCCCTATGTCGATGGATATTGAAACCGTCCGTAAGATTGCGCGCCTTGCGCGTCTCAAGATTCCGGCCGAACAGGAACAAAGCGCCGCCGATGATATGACCAAGATCCTCAATTGGGTCGGCCAATTGGACAAGGTTGACGTGACCGGCGTTGAGCCTTTGGCTAACGTCAATGATGGCTGCTTGGATTGGCGCGAAGTGGACGAAGTGACCGATGGCGGCTATGCCCAAGATGTCCTCGCCAACGCGCCCGAGAAGACCGCCGATTTTTTCACTGTTCCCAAAGTGGTTGAGTAAACAACATGACGAATTTAACAGACCTGACCGTAACCGAGGCGCTCTCTGGCCTTGCGAAAAAAGACTATAGCGCTGTTGAGCTGACTGAGGCGCACATTGTTGCCGCTGAAAAAGGCCAAAAGGAAACCAACGCGTTTATCGTCACGACCTTCGATCAAGCGCGCGAAGCGGCCAAGGCTTCGGATGCGCGCCGCGCTGCGGGCCATGCGGGCGCGATGGATGGCATTCCCATCGCCATGAAAGATTTATATTGCACCAAGGGCGTGCAAACCACGGCGGGCAGTAAAATTTTAGAAGGCTTCGTGCCGCCGTATGAATCGACCGTTTCGCAAAAACTGGCCGATGCAGGCTGTGTGACGCTGGGCAAGGCGAACTT
>Ga0209467_1001511_pt1 | contig 19914 bp, 17 predicted proteins | sample Higcelwee11metaG_FD_187175 | JGI IMG/M metagenome (GOLD analysis project Ga0209467, IMG submission 187175) | Freshwater pond sediment microbial communities from the University of Edinburgh, under environmental carbon perturbations - High... | ecosystem: Environmental > Aquatic > Freshwater >...
TAAAACTTGAAATAACATTGATACCAAACCTGATGACCGTTTTGGGGATGGATTTTGCATATCTGATTCGACAAAACTGGGTATCATTCCGATTCCACTAATAATCTCTATGGAGGAAGTACAATGGACGATCTTATCAATCTCGATCAGGTAAGTGAGCTTGCTCCCGGTGTTTTCTGGGTAGGAGCCGGTTCCAAGACCTTTTTGAGCCGCAACAGTTTTCTACGTATCTTCAAAGGAAACGGCACCACCGGCACACTCCTGATCGATCCCGGCCCCACCAACGATCTGGACAGCCTGTCTCAAAAAGTATCTTCAGTGTTGCCTGGAGGTCTGGCCAAAATCAACCTTGCCTTTATCAATCATCAGGATCCTGACGTGTTGGGGGTACTGCCGACCCTGACCAAGCTGAATCAAAATCTGACCGTGCTTGCCACGGAAGATACCTGGCGACTGGCAAACCTGAACGGCATGTCAAAAACCCCGTTCCGGGCGGTCGATCGGGTGGTCGGGCAGAATGTAGTGTTGCCCACCGGCCACAAACTGCAGTTTATCCCAACGCCGTTTTGTCATTTCCGTGGTGCCTGCATGATCTACGATCTGGAATCCCGTATCCTGTTTACTGGTGACCTGTTTGGAGGGATAGCTGCTTCCGGTCTCCACGCAGTTGAGGCCAACTGGGCCGGTATCAAGGCTTTTCACCAGCTGTACATGCCCAGTAATGAAGCAATCAGACTTGCCGTTAAAAAAATCCGGGCATTAAACCCGGCACCTGTGGCATTAATGCCCCAACATGGCGGCCTGATCAAAGGCGAATTGATGGAACTGTTCATGGGGTGGATGGAAGAGCTGCAGGTTGGACTTGATATCCTCACCTCACTCAGCGAAAAACTACCAACCTTGATTGAGGGGTTAAATGATATCCTTGACAGTGTGAAAGAAGTTCTTGGCGCTGAAGAGGTACACCGGATTATGGAGTTTTTCAAACCGGATGGTACCTACCCTGCCCTGTTTACCTTGGGACATGATAATAAAGTTAAGGATATCAAAGGGGAACCGGTTGAGGCGGTTGAATCGTTATTGCGCACCTTCCTGAGATTTGCCGATGAAGAACAAAAAGCAAAACTGCAGCCTAAAATCCTGCTGGATCTTCTGCAACGCGGATTACCTCCCTTTGATTTCCTGCTGACCAGAGATGATCAGCCGATGATGATGACGCCTGAGTAGAGTATCGAATAAGGAGATTGCAGATGCATAGCGACGGAAAACTGCTCGAAATCAGTAAACTTGTATTTGAACTGACCATGGTTGGCAGTACCGATAATGATATGGACCTGCTGCTGCAACAGCTTTTTGAGGTGCTGGAAAAGTTACCGTCACTACAAATGCTGCCCAAGGGTGCCATTGTAATGTTTAATCCCCGTGGTAAGCCGGTACGGGTAGCTCAGTACGGCTTAAAACCGGTCTGGCTGATTGAACATGAACAGGACGAACTGTATAACTTCACCCCATCTTTTAGCGAACAGACCACTGTTCAAGTGCTGCCCGGCGGCTCCGGCCGGGTTTGTCTGCTTCCCTTGAGAACAGCTCAACAACCGCTGGGACAAGTAGTACTGTTTATCAATCCCCTTTGGACCCCCGAAGCTGATGAACTCGAATTTCTTACCGATCTCTCCCATGCCCTTTCCGGCATTATCAGTCGTTTTTTATTGAATGCAACCCTGCGTGTCCGGGAAATTGAACTTGAAGATGCCCGCACCGAGGCGATCCGAAGGCTTGGTACCGCATCAGAATACCGCGATAATGAAACCGGCATGCATATCATGCGTATGACCAATATTGCCGGTTCAATTGCCAAGGCGATGGGCCTTTCAGAAGCATTGCGCGAGATCCTGTTTATTACGGCACCGATGCATGATGTGGGCAAAATCGGCATTGCCGACGCAATTTTGCTGAAACCTGATCGTCTGACAATGGATGAATTTGACGTCATGAAAACCCATACAGAAATCGGCGGACGTCTGTTAAAAGGGACGGACTCAATGATTGCTACAGCCCGGGATATTGCCCTGTGTCACCATGAAAATTGGGACGGCAGCGGCTACCCGTCTGGAATCAAAGGTGAGGAGATTCCGGTGCTGGCCAGGGTCTGCTCCCTGGCTGATGTGTTTGACGCCCTGATGTCAAACCGTCCTTACAAGGATGCCTGGTCGCTGGAAGATACCATTGCATACGTCTATAGCGAGTCCGGAAAAAAGTTTGACCCGGCTGTGGTGGAAGCCTTTCAAAAAGCCCTGCCGGAAATCCTGCGGATTCGTGAACTGTATCGGGAAGATGTGATTGACCCTGCCCAGGTGCTTGATCTGCCGGATTTACCACTGCGTGAAACCAGCTGGATCTGCTGGGATGAATCCTTGAGCGTAGGGATTGACGTAATTGACGAACACCACCGGTATCTGTTTGATCTGGTGAACGACCTGATTGACGTGGTTGCCAACAAGCTGGGAGCCCGCGAGCTGGGGCGGGTACTGAAGGCTCTCGGCCAGTATGCCCTGGTACACTTTCAGGCTGAAGAACGGATGATGCAGCAGTATAGTTATCCGCGACTGGATATCCAGGTTCAGCAGCATCAAAATTTTCTTGAGCGAATGAAGGAATTTAACGAAGAACTGCATCAGAACCCCCTGATTGCTCAGTTTGAAATCCTGGTCTACCTGCGGGATTGGTTGATTGCCCATATCAGGGATGAGGATACCCGTTTATCTGCCCTGGTCTGGGAAACAGGCGGAAAACAGGTTGTTTAATCAGAACAAAACATATCCCAGCCTACAGGAACCAGATGTCTGACTTCACCACACACAGCTCTCAGATGATCAGCGACAAAACAACGGTTATGAAACGACTGGAACGCCGGATGTATACGGCTTTCGGTACTATGATTGTCCTGATGATCGCAGTTGTACTCCTGTCAGCCGGGGTCTATTCCCAGTATGCCTTGAGCAGGGCTCAGGAAGACCTGTCTACGGTGCTCACCCGTATTCTTGCGGATTCGGTCAGCAGGATCAGCTTTTCAGGTAAATATCAGGCACGACTGCTGTTGGAAGATATCAAACAGGAACAACCGGAAATTATCTTTCTGCTGATTGCTGACCGGGACGGACAGATTCTGGCCCATAGCGATCCAGAGTTTAATGATAAGCGACTGGATGCAACCTCGTTGCAAGATGCCACCAGGGTGTTGCAAGGCAGCCCCCGTGAAATACGGATACTGCTTCAAAACGGCTCACGGATCAGAGAAGTGACCCTACCCTATCGTACCGGCTTAGATCATCAGCTGGCCGGTGTCATTCAGGTTGGTTTATCAGACAAGCAGCTCCTCTCGTCAGTGGTTCGTGGAGGCTGGTTTGCCCTCATTCTGGGGCTCACTCTGCTTGCTTCCGGGCTTATCATCGGTTTTATCTACATCAACATCCAGTTTGTTCGACCGGTACGTTTGATGGCCTCACAACTGGAAGGTATCCTGATCAACGCCCCTACCCTGATCAGCATCCGTAACAGTGCCGGGGAACTGGTTGCCTGCAGCAACGCCTATCGCACCTTCTTTGGACTTGGATCTGAAGATCAGCTGCTGCCAAATGACAAGATCTTTCCCCCGGATGAAGCAGCCACCATGGACCGGTACGTTGCTGAAATACGAGAAAACAGAAGACCTGTTGAATTTGAAATTAACATTACTGATCCTGACGGTGATCCCCGCACCTTTCTGGTCAGCGGTTTTCCAATCCATTCCAATAAGGGAGATGTGCAGCTGATCGGCGCCTTTGGCGTTGACCTGAGCGACCTGCGCAGAACAGAACAGGCCCTGCGTCAATCCCTTGCCGAAGCTGAACGGGCCAGTGCTTCAAAATCAGAATTTCTCTCCCGCATGAGCCATGAATTGCGTACTCCATTAAACGCTGTCATCGGTTTTTCACAAGTGCTGCAGAATGATCCAATCGATAAACTGACTGAAGAACAGCAGGATAACGTGGAAGAGATTCTGCAGGCTGGACGTCACTTGCTGGAGTTGATCAACGAGATTCTTGATCTGGCACGGATTGAAAGTGGTCATATGGCCATATCTCTGGAGCCGTTCTCCATACTCAGACTTTTTGAAGAGTGCCGTTCATTGATTACGCCCCTTGCCGATCAACGTGGCATTTCTGTTGAACATATTTCCTGTTGTCCAGAGGGTAGCTGTATCTGCCTGCTGTTCTGCGATCCGCTACGTACCCGCCAGGTATTGCTGAACCTGCTGAGCAATGCGGTGAAATACAACCGTGATAACGGGACAGTTTCTATGGGCTGCAAAAGCCTGGACAATGGTTTTTGCAGAATATCAATCCGTGATACCGGAACTGGCATAGATGAGGCATTTTTGCCCAAACTGTTTGAACCGTTTGAGCGTGCAGTACCGGACGGTGGCGGCATTGAAGGCAGCGGTATCGGTCTTGCCCTGGCAAAGCGTCTGGTGGAGGCGATGGGAGGGCAGATTGGGGTTGAGACAACCATGGGCCAGGGCAGTGTCTTCTGGTTTGATCTGCCAGCCGCCGGAAGTTTGACAGAAGAGGCGCAATCAACCGGCTCCCTGCAGAAAGAGGAGAATGCTGCCGATGTTGACACCACAAGATATACGATTCTTACAATTGAGGATAATCCAGCCAATCAACGCCTGATCAGAAAAATGCTTGCCAGCCGACCGGCAGTTTCGTTGCTTGAAACAGACAATGCGGAAGATGGCTTTGAACTGCTACGCAACTGCAAAATCCACCTGGTTCTGATGGACATACATCTGCCAGGGATGGACGGATTTGAAGCCCTGGCGCAGCTACGATCAGCGGTTGAAACCGCTGCACTGCCGGTTATCGCCATATCGGCTAATGCCTTGCAAAGTGAGGTAGAACGTGCACTGGCAGCTGGTTTTGTTGCTTATCTGACCAAACCGGTAGATGTAACCCGGCTGCTTGAACAGATTGACACCTTTATCCAAAATTTCCGGGAGGAACAAAATCTTGACAAGCGCTGAGTCAAATCAACCACCCCTGCCGACACAGTCCAGGATTTTAATTGTTGATGATGAGCCTGCTAACCTGAAACTGTTGGATAAGATGTTACGCCATGAAGGATATGGAGATCTTGTCCCGATTCTTGATCCGCGTCAGGTATTGATCGAATATGAGAAAAGCCCGGTTGACCTGATTCTGCTTGATATCAATATGCCGTACCTGAACGGCTATGAAGTTATTGAACAACTGCACCGATTGAATGACCCGCTCCTGCCACCTATAGTCGTGCTGACGGCTCAGGCTGGCAGGGATTTTCTGATGAAGGCGCTATCATCCGGCGCACGGGATTTTATCAGCAAACCCTTTGATCGCTTTGAACTGCTGGCCCGGGTCAGAAACCTGCTGGATGCTCACCAGGCGCTGAAAATGACCCACCAGCAAAAGGAACTACTGGAAGAACTGGTGCAACAGCGAACATGCGAAGTGGTTAAATCACGGCTGGAGGTGGTTCGACGTCTTGGCCGGGCTGCGGAATTCCGTGATAACGAGACCGGCCAGCATGTTTTACGGATGAGTCATAGCAGTGCTCTGCTGGCAAAAGGGATCGGCCTGTCACCAGAGCAGTGTGAAACCATCCTGCACGCCAGCCCGATGCATGATATTGGTAAAATTGGCATTTCTGACACGATTCTACTCAAACCGGGACGTTTGACCCCTGAAGAACGGGCCATTATGGAGAGCCATGTAACCATTGGTGCCGATATCCTTGACGGATCAGAAACAGAACTCCTTGAAGTAGCACATAGTATTGCCTTGACCCACCATGAAAAATGGGACGGCAGTGGCTACCCGAACCGGCTGGCTGGTGAAGCGATCCCGCTGGAAGGCCGGATTACGGCCATTGCCGATGTATTTGACGCTTTGACCTCAGAGCGCCCCTATAAACATGCCTGGCCAGTTGAAGAGGCGGTTGCCAATCTCCGGGAAAATGCAGGTAGTCATTTTGATCCGGCACTTGTTGAGGTATTTATATCTATCCTAACGAAAATACTGGAAGTAAATGATCGATTTAAAGATCATTGACGGCAGTATCTGAATGAGAGAGTCAATCAGGAGCTTTTAATGAAATTCACAAGAAATGCAATCACAAGCCTGCTTAGCATGGTTGCCTTGCTTCTGATCGCAGGCTGCACCCATCAAACGCCAGATAGTACACCGTCACTGGCGAATACGGTTATCAGTGGTGACCAGTTGCTGGTCGCCGTGGCAGAATCAGCGGAAACCTCGCAGATTAAACTGTATCTCCTGGCCCGAACTTCCCATGGCTGGGAACTACGCACCGGACCGTTGCCGGGGATAATCGGACGTAACGGTTTTGCACCATACGGTGAAAAACGGGAGGGTGATGGTCGTGCACCAACCGGGCTTTTTCCGCTTGAATTTGCCTTCGGTTATGATCCGTCAATTGACAGTCTGATGCCCTACCGGCAGGCAACAGAAAATGATCTGTGGGTGGATGATGTCCAGTCCTCTGATTACAACACCTGGGTAAAACGTGGCGAGAGCAGTGCGACCTCTTATGAAGTAATGAAGCTGGCAGATAACCGCTACCGTCATGGTCTGGTGGTTGGTTACAACCGTAACCCGATTATCAAAGGCGCTGGCAGCGGTATCTTTGTCCATGCCTGGCTGGAGGATGGCTATACCACCAGCGGATGCGTGGCCTTTGATGATGCAGAGTTGGTCAAACTGCTGGCCTGGCTTGATCCTGCCCAAAAGCCTCAGATCCTGATGGGAATCCGGCAGGATCTTGCTGCAGTGGCCGGTCTGCCTTCTTTACCATCGGGAAATGAGCAGCAAGGGTTACTGGAACAGCAGATACGCTCCAAAGTAGCCGGACTTAAGGAGCGAAGCGTTGAATATCGAGCCCCCGACGGCTTTTTTGGCATTGCACTGGCTGTGCCGACGACAGTTGCAGACGCCATGCGTCTGAAAATGAGTTGGAAGGAAGGCTGCCCGATACCGATTTCCGATCTGAACTATCTGGTACTCACCCATTGGGGGTTTGATGGCAAACCAAAGGTTGGTGAGATGGTGGTACACAAAAAGCTTGCTCTAGCGGTAATAAAGGCCTTTGCCGAACTTTTTAATGCGAAATTCCCGATTGAAAGAATGGAACTGATTGAAAAGTATGATGCCAATGATGATCTTTCCATGGAAGCCAACAACAGTTCAGCCTTTAATTGTCGCGACATAACCAACAAGCCCGGTTTTTGGTCCAAGCATAGTTACGGAGGAGCGATTGATATCAACCCGGTTCAGAACCCCTACAGAGCCCCCAAATCTGCTGTATTAAAGACAATGGGCTGGGATGGACAAGAGGAGGTAGGGACGTTCCTGCAGCGCAACGGTTATGATGTCCCGCTACCTGCACTGGCTTTCTGTACTGCACGCCCGTCCGACTGTCTGGTGCTGCCACCTGCTTCAATTAACTATATCGACCGCAGTTTATCGTTACCAGGCATGTTACTGGCCGGGACACGAGAGGTCAGGGCTTTTACCGACCGGGGCTTCGACTGGGGGGCAACCTGGCAACGGCTGATGGATTACCAACATTTTGAGTATGATACGGCAAAGCTGCTGCAAAAATGACGTAGTAATTACGTTTGGTATCGTAGTATTTCGCATTACGATGGTAATATGCTGTGAATAATGGGCCAAATACAGACAAAAAAAAGGGTTACAGCATACGCTGTAACCCTTTAATTTTTATGGCAGGGGTGCCAGGATTCGAACCTAGGAATGCCGGAATCAAAATCCGGTGCCTTACCGCTTGGCGACACCCCTAAAAAAGAGAAAAGTTAAATACCAAACAAAACGAACAGCGTCAAGCTTTTATTGCATTCCGTTCAAAAAAAACAGCGGCAGCCCCGGCTTCAATCGCTTTGATATTGGCTGGGATCAATTTATGGTTTCGTTCAGGAAGGGCATCACGAAGTGCTGTCTGCAATGATTCCAATGCAAGAGCACCAGTTGCCGCAGCATATGCACCACAGGCCACCATATTAACCATTCGAGCATCCCCGAGGCTAATAGCGATCTGGTTCATTGGTATGGCAAGCAGCTCCCGCCCTTCGAGAGTACTGTCGGCAAGATTAACCAGTGAGCTATTAACCAGACAGATGCCCCCCTGCTTGACCTTTCCAGCATATTTTTCAAACGAAAGCTGATTAAGGAGAACCGAAACTGATGGTTCGCCAACCACCGGTGAGCCGGTCTCGCCATCGGCAAACACAACGGTACACATGGCTGCCCCACCCCGTTTTTCAACACCGTAGGAGGGAAAAAAAGATACTTGTTTGCCTTCATGAATTGCTGCGTAGGAAAGCAGGTTGCCTGCCAGCAGCACACCTTGGCCGCCATATCCTGAAAAAAACAGATCATAACGCATAATTTATTGCCCCATTTACAGGTTTTCGTTGTTTTTAAAGATACCCAGCGGAAAATAAGGAATCATTTCAATCCCCACCCGCTCGTTGGCTGCCAGTGGATGCATGCCCCAGTTAGTTGGACAGGCAGCCAGGGCCTCGATAAAAGCAAAGCCCTTTTTCTCAACCTGGTATTGGAAGGCGGTCTTGATCGCCTTTTTTGCTTGCAGCACATTTTTCGGGCTGTTTAGGGCTACCCTGGCGGAGTAAGCCACACCATCAAGATTTGAGAGCAGTTCAGCCATCTTGAACGGTTTGCCGTCATTTGCAACATCCCGTCCATTGGGCGAAGTGGACGTTTTCTGGCCCGGCATGGTGGTTGGAGCCATCTGACCACCGGTCATGCCGTAGGTGGTGTTATTAACAAAGATCACCGTGATCTTCTCACCCCGGTTGGCAGCATGGATAATTTCTGAAGTACCTATAGCTGCAAGATCTCCATCTCCCTGATAGGTGAAGACAATCCGGTCGGGTCGAGCCCGTTTGACACCTGTTGCCACTGCCGGCGCGCGACCGTGGGGAGACTCGACCACATCGATATTGAAATAGCCGTACAGAAACACGGAACAGCCAACTGATGCGCAACCGATGGTCTGTTCTGCAATGCCGAACGTATCCAGCGCTTCAGCCACCAGACGGTGGATTGATCCATGGTGACAGCCGGGACAGAAGTGGGTCTGAACATCCTTCAGACTGACTGGTTTTGAAAATACCTGCTTCATAGAAACCTCATCCAATAAAGACATAGCACTATATGCCCCTACATGATTTTTTTGATCTGGTTAAACAGCTCTTCCGGGGTTGGTAAAGAACCGGCTCCAGGAGGACGTCCATAAAAATCAACATCAGTATCGCGGGCTACCGACAGGCGGACATCATCCACCATCTGACCGGTTGAAAGCTCTATGGTCAGCCATTTTTTGCAACGGGTTGAAAGATCTGCGTAAGCCTTCTTTGGAAACGGAAACAGGGTAATGGGGCGCATCAACCCGACCTTTATCCCTTCAGCCCGTGCCATCTCAACAGCTGTACGGGCAATACGGGAGGTACACCCAAAGGCGGTCACGATCAGCTCTGCATCACTGGTCTGGTATTCCTCCCAGCGGGACTCGTTATCGGCCAATTCCTGGTAGCGGGCATGCATCTTCCAATGGAATTTTTCCATCTCGCCATCACCCAGATAGAGCGATTTGACGACGTTTTGCTGACCACCACCAGTACCACGCACGGCCCAATCCTTGGCAGGCAGCTCTACAACCGGACGGGGGTTAGGGATAATGGATTCCTTCATCTGCCCCAACACTGAGTCAGCCAGCACCATGGCTGGAATCCGGTACAGATCAGACAGGTCAAAGGCCAGCATGGTCAGATCGTACATCTCCTGAGCTGAATTTGGAGCCAGAACAATGATCCGGTAACCGCCGTGGCCGCCTCCCTTGGTGGCCTGATGGTAATCGGCCTGAGCGGTAACCGCCGTGGCCGCCTCCCTTGGTGGCCTGATGGTAATCGGCCTGAGACGCATCAATACCACCCAGGCCAGGTCCCTGACGCATGATATCGACAATGACACCGGGCAATTCTGACCCGGCCATATAGGATATTCCTTCTTGCTTGAGGGATATACCTGGACCGGAGGAGGAGGTCATGGCCCGTACACCGCAGGCCGAGGCACCCAGCACCATGTTGATTGCCCCGATCTCACTCTCAACCTGAATAAAGGTGCCTCCCGTTTTTGGCAGTTCACGGGAAAGATACTCAGGAATATCACTCTGGGGAGTAATCGGATAGCCAAAATAGCACTGAACACCGGCCTCTATGGCTGCCATTGCTACAGCTTCATTGCCTTTTACGAATTTTCTTTGGGGCGTACTCATTTTTTTAGTTCCTTGAAGACCGAAATTGCTACATCAGGGCACATCTCAGCGCACAGGCAACAACCGGTGCACTGTTCCTGATTGCTGAATACTGCAACCGTATATCCCAATGCATTGGGCTGATTACTCAAGCTCACCAGTTTTTTCGCGCAGGCGATGGTGCAGAGACCACACCCTTTACAGCGTTCCTCATCAATCACGATATATGGCATAAATCAGACACCTCTAACAAAGTCTTACCTTCAGCGTTGTGTAACTAGCAGAATGATATTCGTACGGTCAAACTTTTTGTTATCCCAAAAGCCTGCGACAGGCATTTTAGCCTGACAGCTGATTGGTATGCAGTGTGCGAGAAAGTCTGGCAAATTCGTCCAATGTCAGGGTTTCTCCACGTCGCCGTCCATCTATGGCACAGGACTCCAGCAGTTTTTCCAGTTGTTCAACCTCTAACAGCCCACTGTTTCTCAGACAATTCCAGAGGGTCTTGCGCCGCATGGCAAAGGCAGCCTTCACCAGTCGTTCAAACAGCTGCTGATCCCCTACCTCGACCCGTGAAGCAGTCAGTGGTATCAGACTAATCACCACCGAATCGATCTTGGGTGGTGGAAAAAAACAGCCGGGGGAGACCAGAAATTCCCGTTTTACCTCAAACCATTGGCGAAAGAGTATGGTCAATACGCCATATTCACTGCAATCAGGCGGTGCAGCAAGCCGTTCTCCGACCTCTTTTTGAAGCATAACAACCAGCTTTGAAAGCCGGTGACGCTCTTCTAGAAATCTGAACAGCACTGGTGTGGAGATATTATAGGGCAGATTGGGAGATATTATAGGGCAGATTGGCCACAACCTTGTAACGGCCATGGCCAAGCAGCTGTTCAAAATCGACCTTCAGGATATCCTGCTCATGAATCAGTACCTGGCCAGCATGGGCAAACCGTTCACGTAATATTGCAGCCAGATCACGATCAAACTCAACGGCAATCAGACGGGCTGCATGCTTTGCCAGAAGGTCGGTCAATGCACCGCGGCCTGGCCCGACTTCCAGAAGATTATCACCTGTCTGCAGGTCTGCCACCTTCAGAATCTTATGAATAATATTGAGGTCTGTCAGAAAATTCTGTCCCAAGGCCTTACGGGGACGGGGAAAGGCGGCATTCATGGCAACTGCCCCCAACGTCCCACCTGATCAAGTGGCCAGGTGGCAACAGCATCCATGCCCAAGTCATCATGACATCCACAGGTAAGGTAGGCATCTCCGGCCACGGCAAGCATGGCTGCATTATCACCACATAAGGCAGCTGGCGGAATCTGAAGCTCTATCCCCCGCCTGACAGCCATCTGATGCATTGCATTGCGCAGACCGCTGTTACAGGCGACGCCCCCGCCTACCACCAGGCGCTGAAGTCCTTCTTGTTGCAAGGCTGACTCGGTCTTTTTCACCAGCACCTCACAAACAGCAGCCTGAAAAGAGGCACAGAGGTTATTTAACTCAGTATCTACCGGAAGTTGCGGCAACTTCTTCAAGTAAGTTCGCACAGCGGTTTTCAGGCCGCTAAAGCTGAAGTTAAGAGTGCCATCGTGGAGTAAAGGACGGGGAAATCTGACGGCATCGGGATCTCCCTTCCGGGATAACCGGTCTATCAAGGCACCGCCAGGATAAGCAAGCCCCAGTTGGGTGGCCGTTTTGTCAAATGCTTCGCCAACAGCATCATCAATTGTCCTGCCCAAGGTTCGATAGCGTCCGATACCATCTACCCGATAGAGGTGACTATGGCCACCGGATACCACCAGGGCAAGAAAAGGAAAGGCGACCGGTTCTTCAAGAAAACCGGCCAGCAGATGCCCCTCAATATGGTGGACACCTACCAGCGGAATAGCACACGCCAATGCCAGCGATTTTGCCATTGAAACCCCAACCAGCAGTGCCCCCAGCAGACCCGGCCCGCGGGTTACGGTTATCCCTTCAATTTGTGCAAGTGTCAGATCTGACTCAACAAGTGCCTGACGAATGACCGGTGTAATCATTTCAAGATGCATCCGGGAGGCGATTTCCGGCACAACACCACCATAGTCGGCATGCACCGCCACTTGGGATGAGACGACACTGGAAAGGATGCAACGACCGTCGCGAACAACTGCGGCAGCCGTCTCATCACAGGATGTTTCAAGCGCTAGTATCAGCATCAGAGCAGGTTTGCGGCCAGTTCTGCCAGCTCGGAACGTTCACCTCGGGTCAAGGTAATATGAGCTGAGATCCGCTCGTTCTTAAAACGCTCCACCAGATAGGAAAGACCGTTACTGGAGGAATCAACATAAGGATTATCTATCTGGTAGGGGTCACCGGTCAGGATGATCTTGGTTCCTTCTCCGGCTCTGGTCACAATGGTCTTGATTTCGTGGGGGGTCAGGTTCTGGGCTTCATCAACAATCAGATACTGGTTGGGGATGGAACGACCACGGATATAGGTCAGCGGCTCAATATCCAGCAGCCCCATAGCCATCAGTTCTTTGTAGCCTTTGTTACTGTGCCGCTTGTCGGTCTCATGCCCTGATATCAGCAGCTCAACGTTGTCAAAGATCGGCTGCATCCAGGGGGTCAGTTTTTCTTCAATATCACCGGGCAAAAACCCCAGATCCTTGCCCATAGGAAAGACCGGGCGAGAAACCAGCAACCGGTTGTAAACATTTTCCTCTGCTACCTTCTGCAGTCCTGCTGCAATGGCCATCAGGGTCTTGCCGGTACCGGCCTTGCCAACCAGACTGACCAGCTTAACATTGTCATCAACCAGTGCATCCAAAGCAAACTGCTGCTCGCGGTTACGGGCATGGATACTCCAGATCCCTTCTTTGGGTACCTTGCGTACCGGTACAACTCTACCCAGAGCCGCATCAAACCGGCAGAGAGCGGTGTGGGAGGGATTGGTACTATCAATCAGGGTTGCATATTCATTGGGCAACAGACCTTGCGGCGCTTCCAGCCAACCCTGCCCGTAAAAGCGATCAATTGTATCAGGCCCCATATCAAGATTACGAGCACCAGCATAGAGTTCCTGGATATCAACCTTATCCGATTCATAATCTTCAGCAACCAGACCGATGGCATCTGCCTTGATCCGCAGATTGGTGTCCTTGGTAACAAAGATAACGATTTCATCCCTGAAGCGTTCATGGGTAGCCTGCGCTACTGCAAGAATCCGGTTATCACCCTTGTCATCGCGCAGATCTTTGGGCATCCGGTTCAGTGCCTGTTCTTCACACAGATCAACCCGCAGCAACCCACCTCCCGGTAAACCTACGCCGGTAGAAAGAGACCCCTTCTCACGTAACGTATCAAGAATGCGTGAAATGGAGCGGGCATTACGACCGGTTTCATTCATATCTTTTTTAAAGCGGTCTATCTCCTCAATCACGGTAATCGGAATAATAATGGTATTGTCTTCAAACTTGAACAGTGCCTGGGGGTCATGAAGCAATACGTTGGTGTCGAGAATGAAATATTTCATGCTTTGCCTTTCCGGGTAATGGAGATCAGAGACTCACAAAAGGTTGTGATATCATCACGGGTAGTAAACCAGCCGGGACTTAAACGCAGGGTGCCGGTCGGGTAGCTGCCGATGGAACGATGTGCCCGTGGAGCACAGTGCAGACCAGCCCGAACCGCGATACCATATTCGCGATCCAGCTGGAATGCCAAAAGAGCCGGATCCCAGCCTTCAATGGTAAGGGAAACAACACTGGAGCGCTGCATAACATCCACAGGACCATACAGGGTACACCCAGGTATTTCTGCCAAACAGGTACGGGCGTATTCGGCCAGCAGGCGCTCATGCTGGCCAACCTGCTCAACGCCTGTTTCCAGCAAAAAATCAACACCAGCCCCCAAACCGGCAATACCAGGCAAATTGTGGGTTCCAGCCTCAAAACCTTCCGGAAATCCGTCCGGCTGCTGGTCCTGGTCAGAACTGCTTCCAGTCCCCCCGGCCATGATCGGGCTTAACGACACACCAGATGCAACAGCAAGAAAACCGGTTCCCTGGGGGCCAAGCAACCCCTTATGGCCCGGCGCTGCCAACAGATCAATACCAAGCACCTGCATATCAATCGGCAGCCCCCCTGCTGACTGAGCGGCATCAAGCAACATCAGAGCATCAGCTTCATGGGCAATTGTTGCTATCTGTTGAATATCCTGAATGCTGCCGGTTACATTGGAAACATGGGCAATAGCAACCATTTTGGTGGTACTGCGTAGCGCTCTTCTGATCTGGTCTGGATCAATCAATCCCTGACTATCTGCAGTAACTATCGTCAGATCAACCCCTTGCTTCTCAAGCATGAAAAGAGGACGTAACAAGGAGTTGTGTTCCATGGAACTGGTAATGACATGATCACCTGGCTGCAGCACCCCTCTTGTTCCCAGATTTAGGGCTGTTGTTGCATTACTGGTAAAAATCACACGGGATGCATCAGAAAAACAGATCAGTTGAGCAACAGCTTCGCGGGTATTAAACAATACCCGCGAAGCATCCAGTGCACGGCCATACCCGCCCCTGCCGGGCGAAGCACCAATCTGCTGCATTGACTGTATGACCGCAGAATAAACGGACTCAGGTTTGGGAAAACTGGTGGCTGCATTATCAAGGTAAATGGGCATATTTGAGAGATGTAGAAAAAGCAGAGGCTAAGGAGCCGTAGCAGGTCGTTCTTTCAAAAAAGGCATAAAGGGAACCCGCAGTGTTGCTCCCATTCTGTCCTGATCCACAATACCGGCAGCGATCGACCTTTCATCAGATGAGCCCCACCAGTTGAGCAAAGCAGCAAATAGTTCGCTCCCTCGGTTTTGCAGATTACCACCTCTGTTGTCACTGAAAGCAGACCCAACAATACTGCCCCGTGCATTCTCAAGAACCATTCCAAAACCGGTATTCTGGGAGAAGGTTGAATTAGTAATCCTGATTCTTACCTGTGCCAATTCGACACCGTTTTCTCTGTTTTTAAAAAAACGACATAGAAAAATCTGGCCATCACCACCAGTCAGTTTGATACCGCACCGGTTATGGGTAAATTGGCTTCCGCTAAGTTTAAAACGACATTGATCGGTCAAAACACCTTCCTGGGAATTATAAGCAATATTCACACTGTTCAAGGTAAAAGATGAGCGCTGGGCAACAATCCCCAGACGATTCTCTCGAACCGTACTATCGCGTAGATCAAGTTCGCTGTCAGAAAGTTTACACCCTGTGTCGCAACGGTTAATAGTACTACCTTGCAAACTGGCTTCTGAATCAAACAGGATGATACCGGCACGAGCATGGGTAATGCTTAATCCACGACCGGAAAAACGGGAAAAATGTGCTTCAATACCCGATTGGGAACCTTCAATGCGACAATGATCCAGGCTGTTCTTTTTTTCGCTGTTTAACAGCACTATACCGCCCCAGTCACCGGCAGCAGACTCCCTGAATACAGATCCAATAACTATCGGTTGCAGCACAGTACCAGAGGCAACAATCCTCCCCTGAATAACAAGCCGGGGCAACTCCTCAGAGCCTGTTGCCGGGGCAAAGCGCACAATAGTGCCCGGATCAATCCGTAGCGTTGCCTGGGGAGCAATCACCAATGATCCTTTGATCAGCACTGTTCCGCGCAGCACCATATCTTCTGCAACCGTCTTACCGGAAAGCACCGTATCAGCTTTTATTACTTGATCGCGAGTGACCCTTGTTTGCTTGAATCCTTCTGATTCACTCGACAATTTTAACGCAAACGGATCAATGAATGCAGGTACCTGCGTCGGTAGCAGACGACTATCAAGATTGCCGTTCATAGGCTGTGGCTGGGGGATTTCTTGTGTTGAAACCTGCGGTAGCAGCTTTGAAGCTGGAAGCGGTTTCTCAGGGACGGTCATTGATACCGTTACCGCCTGGCCTTTTAAAGGGGCATCAGCTGTATGAAACAGTTGTTGGCAGCCTGTTGCAGATAAGAACAGACCGGCAAGAACCACACTCCTGACAGCTCTCTTGAAGTTTTGGTAATACGTTGTTTTTATGGATGTCATTGATGATCACTTTATACAAATTACTGAATATACGGATAAAGTTCTTAGCATATTATCGGCTGGGTGTAAATTTTTAAAAAGCTTCCTGTATTCAAAACCTTCCAGAAATCACCGCCTGTTTTTTAACTTTGATATTGACAATACGTATATGTTGTGGTTCTATTTGCCAGCAAACACTAAATATTGTGTACTGCATTGACTGACCTGGTTTTACTTTCGCTAACACTTCCCCAAAACGTCCTAAATCAATAGAATTATCTGACAAGGAGAACACCATGCCCGCCAAAGCGTCCGCTTTTTGCCAACCTGCGCTTACTCCAAACGCCCTTACTGTCCTTGAAAAGCGATACCTCAGACGGGATGAAAGCGGTAAACCGCTCGAAACGCCATCCAACATGTTCAGACGTGTTGCTGACACCATTGCGGAACCTGATCGTAATTTTGACCCAAAAGCTGACATTAAAAAGCTTGCTGATCGTTTTTATGAAATGATCGTCGCTTTTGATTTTTTACCCAATTCACCTACCCTTATGAATGCTGGCCGTGAGCTGGGCCAGCTTTCCGCCTGTTTCGTCCTGCCGGTGGGCGATTCCATAGAAGAGATCTTTGACGCAGTCAAATTTACTGCCATGATTCACAAATCTGGTGGTGGTACCGGGTTTTCCTTTTCACGCCTGCGCCCAGCCAACGATCTGGTAAAAACAACTACCGGCGTTTTCAAGTGGTCCGATCTCTTTCATGCGGGTTTTTGACACCGCTACAGAGACCATCAAGCAAGGGGGCACCCGCCGTGGCGCAAATATGGCCATTTTACGGGTTGATCACCCCAACATCATGGATTTTATTATGTGTAAAGCAGACCAGAAGATGTTTAACAACTTTAATATCTCCGTTGGTTTGACAGAAAAATTCATGCAGGCTGTTGAACGGGATGAAGAATACGACATTTTGAATCCCCGTGACAAGACCAAGGTGGGGGCACTGAACGCACGCAAGGTATTTCAACGGATTGTTAACCAGGCCTGGGAAAATGGTGAACCCGGCATCATCTTCCTTGATCGTTTGAACCGAGACAATCCGACCCCCCATATCGGCGAGATAGAATCAACCAACCCCTGTGGCGAGCAACCGCTGTTGCCCTATGAATCCTGCAACCTGGGCTCCATCAACCTTGGCCGTTTTGTTTGCGAAGGTGCCATTGACTGGAGCCGTCTTAAAGGGGTTATTCATGACGCAGTGCATTTCCTTGATAACGTAATCGAGGCCAACAAGTACCCGCTGCAACAGATCCACGACATGACCCACTCAAACCGCAAGATCGGTCTGGGGGTCATGGGCTGGGCAGACATGCTGATCCTGCTGGGAGTCCCCTACAACTCTGCTGAAGCGGTAAAACTGGGCAAAAAAGTCATGCAGTTCATCAATGATGAAGGCCATGCCGCCTCACGTGATCTGGGCCAGAAACGCGGCTCATTCCCTAACTTCGTTGGTTCAACCTTTGATAAAAAAGGTGCCCTGCCGCAACGGAACGCCACGGTCACCACCATAGCCCCCACCGGCACCATCTCCATGATCGCCAACGCATCTTCTGGCGTAGAGCCACTCTTTGCCATCTCCTATGTCAAAAATGTCATGGACGGCACCAAACTGGTGGAGGTCAACCCCACCTTTGAAAAACTGGCCAAAGAACGCGGTTTCTATTCAGCAGAACTGATGGAAAAAATTGCAGAACATGGCACCGTACATGATCTGGACGAGGTTCCTGCCGATGTCCGCCGGGTCTTTGTCACAGCCCATGACATCACCCCGGAAGACCATATCCAGATGCAGGCCGCCTTCCAGTACCACACGGACAACGCCGTATCCAAGACCGTCAACTTTCCTAATACCGCCACCATTGAAGATGTTGAAAACGTCTACATGCTGGCCTACAAGACCGGCTGCAAAGGGGTCACCATCTACCGTGACGGCTCCCGCGACGAGCAGGTTCTCTCCACCACCAAAAAGGAAGAAAAAGCCGTTGTTTCATCACTGGCAATGGAAGATGACAAACACGCCATCAAGCGTGAACGTCCCAAGGCCCTTAAAGGCTGGACCTACCAGATGCAGACCGGCTGCGGGCCACTCTACATAACCGTCAACGAAGACAAGAACGGCCTGTTTGAACTGTTCACCACCATGGGTAAAGCCGGTGGTTGCGCGGCATCACAATCAGAAGCGATCGGACGGATGGTCTCCCTGGCATGGCGGAGCGGCATCCAGGCCCGTCAGGTTATCAAACAACTGCTGGGCATCTCCTGCCACTGCCCTTCCGGCTATGGCGAAAACCGGGTACTCTCCTGCGCTGACGCCGTAGCCAAGGCGATCCAGGCCCACATGCTTGAAAACGGCTACGACCTGAATGCAGAAGCAGCCCAGCATGAGCGTGGCGCCTGCCCTGAATGCGGCGGCATTGTTGAGCACGAAGGCGGCTGCATGGTCTGCCATGTCTGCGGCTACTCTGAATGCGCTTAAAGATGAGTTGACAATTCAGAGCACCTTTCGCTATAAAAGGTGCTCCATTGAGCGGGAATAACTCAGTGGTAGAGTGTCAGCTTCCCAAGCTGAAGGCCGCGGGTTCGAATCCCGTTTCCCGCTCCATTAATAAGATAATGGGATTAAATAGTTAGACTGAACGATCCCTTGACTGTACCCGGTACTGTACCCATAAAGTACCGGGTTTTTCTTTTTTCAGGGTTCAATAAAGTCCCTTCCGAAGTATTCCAAGACTGCATTTGTATCCTCTTCAAGCCCTTCCACATAATTCCCGTAGACCTCATAAATCATCTGCTTTGAGGCGTACCCCATGAGCTTAACCAGACGTAAAGGGTTTACACCAATGGTTAGGTGTTGAGTGCCAGGACATCGATAACAGAATAATGTGCCAACACATCGATAACAAAGTTCTCTGACAATCGAAGAACCACCACGTCATTCTGTGAACACCAATTTATCTGGAGGTGTTCATGGAAGAAGAAATTAAGCAGTACAGGGTTCTGGCAGTTCAAAGGTTTAAAAATGGCGAAAGCCCTGAGTCAATCTGCACTTCGCTCGGCAAGTCGAGATTCTGGCTGTACAAGTGGATCAAGCGGTACGTCAATGACGAAACTTCATGGTGTGAGAATCGTTCTCGTCGCCCTCTTGTGACTCCCAATCACACACCGGCTGAGATTGAGGAAATTGTCAAAATGGTTCGCCTCAATCTCTACAATCAGGATCTGTTCTGCGGCGCCCAAGCAATCCTGTGGGAGATGGAAGATCTTGGTGCCAGTCCGCTACCATCGATCAGGACGATCAACCGGATTCTCGCCAAGCATGAGCTGACGCATCGACGAACCGGCAAATATGAAGCCAGAGGGACTCTGTATCCTGTTCTGCCGTCACTGCTTCCTAATCAGACTCATCAGGCTGAC
>Ga0209467_1001512_pt1 | contig 19893 bp, 20 predicted proteins | sample Higcelwee11metaG_FD_187175 | JGI IMG/M metagenome (GOLD analysis project Ga0209467, IMG submission 187175) | Freshwater pond sediment microbial communities from the University of Edinburgh, under environmental carbon perturbations - High... | ecosystem: Environmental > Aquatic > Freshwater >...
GTAGAAATAGATGATAATAAGATAATTTCAATCACAGAGAGAGATATGCTTACACATGATAAAATGAGTGATCTAGAGAAAGTGATGATTTTCCCAGCTAAGCATTTTGTGATGCCAGAAGAGATAATGGAGGACGTCCTAAAAGAAATTGAATTGGAGATGAAAAAAAGAGTAGCTTATTTCCAAAAGAAGGGAAATATTTTAGAAGCCCAGAGAATTGAAAAAAGAACTAAATATGATATTGAGATGATGCGCGAAGTGGGATATTGTAGTGGGATAGAAAACTATTCTCGTTATATGAGTGAGAGAAAGGCTGGTGAGTCACCTTATACTTTAATTGATTATTTTGGGGATGATTTTCTGATGGTGATTGATGAATCGCACGTAACTATTCCACAGATTGGGGGGATGTATTTTGGTGATAAGTCTAGAAAAACCAATTTGGTGGAAAATGGATTTCGCCTTCCAAGTGCCATGGATAATCGACCCTTAAAATTTGATGAATTTGAGGGTAAAATTAAACAGGCTGTTCTTGTTAGTGCTACGCCATCTAAGTATGAGAAAGTCAATTCGCCTACGGTGGTGGAGCAAATTATCCGTCCTACGGGTCTAATTGATCCTGAGTTAGTCTTGCGCAGTGCTAAAACTCAAGTTAGGGATATTTTAGAGGAAATTAAACTAGTTTCGGCTCGAGGTGAAAGAATTCTTATTACCACACTGACCAAAAAACAATCTGAAAATTTGGCTGAGTTTCTTAAAGAGAACCAAATTAAATCGGAATATTTACATTCAGGAGTAGATACTCTCGACAGAATTAAAACGCTTGAAAATTTGCGTCGAGGAAAATTTGATGTGCTAGTAGGGGTAAATCTTTTACGAGAAGGACTAGACTTACCAGAGGTTTCACTAGTAGCGATTTTTGATGCTGATAAAGAAGGATTTTTGCGCAGTGAAACATCACTCATTCAAACGATTGGTCGGGCAGCTCGAAATGTGATGGGGCGAGTAATTCTTTATTCAGATAAAATTACTGGCTCAATGGAAAGAGCAATTCGAGAGACTGAAAGACGACGAACAATTCAGAGCGCTTATAACAAAAAACATCATATTACTCCTAAAACGATTAAAAAGAAAATTGAATCTATCGTTGACCATGAAATTAATCCCGTTTTATCAAGTGAATTTGTCAGGCTGGAAACACTAGAAGATATTAACGGTTATATCCGACAAAAAGAAAAAGAGATGAAAGACGCAGCTAAGAATTTGGAATTCGAGCGAGCGTCAATTATTAGAGATGAGATTTATGAATTAAGGAAGATATCTAAGTAGATTTTGCTAAATTTTTTAAATAATTTAAATTTTTCTTGATTATTCAATGGTGCAGTAAAATTTTTCAAGCAATCCTTGTCCGGATTTTGTTTAGCCATATTTTTGTTTTAGAGTTTGAGTGTATTCTATAATTCCTTATTTTTTTTAATGTTTTTTTAAATTAAATTATTCAAAAATTGATTGAAAATTGTAAATTGAATATTGAAAATTAGAATGTAGGATTAAGGGGGTGACAATTTTATTTTTTTGTTGTATTATGTAACATACCGTTAAAATTTAGAAATACTTAAATATATGCAAGATAAAATAATAGTTAAAGGGGCCAGGGAACATAATCTCAAAAATGTGAGCTTGGAAATTCCCCGTAATAAATTAATAGTTTTTACTGGATTATCAGGCAGTGGCAAAAGCACCTTGGCTTTTGATACGATTTTTGCTGAGGGGCAAAGGAGATATTTAGAAAGCTTATCTAGTTATGCTAGGCAGTTTTTAGGTCAGATGGATAAGCCAGATGTGGATTATATTGAGGGATTGAGTCCGGCAATTTCCATAGACCAAAAATCAGTTTCGAGAAATCCGCGTTCCACTGTGGGGACAATTACGGAAATTCATGATTACCTGCGTTTGCTTTATGCCAAAATTGGAATTCCGCATTGTCCAGAATGTGGACGAGAAATTAGCAAGATGTCGATTGATGAAATTGTAGATCGAGCAATTGAGATGGGGGCTAATAAAGAAATTGAAATTGTTGCTCCTGTAGTAAGAAGCAGAAAAGGGGAGTATAGCACGCTTTTGGAAAATATGTTTAAAAGTGGTTATTCATCTGCCAGAGTAAATGGTAAGGAAATAAAATTAGCTGCTTGGAAGGAAATCAAATTAGCTCGTTATAAAAATCATAATATTGATATTATTATTGATAAATTAAAAGTAAATGACGAAAACCTCAGTCGAATATTTGAGGGAATTGAAAGAGCTTTAAAAATTGCTAGCGGAATTATATTGATAAAAAGTGGTAAAAAAGAAAGTTCATTTAATCAAAATTTAGCTTGCCCAATTCATGAAATAGAATTCCCAGAATTGGAACCAAGACTTTTTTCTTTCAATGCGCCATTTGGGGCATGTGAAGCTTGTGAAGGCTTGGGCACCAAAAAAGAGTTGGATGAGAAATTGATTATTCCAGACAACAATAAAACAATCGGCGAGGGAGGGATTTTGCCTTGGAGCTATAAGTCCAATAATTATCTAGGGACAATTATGCGAGCGGTGACCAATTATTATCATATTGCTGAGAATAAAAGACTTAAAGATTTAAGTAAAAAAGATTTAGATATTTTGCTCTATGGGGCTGAAGAAGCTGATTTAATTAGCGTAAAATATCATTTCAGAACAGGGGTGCGAGAGTATTTTATGACTTGGAAAGGGATTATCCACTGGATGGAGAGTAGGTATAGTAAAACCACTTCTGAAGCAGTGAGAAATGATATTGAAAAGTATATGAGTCAAAATCCTTGCTCGACTTGTAAGGGAAGTCGCTACAAAAAAGAAGTTTTGTTGGTAAAAGTGGGGAAGAAAAATATTGACGAAGTTTCTCGAATTAATATTGCGGATGCTTTAAGTTTTTTTAAGAATTTAAAATTAACTGCAACTGAGGAATTAATTGCTAGTCGAATCGTGCAAGAGATTATTAATCGTTTAACTTTTTTAAATGATGTGGGCTTAAACTATATCACCCTTTCACGTGCAGCTAAAACCTTGAGTGGAGGAGAATCGCAGAGGATTAGACTGGCCTCACAAATTGGCTCACAGTTAGTGGGGGTGCTTTATATTCTTGATGAACCGTCTATTGGATTACATGCGCGAGATAATGCTAAACTTCTGGAGACTTTGCAAAATTTAAAAAAATTAGGAAATACCGTAATTGCAATTGAGCATGACGAAGAAACCATGCGAGGAGCGGATTATTTGGTGGATATCGGTCCGGGGGCGGGTAAACATGGGGGAGAGATTGTGGCGGCAGGTACTCCTGAAGAAGTAATGAAAAACAAGCGTTCAATTACGGCTCAATATTTAAATGGAAAAAATAAAATTGAAGTCCCTAGTCTTAGAAGAAAAATTTCTAATAAAAAAATTATTACCCTAAAAGGAGCTCGTGAAAATAATTTAAAAAATATTAATGTTGAATTTCCACTTAATGCATTTACTTGTGTGACGGGTGTTTCTGGTAGCGGCAAATCGACTTTGGTAAAAGATACTTTTTATAAGGCTCTGTCTAATAAATTACACAAAACTTTGGAAATTCCTGGAGCCCATCAAGAAATAATAGGGGCGCATAATATAGATAAAATAATTATGGTGGACCAGGCTCCGATTGGGAGAACACCACGGTCTAATCCAGCTACTTATACAGGTTTGTTTACTTTTATCCGGGATTTGTTTGCCGCTACCAAGGATGCTAAAGCTCGAGGTTATAGTGCAAGTCGATTCTCTTTTAATGTTAGAGGTGGGCGTTGTGAAAATTGCCAAGGAGAAGGATTTCTAAAGATTGAAATGCAATTTATGCCGGATGTTTATCTGCCATGTGATGTATGTAAAGGCAAGAGATACAATAGGGAGACTTTGGAAGTGAAATATAAAGGTAAGAGTATTGCTGAAGTTTTGGCCATGACGGTAAGTGAGGCTTTTGGATTTTTTGAAAATTTTACAATTATTTCAAATAAACTCAGGGTGCTTGAGGAGGTGGGATTGGGCTATATCGAGTTGGGACAAAGTGCCACTACGTTAAGTGGGGGCGAAGCTCAGCGAGTAAAGTTAGCTACTGAATTATCGCGCCGTGTTAGTGGACACAATATTTATATTTTAGATGAACCCACCACAGGATTGCATTTCGAAGATATTAAAAAATTGTTGGATATTCTCAATCGTTTGGTAGATGTGGGTAACACAGTGATTGTGATTGAACACAATATGGATGTAATAAAATCAGCTGATTGGATTATTGATTTGGGTCCAGAGGGTGGAGAAGGTGGCGGTAAGATTATTGTTACCGGTACCCCAGAGGAAGTGGCTAAATGGCATAAAGAGAGCTACACGGGGAAATATCTTAGAGAAGTTTTAAAGAAATAATGTTAAATTATTATACAAAATAATTTTTCGTGTTAATATGGTATTAAATGAAATGAAAAGACTTTATATTTATTTATTGATATTTTTTTTCGTAGGGAGCTTTTTTGTGGCGCCTTTTTTTGTTTTGGCCAGTAATATTTGTTATGTAGATGAAAAATCAGATGATGGAGATGGAAGTAGCGATAAGCCTTATAAAAAAATAGCCAAGGCGTTGGACGATGATTGTGGTGAAATAAGGATTGCCAAGGGGACCTATGAAGAAGATGTAAAAATAAAAAAATCTCTCAAAATAAAAGGAGATAATCGAGACGGCGTAGTTATTGATGGAAAGGTCACAATGGATGATAAAACTGAGCTTAGTAAGGTGACTGTTATGAAAGGAGGAGTAGAATTGGTTGATAATGCGGATGCAGACATTGAAAGTGTAAAAGTTAAAGATTCAATATTGGGAGGTATAGTGACTAATGGAGGTGGAAAGTTAACATTAGATAATGTAATCGTTTCGGGCAATAATAAGGGAATGTATATAAAATACGGAAAAGAAGTAAGGATAACGAATTGTAAAATATATAATAACAAAGAGGAAGGTTTGGATATCAGGGCTAATGTTAGCGGAGCAATAAATAATAATGAGATTTATAGTAATGGAGAAAGTGGAATCGAAGTAATTTTGGGCAAAAGTGAGTTAAATATTTTTAATAATAATATTAAGAAAAATGGATCCAGCGGAATTGCGGCCCAGTTTTACAGTGATACTGATAAGTTGGGAGATGTAAACATTAAAAATAATGTAATTACTGGCAATAATAATTATGGTTTGGACTGTCGTACTCCCAGTGGCGGAGATGGGCGACCCAAAGGATATTGGATGGATTCAATGGACATTACTTCTAATAAAATAGTGGATAATAAGAAAAAGGATATATCTTCAGGTTGTAAATTTGATGAAGATAAAATTTTGGATGCCACTATGACCAAGAAACAAAGGGAAGAACAAAAATTAGCGCTAGAAGAGAAGGTGCAGAAAAAAACAATCTCGGTAGAAGAGAAAAAGGAATTGGAAGAAATTAAATCACAAGAAGAGGAGGATGATAATGTTGCTCGAATAGGTGTGGAGGAAAAAAATAATATTGATCTTATTTATGCAGAATTAGAAACTTTATTCAAAGATGAAGAAATTAAAAAAGAAAAAATAGAAAATAAAAATAAATTTTTAAAATTTATTATGGGTGAAGATTATCAAGAGATAAAAAATATTCAAGATAATCTTACAATCTATGATGAAAAAATAGAACTGATAGAGGATAAGAAAGGAAATGTAGCGGATGTAAATATCTTAAACGAAATAGATAATCAGATACTGATTTTAAAGGAAAAGAGAGAAAACAATTTCAATTTTATTGAAAGCAAAAAAGAAACTTTTAGTATTTTGGGTAAAATATTTATGAAAAAAATATTTAACGGATAGTATTTCATAAATAACTAATTAGTTATTTCTTCCATTTTTACATTAGTAACGCCTTGCCCCAGCGAGGCTATTTTTTCAAAGGCCACTTTGTCCAAGTCAATAATTCGATTAGGGCCAAATGGTCCACGATCATTGATTTTGACAATTACTGATTTGCCATTATCTTTGTTAGTTACTTTTACATAGCTACCCATTGGAAGCCAGGGATTGGCGGCAGACATTGTCCCGGTGTGGGCATACCAACTGGCTAATCCAGTATGAGCCTTGCCTGTTTTTACATAGGTTCCCTGGGTGATCACTTTATCAATGGGTTCCTTGGTAACAACTGTTTCTTTAATTTTTCGGTTGACTTCTTTGCCATCATGATAGGCTACTTCGTAGCGAATTTCCTTGGTTCCTTTTTCGCCCTCTATCTCAACTTTTTTTGTTCGCCAACTAAGTTTATCATCTTCTTTCTCGATAGTTTTAAATTCAATGCTTTTTTTAATGATTTCTTCTTTGATTTCTACGCGGGTGATTTTTACCTCCTCATTGTTATAGGCAAAAGTATTTCTTTCTGGTTTTACAATATCTTCCTCTCTAATATCAAGATTATTTTCAGTGATTATTTCTCCGATATTTTTTTTAAAACCATATAATTCTTTTTTTTCTTTATCAATGGAAATAATTAACTTTTTGGCGCGCTGAATTTCAATAGTAGTACTTGGATAAATAACAGCTGATTTATCAGGAAAAACAAGGTCTTTTTCATTGAGGGTTAAATTTTCATTTTTTAAAAATTCTTCAATTGTGAGGGCGCTGGTTTTAAATTCTTTTTTAAATCCATTGTCATTTAAAGTGATATTTTTTTCTGAACTGGTGATTCCTAAAATGCGTTTATCTTTAAAGATTAAATCTTTGCCAAGCCAAATTCCTCCCAATAAGATGATTGAGAAAAAAATGTATTTATTTTTGGATTTTCGTTTCTTTGGGGTGAACATTTTATGTTAAAAATGGCTGATTTTAGGGGATACGGGATATCTATTGAATTATATCAAATCAATCGCCATAATAGCATAAAAAATTAATTTTTGCACGTCTTTATTTATTGGAATTATCTACTTTGTGAAGTATAATTATATTAAATAAATTAAATAAATTAAATAAATAAAATTAAATGGAAAAAAGAATTAGGATTGCAAGCATAATTATTTTAGTATTTTCCTTATTGTTTTTAATTCCCTTGAGTATGGGCTTTATGTTTGGCATAGCTGGGTCAGATGCTCTAAATTTTTGGTTAATGATATTTGGTTATTGGTGCTTAATTGTTTTTTCTTTTATTTCAATTTTTAAATATAAATTTTTTGTCGGAATACCATTTTCTTTGGTTATATTTTTTATGGGAATGTTCTTGGATTACAGGTTCTGGAAAAGTCACAACTCTCAGTTTTGTTCCGAGTTGAGAAATAATCCGACCTGTATTGAGGATGCTTGCGGGTTTAATTGCACTGATGTTGGTGATGGTATCGGAGCGAGTGTTCCAGGGACAATTTGTAGCGATAAGGATGTGCGTTTATGTAAATAATTTTATAAATATGGATATTAAAAAAGATGTTTTTAAAAGAGAAATTGAGATGTGCAGGAAATTATCCAGGGAAAATGTAGGCAAGTGCAACTGGGGGATTTGTAAAGATTGTGGCGTTTTGCCACTTCTGGTTAAATTACATGAAGGAATTTTATTGGAAGATAGAAATGAGATAGAAAAAGAAAAGGATAAAATTTTAAAATAAAAAATATGGAAAAAGAAACAATGGGCAACTTTAATTTAGAAAAAGAAAATAACAATGAAACCCTAAGATATGGATTTTCTTTGGACTATTTTAATAATATCCCAGGTTTTATGATAAAGAATGACGATTTTATCAGGAGTTGGATGTATCAGGTAGCAGCAGAGGGTATCAAAAATTATTCACAATATTTTGAAGGCAAGGAAATTATTGAGTTAAGTAACAAGAAAATAGTTCAAGAAATTGATAGATTGGTTGCAGAATTGATTCAAATTGCTAAGGAGGCTGTTGATTTAAAAGATGATGCAGAAGAAAAGGAAGAAGCATTTGAAAATTTTAAAATTAAAGTTATGGAAATTTATAATTATCTACCTCGGTCGTAATTTTTTTAGATTTGTCCAAAGTAAAACAATAAAACAAAATTTTTTCATATAGATTTTTGGGAACTGTTATTGAAGTCGCAATTAAGATTACTTTAATACATCACAATGATATGCTTATGTCAAGTAAAAGTAGTGATTTGTGTTGACTTTTGGGCAAAAATATGCTATTATTAAAGGTCAGATAAGTTCTTTGTCATTTTAAGAAAAAATGCCCAAGGAGGGCGATATTATGTTGAGAAATATGATTTTTTGTCTAATTGGTGGGCTCTTGCTAGCGAGTTGTGCTAGTCCTGGCTATAGCGCTAATCCCGAGGGGGATGTAAGAATTAAAAACACTTATCCCCCAGGAGGAATCCAGAGTCGGGACGAAAAAACCGGCATCGGAGTGGATGTAAAGGATGAAGAGACTTATCGTGGTAGTAAGACCACCATTACTCCCTTCATTGGTGAAAACCCTTATCATAATAAGGGCTGGCGATTAGAAAAGAAGCGTATGAAAGAATTGCGCAAAAGAGATGAACGTCAACTAGCTGTTGAGTTGGCTAGAGAAGACGCAGCTAAGGGAGATATTCGGAATTATGAAGATGTTCCCGGAAAATTTGTCTGGGTATATAACGAGGAGTTCGATCGGTATCGTCGCAGTCTCGAAAGACGAGATCGTCGACAATACGAGCGCGATGAATACCAGCGAGGTCGCGATGAATTCCGAGAAGAAAACCCGGAGTATGGTCGGGCTGTCAATATGATTGATCAGGTTAGGCAGAAAGCTAAGTTTGATTTCAGAGAGGGAATCTATAGCTCTCAGGATTTAGACCCAAGTCTCTCAAGGGAGTACGATAGGGCTTATGTCACTGAGATTGAGCATCAAGCCAAAATGGATGCTTTAAAGGCAGTGTATAATCCTCCTTACTGGCTTAGCGAGCGTTTTTTAAAGGAGTACAAGGAGGCCCACAGGCGACAGTTAAAAAGTCGTCACTTTCAGGGCAAATTTTTCTGATGATAGGCGGGCTTCGATAAGTGTCGAGAGCCCGCCTTTTAATTTCTTGGAAATAAGATTAAAGTGGGATAGAATGAAAGGGAGATTTATTATTATTTAGTTAATGAGTTAACGGATTAACGAGTTTAAAAAATAAAAATTTACAAGCTAATAAGCTAAGATACTAATTTATGAAAAAGATGATTCCTCAAAAAATTAAGAATATTTATCATTTAATTCAAGCTATTTGGGCTAATTTTTATTTTGGTTTTCCAAGTAGAAAAATAAAAGTAATTGGAATAACTGGGACCAACGGCAAAACCACCACCACTCAATTTGTTACTAAGATTTTAGAAGAGGGTGGATTTAAAGTGGCGATGGCTTCAACGATAAACTTTAAATTAGCTGATCAAGAATGGGTAAATAAAACTAAGTTTACCACACTGTCACCCTGGAGTGTGCAAAAATTTATTAAGCAAGCGATTGATAAAAAATGTGATTATCTGGTATTGGAGACATCCTCTCATTCACTTGATCAATATCGGGTGTGGGGAATAGATTATGAGGTGGCTGTGATAACTAATGTGACTCGGGAACATCTGGATTATCACAAGACTATGGATATTTATCGAGAGGCAAAATTAAAATTGTTTAAAAAATCCAGTAAATTAGTGGTTAATCTGGACATGGAGAATCCGGTTGATTTTTATAATTTTTCTGACAAAGAAATTATTTATGGTTATACTTTGGAAAATAAAAAATTAGATAATGAAGAAGTAAAAATAGTTAAAGCTCAGGAGATAAAAACCTTCTCGCAATATTCGCAATTTAAAATTAACGAAACTGAGTTTGTTTTAAATTTGCCAGGAAGATTTAATATTGAAAATGCTTTGGCAGCGATAAGCGTAGGATTTATCTGTGGAGTTAATGTAGAAAAAATAAAAACAGCTTTGGAAAAAATAAAAAATGTACCTGGCCGGATGGAATATGTTTCTAATGATAAAGGACTTAATGTAATAGTGGATTATGCTGTTACTCCGGATTCATTGGAAAAATTATATGATTTAATAAAAGCAGTCAACGTAGAAAATAAGAAAGTGATTGCAGTTTTTGGTTCTTGTGGAGAGCGTGATAGGGGTAAGCGACCAATAATGGGAGAAATTGTTTCTAAAAATGCAGATGCAGTGATTGTTACAAATGAGGACCCTTATGGGGAGGATTCTTTGCAAATAATTAACGAAGTATTTAGGGGGGCGGTTGGCGATGGTTTTTCTGTTGAAATACCAAAATTACAAATTACAAATTACAAATTACAAATAAATTTAGAAAATAAGAACGGTAAAAAAACAGAAGGGCAAAATGCTTGGAGAATTATGGATAGGAGAGAGGCAATAAAAAAAGCTTTAAATATGGCGGAAAATGGGGATTTTGTGGTGGTAACAGGCAAAGGTGCAGAGGAAACGATGGCTCTTGGGGATAAGAGGATTCCTTGGAATGATAAGCAAGTGATATTGGAGGAGTTGAGATTGATGTAGATGTTGAATGGGGGGGAGAATTAGCTATTATTTAGTTAATGAGTTAACGGATTAACGAGTTTGAAGATAAATTTGTAAAATTGCTTGACAAATTAACATTTTTAGTTTATTGTTTAATGTTAAAATATCTAACCTTAAATATATGAATCTAAATCCAGCTGATAAGCATATTCAAAAAATCCAAAGAGAAAGATTTAACTTGTTTATTAAATCTTTAGAACATGTTTCAAATTATTATAATAATTCACGTAATTATTATTTAATAACGACACTGCTATCTTTAGTAATTATCTTAAGTGATTTAACTTTGTTTTATACTTTTGAATTTGATGCTTTTATTAAAATAAGTTTAGTTTTTGTAACAGTTTCTTTCTTATTTTCACTCGCTAATTATCTTAATCATTTAGAGAAAAATTCCGAAAGAATGGGGGATATTTTTGGTGAACTGGATTTGAAATATAAGCAAGAATTCGAGGCTTTAAGGGGCTTTTATTCTGGTAGGATAAATGAGGGAAGTATTCGTGATTTTTATTTAAATCATGGCGCTGAGTTTAGCAAGAAATATTTTATTAGTAATAGAGAAATCATTCCAAGGTGGACAAATTTTATTTTCATATCTCTGGCGATGATATTTTTATTGATAAACTTTTTTTAAGAAAATAAAAAACTCCCCAATGCGGGGAGTTTTTTTATATGAATTTTCGTTTTACTATTTTAATAACGAAATTAGTAGAGCAGTGAGAGTAAAACCGATAAGTGCTCCAGCAATTACTTCACTATTACGGTGACCCATTCTTTCTTTTAAATCCGGGTATTTTTCACTATCTGCACCTACTTTTTCTCTAAGCATATTGATGTATTCGCTATGGGTTCCCATATAAACTCGTAGACGAGTGGCATCATCAACGACAATAATAGCCATTATTATGGCTACCGCAAAGGCCCCAGAGGTTATGCCTTCGTAATGTCCTACAGAAGTAATCATGGAAGTCATAAGGGCAGTATGCACGCTGGGCATATGCCCATAACTCATGGCATGTTTTCTGGTATAAGCTAAGTCTCGGTTATGTCGGAAATAAAAAACTACGAACTTTAAAACTCGGGTAATTCCCAAGACTACTATGGGAATAATAAAAACATTGTAAGGTGTCGTAAACATAATATATTTTTTTTAAATGTAATTAAATTATAACACAGGCCAACGCTTATCCAAAATTTTAAAGCTTGATGATGTTTCTAAAGATGATATACTTATAGATGTAAGTTAATTAAATAAAGATTTGTCATTTTTGGCAAAAGATAACAAAAATATATGATAGCATTAATAGTGATAGGAGTTGTAATTGCAATAATTCTAATTTGGGGAGTTTCAATTTACAACGGTTTAATTAAATTAAAAAACAGAGTGGATGAGGCTTGGAGCGATATCGACGTGCAGTTAAAAAGGCGTTATGATTTGATTCCTAATTTGATTAGCACTGTAAAGGGTTATGCATCTCATGAAAGCGGAACTTTTGAGAAAGTGACTGAAGCGAGAAACAAAGCGATGCAGGCTCAGGGAACAGGTGATGCACAGGCTCAGGCGCAGGCTGAGAATATGTTGTCGGGAACTTTAAAATCAATCTTTGCTTTGGCAGAAAATTATCCAGAATTAAAAGCTAATCAAAATTTCCTAGAATTGCAAAGAGAATTGAGTGATACTGAGGACAAGATTCAGGCATCTCGAAGATTTTACAACGGTAATGTGCGTGATTTCAATATCAAGATTGAACTTTTCCCAAACAATATTTTTGCTGGAATATTGAATTTTACTAAGCGAGATTTCTTTGAAATAACTAATGAAGTAGAAAAGGAGAATGTTAAGGTAGAATTCTAATTTTTAGGAAGTTGTGATTTTGGGTATTTAGGAATTTAGGAATTGGAGAATTTAAAAACAAATTCACTAGTTACTATTTACTGACTACCAGTTACTAATAATATGGCAACATTATACAATCAAGCAGATACTAATAAAAGATTGACCTGGATTTATATCTCAGGTTTCTTGGTATTTGTAATTGGAGTAGGTTATGTTTTTGCGGGGGCAATGGGTAATAGTTGGATTCTTTATGGGGCAGTGATTTTTTCTACCTTAATGAGCTTTGGATCATATTGGTGGAGTGATAAAATTGTACTTGGAATGAGTGGGGCCAAAGAGATCGATCATGATAATGCCCGCGAGTTATTTCACCTAGTAGAAAATCTTTGTATTACGGCTGGTTTACCAATGCCTAAGATTTATATCATAGAAGATAGTGCGCCCAACGCTTTTGCTACAGGGAGAGATCCGGAGCATGGAGTAATTTGTTTTACCACGGGAATAATTAATAAATTAGAAAAAGCTGAATTAGAGGGTGTAATTGCGCATGAGCTTTCTCATATCGGAAACAGAGATATTTTATTATCAACTGTAGTAGTTGTATTGGTTGGATTTGTGACATTACTGGCTGATTGGTTTCGCCACTGGGCTTTCTGGGGTGGAAAAGGTAATGATGATAATGGTGGCGGGCAATTTAGATTAATAATGATTATTTTAGCTATTATTCTTTCAATTCTAGCTCCTTTTGCGGCCATGTTGATGCAATTAGCCATATCTCGTAAAAGAGAGTTCCTAGCTGACGCTAGTGGGGCGCTGCTCACTCGTTACCCCGAAGGACTAGCACGAGCCTTAGAAAAGATTTCAGCCGATAATGAGCCACTAGAGGCTGCTAATCGGGCAACTGCGCACATGTATATTTCTAATCCTTTTAAAGGTAAAAAGATGTCTAAACTTTTTATGACTCATCCACCGATAGAAGAAAGAGTGGCACGTCTTAGGGATTTAAATATTTAATATATTTTTTATGGGAGAAATTAGGGATTCAATAAACTCATTTAATATTACTAAAGAGAATGATAGTTTAGATTTCTTAAGAAATGCAGTATTAGAAAATCCAACTAGATTTATAGGGGGTGCGGTAGATAAAATTTTAGGTGATAAGAAAAATTTAGGAGAGAGTTTTTTAGAAGAAAATAAATTTATTTTTGAAGTTTTGAAATATTTATTTCCAACCAAGGAATCTTATTGGACTGATGAAAAATTGGTAAGTGAAGTAACTAAAATTTTAGTAGAGAGAAAGATGACTTTCAAAATAGATAGTTCAAAAATATCCAGATTTACGGGTTCAAGCATAAATCATTTGGAGGAATGGGAGAAAAGGAGAGAGGAAGAGTTAGAAAATAAAGACGGCGGTAAATAGATAATTAAGCAGCTTATGAGTTTTGGAAATTTTAAGGCCCCGAAAAATGATAGTAAATATTATTGGACTAGGCATAGTATCGGCAAGATGATGCAGTATGGGCTTAGCGCTCAGCGAGTGACGAGGGTCATAAGAAGCTTTGAAAGAATTGAGACAGGTGTGGCTAAAGATACTGTAGCAGTGATGCAACCGAATGCAATCAAGGTTGATAAAGAAGGTAAGAAAAAATGGAGTCAGGAAATTTGGGTGATGTATCAAAGGCGCAGAGCGCCAATTTCCAAATCTCAAGAGACAAGAAAACAAACACCTGCCTGTCGGCAGGCAGGAATCCAAAATTCAAAATTAGAAAAAAAGGAAGAAAATAAATTAAATTTGATGATGGAAATTTCAGGAAAAAATCAATTGAAAATTATTAGTGTTTGGCGTTATCCAGGAATCAGTCCGAAAAACAATCCGATTCCATCTGATATTTTAGATGAAGTTGAAGAATTGTTATAATTTTATATTCAAACAAAAAACAGCTCAAAAGCTGTTTTTTTAAATGTAGCCCTAAGGGGAATCGAACCCCTGTTTACAGGATGAAAACCTGCTGTCCTAACCACTAGACGATAGGGCCATATGCAATATCATAATCTAAAAAATAAGGCAATTCATTGCCTCATTACCAACGAATAATATAGTATCATTTAAATTAAATTTAATCAAGTCCTAGTCTCTTTTGGTAGTTTACATTAATATGATTTCTTTTATTTTTTTATTTACTAACTTTTTTGGCAGCAAAAAAGTTACAAAAAACTGCCACATGTACTTCTAAAATAAATAAATCTAACTCTCTTTCGCTAAAACTTCAGACTTCGCATCCGTTACGTAACAAAGTTTTTTAATGCTCTCCTTGAGTTGATTTATTTTATATGTAAAGTGTGGGGGTGTATTTGATATGTATTTATTGTAACAATTAAAAAACCGGTATCCTAAAATTTTAGGATTCCGGTTTCTGCTTGCGGTTGCGAGTGGGTTGGCGCTATTCGTCATCAGGTTCTGCTGATTCTGTTCGAGGAGGAAGTTCGTGGCCTCGTTTGAACATTCTAATAAAATGCTCTTCCATTTCTAGACTGGCACTTAGGCTATCGAAAATCCTATCCATTTCCTCCTCAATATCCTCTTTGTACTGGCAGAGTTCAAGAAATTTGTCGAGAAGCATTAATCCCTCTTCTGAAGTATAATCTACGCGATGAAACAAATCACTTATGTTATCTTTCGTTTTTGCAAGAGTAAATGCTTTGGTAAAGAATTCTTCCCACGTAATAGCGGTGTTGTTACCCACTGCGACAACCTCTTCGAAAGTTTCAACCAATGACCAGGCCTTGTTCATTAATGTGGCTGCTTCTGCGCTACCTTTTTCCGACTCATCGTATTGGTACATGACCTTTTCGATAGGTGTTAGTGAATCATAATATGCTTGTTGGCGAGGATTCATTTTCATGATTGCGCTCCTTGATTGTGAGAGAACTATTTTCACGACTCCCTCGTGATAGGGATTCCAATTTTATTGTAATGCTATAGCATAGCAGAAAATTGGTATTATGTCAATGTTTTTTTAAGCCAAAATTGCATGACGATGACATTGACAAATTATAGATTTTATGATAGTATGTGATTTCATTGGGATGGTCTCAATGAAAGTTCATTCCACTACTGATCTCAAAAAGATTTGAGACAGAAAGAAGAAAGGAGAACGATTATGTCAATTTATGCTGTCGATAAGCAGGGCAGAGAGAGTAATGCGGCTAGGGGAATTTTTGATCCAAAATTAACACGAATTGATGGGGGAAGTATTCTATATTTTACCCTTCATGATGTTTTTTCAGCAGATTCGTTGAGGGTGCGCGGAGAGTATCATTTTAAAAGCATTACTAACTGCATCTTGGATGATGACACATCCACGGATGAAAGCGGTCGCGCTTGGTATACTCTCAAAATGGAATTTTTCAATATTGAAGAAGCCAGAGAGCTTTATCGGTTGATTCGATCAGGTAAAATATGGCCAGTGTTTTGCTATGAGGATGTGCAGGTTCCAGCGCCCTGTCGTCATATCAAGGATCTCTTCCGCGAGGCCTTCGAAATTATTCGTCGGGAAATTTCTCAAAAGTATCGCAACTTATTTTGACAATCTTTTTTCTTTAGCCCCTCCTTGGTTTATATCTCGGAGGGGCTTTATTTTATATTTTAAATTGGATTTTTTTAAAAAATAATTTACCAAGTAAAAAATATTTATTTTAGTTCCTTTGGTTTATTTTCAAAAGATAAAAATTTATAAAAATTTAAGTTTGTTTGTTTCCCTTGCTTTTTGGGTTAAAATAGTGTATAATGAGTGTAGATAAATAAAACGGGTGAAAATCCGTTTTTTATATTTATAGCCTATTATATGGGTAAAATAACACAAAAATACAATAAAATAAGGGAAAAAATGACCAAAGCTAAGACTCTGGTAGTTGGTTTTTGCAATAAAGAAGTAGCTAATTTAATGGATGTAAGCAGAGATTATGTAAAAAATTCATTGTTGATTGTGTTTATCTTATTTTTATCATTCTTTACTTATTTTTCAATGGAATCATTAAATAATATAAAGGTGATTGAGGTAGCGCCTATTAATGTGAATATCCCAAAGCGAAATATAGAATTAGAAAATAAAATAAAAAAACAAGTTCAAGGTTATCCAATGGAGGCAATGAGTAGAATTATCGCTCAGCAAGATGAGCAAGTGGCGGCTTTTTTGGTAGCGATTGCTAAAAAGGAAAGTAACTGGGGAAAAAGAACTCCCAAGTTAAAAGGAGAGGAATGTAATAACTTCTGGGGTTTTCGTCAAAAAAGAGATAGAATGGGAAGTGGAGGGCATACTTGTTTTGATAACCAAGAAGAGGCTGTACAATCTGTGGCTAACAGAATTAAGGAACTAATTGATAGTGGAATTGATACGCCCGAAGAGATGGTGGTTTGGAAGTGTGGATACAGTTGCGATGCACACACATCTGAAAGTGTAAGTAAGTGGATTGATGATGTTGGGTTTTATTACGGAAAATTTTAAATATTAAAATATAAAAAATAAAAAAATGAAAAAGATTGATTATGTTCAAATAGTAAAAAGCGCTTTTAATATAACCAAAGAAAATAAGTTTCTTTGGTGGTTTGGTTTTTTGATGATGTTTTGTAGTGGGGGGTCATCTTACAGTTATAATTTTCCAGGAAATTCTTCTGATGATAAAATAGATGAAATGACCTATATGAATCTACAGAGACAGGTTACTTTTTATTGGGATTTATATAAAGAATGGATAATTATCGGACTAGTTGTTTTGCTTTTTATCGGATTTGCTTTATATATTTTTGGATTAGTTGGAAAGAGCGCCTTAATTGATTCGGTCTTTAAAATTTTAAAAAAAGAAGATGCAGATCTTAAAAAAGGCTTTAACAGCGGATATAAATATATCTGGGGAATTTTTTTGATTAATGCAATCGCTTTGGCAGCTATTATTGGATTGCTTTTGATATTATCTTTTCCTGTTATTAGGCTTTTTATCTTAGATTCTAAAATGGCTGCGGTTTTAATGGCTATTATGGCAATTTTTATATTTATTTCTTTTAATATTTTCGTCTCGTTTTTAAAAAGGTATGCAGAAATTTATCTTATAAGTAGCAATGTCAATCCATGGGATGCTTTTAAATTGGCCTATGGTTTAATTGAAAAAAATATTTTAAATACTTTTAAAATGTGGTTAGTGTGCCTGGGGATTGTTTTTATTCTGGGCATTGGTATGATTATTTCAATTTTTGTTTTGGGAATACCTTTATTAATATTAGGAATAATTCTGTATGGAATAGTGGGTAATTTCGGGACGGTTTTATTTGTCATCATTGCAATTATTATCTTTTTGGCCTTGATTTTTTTCGCTAATTCAATTTTGAATGTATTTTTCCAAACTATTTGGATTTTATTTTTTAGAGAAATCGCCAAGACAGATGGGGAGAAAGAAGAAGAGATCTCGATTTTAGAAAAGAGCGAGCAGCACATCTTAGAGAATGGGACCATTGAGGCTCCTGGCGTTTATAACTCAAAAAATTAATTTAAAAGACAATTTTATATAACAAAAAACCATCAATTAAATGATGGTTTTTTTGAATTACTGAATTTTTATTACTCAATAAAAGTAAGGGCAATGCCAGTTTTTCCAGCGCGACCAGTTTCTACCAATGCGGTGGATATAATCTTCATAGCTAGCTGGTACATCAAAGTTGATAACATGACTAACATTGGGAATATCCAATCCTCGAGCGGCTACATCAGTTGCCACTAGGATTTCGATATGATCGTTTTTGAAAAGTTGAAGAGCCTTTTGTCTTTGGCCATGAGATTTATCTCCATGGATTGACTCAGCCCTAAAACCAATCTTGAAAAGTATTTTGGATAATTTTTCAGCACCTCTTTTGGTTCGAGTAAAGATAAGGATTTTTTGAAAAGCAGTTTGAGCCAAAAGCTTCTTTAAGATTTCAATTTTATCCTCATCTCTTCCGACACGCACAATGTCTTGATCAATCTGAGATGAGATCTCTCTAGTTTTGATTGAGACTGTAATGGGGTCTTTTTGAAATTGTTGTACTAAACCTTCAATTTCTTTGGATAGGGTAGCAGAAAAGAGTAGAGTTTGTCGAGGACTAGAAAGTAATGCTAGAATCTCTTTCATGTCATTAATAAATCCCATATCCAACATTCTATCAGCTTCATCTAAAACAACATTATTAAAATGGTCTAGTCTTAAATTTCTGCGACTAATCAAATCTTTTAATCTTCCGGGAGTTCCAATAACTATATTGTGCTCTCCTCGTAATTTTTCAATTTGCGGGCGAATATTAGCGCCACCAACTACAACCACTGATTTGATACGCAATCCTTGAGTAATAGCTGTAAATTCGTCTTGAATTTGAATAGCTAATTCTCGAGTGGGTACCATAATTAAAAGTTTCTGACGACGATCGTTCATGATTTTATTAATCATGGGCAATAAAAATGCTCCAGTTTTGCCAGTTCCAGTATTAGCTAAACCAATCACATCTCTTCCTTTAAGAATATGAGGAATAGTTTTAGCCTGAATATCAGTTGGGTGAGTGTAGCCTCTGCGCTCAATAGCTACGTGCAGATCTTTGTTGAGTGCGAGGTCAGTAAATAGAGCTTTAACTGTGTGAACTTCTTCCTCAGTTTTAATTATCGGAGTAGCTTTATTAATAAACATTTCTGGATTAATATAGGCTCCCTTAAAACGATTACGAGTCCTATTTTGCTGAGGACCTCGGGGTCCTCTGTTATCTGCGCCCTGAAATCTTGAATTTCTGGCTGGTCCATTTGAAATTCGTTTTCTAGCGTTATTGCCTGATTCACGAGATTTATCATAAGGACTAGTTGATGTGCTAGAGAGACTGTATGATTTTTTTACAAATCCTCCTGTTTTTCCATAAGAACCATTGTCAGAATCTGATTTTGCATAGGATTTCTTAGCGAAACCACCGGATTTACCATAGGCACTTTTACTAGAATCTGATTTTGCATAAGATTTTTTGGCAAAACCGCCTGGTTTACCATATGAACTTTTGGTAGATTTTGAATTACCGCCAGACTTTTTTGCGAAGCTACCAGCTTTGCTGTCTGAATTTTTGCGTGTTGAAACACGCTTTGCACTTTTGTTATACATTTCATTGAAACATAAATAATTAAAACTTTATGTCGCAACTCAAAGAAAGAATTTCGTAAGGTGTTAACATAAAAGCTAACAATAACAAATATATGCCCAGTTGTCAAGAGTTTGACAAAAAATCTATTTTTGTTATTATGAATTATATAGTGAATGTTTAGTAAACACATGAAATGTTAAAAATGTTTTAGATGTTGTAAGTGTTGAAATTGAGAATAAAAATTTCCAATAATCAATTTTCAATTTTAAAATTTTTAATTACTGATTTTTGTATTCTTAACTTGTTAACTAAAT
>Ga0209467_1001513_pt1 | contig 19874 bp, 18 predicted proteins | sample Higcelwee11metaG_FD_187175 | JGI IMG/M metagenome (GOLD analysis project Ga0209467, IMG submission 187175) | Freshwater pond sediment microbial communities from the University of Edinburgh, under environmental carbon perturbations - High... | ecosystem: Environmental > Aquatic > Freshwater >...
AGCATCTGATTTTGTATTATCGAATATGTACTTTTCACGACATATAAATCAAGGAAAATGTTTCGCACTATATTAATTCAATGTAAAATGTTTAGTGCGAAACATATAGAAATGCATTATTGTTTAAATAAGAAATTTTAATGTACAAATAGGAGGTCATTGCAATGAAAATGGTTATGCGATTCGAAAAATCAGAAGCAGCATCCGGTTTACCCAATGATAAAATCATAGATCATTTTAGACAAGCACTTCTCCAAATTCCCGGATTGCATTTTATGGATCGCTTGAGTCTGGTCTCTTCAAACCAGAAATACGGATTTATCTCCGGCATAGATTATCTGGTTACTGACTTGATTGAAATGTCCCTTCAAGATAAAGTGGATTTGACTACAGCCGTAAACAGAATACTTTCCGGAAAAATAAGTGTTTCCCACTTAGTGAACATTAGTGAACTGGCTACCCCATGTATAAACAAATATGCCTACTATGTATCTGATCTGTCCCAATTGCAAATACCTTCGGATTTTGCCGGCAATCTGACATTCATCATGACAAGGGATACCAATGCTGCAGGAGAAAGCATTTCTGTAACTGATCGTACTTATAGTATGAATGGTAATCGGCGAAAAGTCGATCTGAAAACTTATCCTATTATTGAGTTAGTTCCACATATCCACTATATCCCTGAGCAAAAGAAGCTTTACTTTGTAGCGGATGGCAATGCCCCAGCTTTCATTCTGTTGACAGGTCTGCTCTATGGCAAATGCAATTATTCCAATGAGTTAATCTCCAATATAAAGCTCTCCCGTCTGGATTATTTGGATGGCAGGCAAAAGGTTCAGCACAGCACAAGGCATTATGATAATGTCTTGTGCGATTATATCTCCATAGTTTGAAAGATGCCTTTACTATTAGTATGATTCCTACTATTTATTCAAATCATTAAACTGTATGGTGTCATGTACCGCATTTTCGCACTTATATTCAAAAACAATAAAAGCCTGTGGGTAAGAGAAAAAATATACTCCTTTCCGTCAAGAATCAAATATAAGCCGGAAAGGAGTTTTTTTATGGGAACAGCAGTACAACAGCCGGGTGAAACATTGCTGACGAAGATGACCCGGGATGATCTGCATGCATTGTTTGAGTGAATGCTGGCAAGTTGCGCAAGTCGGGGACGGTTCTTGACTTATGTAGCTCTATATATAGTACATTTTAATGAAATCCATTACATCATCTCTTGTGCCTGTAAAGGGACCGGGCTTCTCCATTTTGAGTGAAACCAGGGCAGCTGCAAACCTCAATGATTCTTCAATACCATGATGTATCCTTTCGGTTATATATGCTGAAAAGCATGTATCGCCTCTTCCTGTCCTGCCCGAAAGATTTTTAGGTTTAAGGGGTTGGGTATAAAACTTCCTACCGTCATATACCATCACTTCAGTATGATGGGTTATCATTATTTCCTTAGCTCCCCAGAAGTATAAACATTTTGCCGCTTCCGCCATATCCTTTTTCCCCGTTATTATTTCTGCTTCAGCCGCATCAGTTTTCAAATAGGTAACCATGGGCAAATATTTTTTCTTTTCCTTCCAATCACGAAGTACCATACATTCATTTTCAACACAGCGGAGCAGGCATTGCACATCTAGTGCCGCATTTCCCTTCCTGCTGATATGTTCGACTATCTCTCCGCCTATATCTCCATACATAAGACCTGCAATATGGTAAATCTCGGATTTCACCTCCGGAATATCCAAAACTTCATATGGTTCAATAATACTTAGTGCAGTACATGTCCTGCGTTCTCTGTCAGCAGTATGGTACTGGTTTCTGATAGAGGTGCTGGTCCTTGAGTCTACGGAAAATACAGTTATCCCTGCCCCCCGGGGAAAAACCTCCATTGGATCAGTCTCATTCTTATTTCCTTTTGTGAGAACCCCTACTGCATGACCAGTATTATAGGCGGCGTAAGCTGCCGCCACAACAGCCCCGCCAAGTTCCTTCCTCACGGTGCCGTCATAATCGATGTTTATATCCCTTGATAGCTGACCTATAATAAAGGTATCGAATTTTTTCTGCTGCATATCTTCCTCCTAGTGTATTATCAAATTGTTTTTTCCCATTCCTTTTCCTTTAGGTTTGTATAAATATATATGGCTGCTGAAACCGATGAAAATACGAACATAATCACCGAGAGGGCAGCTGCAAGCTCATAGTTGGAATACTCGGAGAATTGCTTCCGAAGATAGATGCCCAGCATTACCGGATTGTTACCACCCATGACATAAGGAGTTGTAAAGGAGCTGATATTGCTCATGAAAACAAAGGTCATGGCTATCACTACATCCTTAAAGGAGAGGGGAAGAATCATTTTTAAAAATACATTGATCTTTCCGGCTCCTACATCTCTGGCGCTTTCTACAATTGAATCAGGAATACTGGAAAGTGCCGCTACAATAATCATGGTTGCAAATGCAATATTAAACCAGAGGTTCATTACAATGATGCCTGAAGCATTATACATAAGACCCGGCTTGAAATCATACCCGAACAACCGGGAAAAACGATTGATAAAACCAGAATCCCTGATTATCGTTATCATGCCATAAACCGCTACAAGACTCGGAATAAACCGTGGTAGGAGGTATATTGTCCCGATGAACTTGCTTGTTTTGCTATCATTGAAACGTAGATATAATGCCAGCAGATAGGATATAACAATCGAGAGAATAACAGTTACAACCACAATCCATAGAGTATATACTATATTGTTTATCGATATTTTATCAGTAAACAAAAAGATATAGTGTCCGAGTGTAAAGCTGCCGTCTTCACTGGACCTGAAGCTGCGCATGACGGTATTTATTATAGGATAGATTATTATACCAAAGGTAAGAATCAATGCCGGGGCCAGCATCAGTACAATAAACATATATGTCTTCCATGTTCTTTTTTCCATGCCCTGGCCTCCTTTCGGATGTTTGCCCTTCGTGCGGCATTCCGCAAATATTGCAGAATGCCGCACAGTAAATAAACAACTTATTGCAGAGTAGCGATATTTTTATCCCAGTATTCATTCCTTTTAGTAGCGAGATTTCCGTTTGAAATAACGGTAAAGCCTGAAATGTCAAGATCTTTTACCATGTCTTTGGCTTCTGAGTCAATGGCTGAGACATCTATGACCGGTACGGCAAATATGGTTTCAAGACAGAGTCTTTGTGCCTCTGGAGAAATCATGTAATTAATGAAGTCATATGATTTTTCCGCGCCTCCGCCTATATTAGGAACGGCCAAAACAACATCGGTACCACTCAAAGCCGGATCAAGCTGGTAGATTTTCGTACTTTCGGGCAGCGTACCCTGTGATATATTGGTCAGCACCTGATCAGCCCAGGCAGGAATCAGATCAACTTCCTTGTTGATGAGCAGATCAAGAGGACCCTGGTTCTTATTTGGATATACAACTTTTCCTCCTGATTTATACATGTAAGGATGTATGCTCTTCAACCATTCCCAGCCGGCATCCCACTGTTCCACCCACTTTTCATCGGTGGAGACTTTGGCTTCAGCGGGAAGATCCTTGTAAAGGGCAAGATTGACGAATGCCGAGCCAGCTCCGCCGGAACCCGGGGGGTTATAGGCAAATCTGCCCGGATTGGCTCTGACCCACTTGTCTAATTCATCCCATGTTTTGGGCGGATTCGGTAAGCGCACAGAATCGTATGCCATAATTACAGTTGTTCCTCTATACGGGACAACGCATTCTGTATAAAAGCCGGATTTCATTTTAACATTTTTAAAATTCGGTATTTTAGAAAAATCCAGGGGCACAAAAATATCACCCTCAGCTTTTTGTACATACTCAGCTAGAACTGAGCCATTTTCAGCAATTAAATCAAAATCCGTATTGGTTTTTCCCGCCAGCTTGGCTGCAGCGATTCGATCGCTTAATTGTTGATCGCCGGACCCGGACATGAGGAACTGAAGTTCAACCCTGCTTGTTGATTCAGGTCTCGCATTGTATTCGCCTACGACTTTTTCGAACAATACCCGTACATTGTCTGAACCGCCTGCCCATAAGACTACCTTGGGTTTTTCAGTCTCCTTTGCGGTGGAAGCTGCTGCATTATTATCTTGGGTATTGGTCTGTACTTTCTCACCTGTGCATCCAAAAAGCATGGTAGCTGCGAATATAAACAATACTGCCAGTACGATACCTCTTTTGACTTTCATGTTCTATACCTCCTTCAAGTAATAATCAGATAATGAATGTTTTTCCGACTTTAAGCCCGTCACCTCCCTGCTATAAGGAATAGTCATTACACCTACAGGTTTTTACTTCAAAAATTCAAGAGCCTTGGTATAGGAAAGGGTTACTCTCTGGCCGGGATGGAATACTCCGGCATCCTGTCCGGCAACGAAGGACCTGATTATGCCACATTCGGTGTCTACAGTTATTTCAGTATAGTGGCCCAATATCATAACAGCTCTGACCACTCCCGCTATTTCTTCCTTGCCAGAAGAATTAATGGCAATACATTCAGGACGGACAGCAATGGTTCTATCGCTCCGTTCAATAAAGTTCATATCACCAATAAAGCTTGCTACATAACGGTTCGCCGGTTTATCATATATTTCTGCCGGAGTACCTATCTGTTCAAAACAACCTTTATTCATGACTACAATCCTGTCGGATAAAGCCATTGCTTCCTCCTGGTCATGGGTAACAAAAACAACTGTAATATTCAGGTCAATCTGTATCTTGCGCAATTCTTCACGCATCTGGGAACGAATTTTTGCATCCAGCGCAGAAAAAGGCTCATCCAGAAGAAGAACATCGGGCTTTAAAAGCAGGGATCGGGCAATAGCTATACGCTGCTGTTGGCCGCCTGACATTTGTCCGGGATACTTTCTCTCCATACCCGTCATTTTTATTAGTTCCAGCATCTTCATAATCTGGTGATGCCGTTCCGCCTTGGGAATCTTTCGAAGTTTCAACCCAAAAGCCATGTTTTCATAAACCGTCATATGCGGCCAAAGGTTATAACTCTGAAACACCATGGCAGTAGGCCGCTTTTCAGGCGGAAGGTGCTCAATATTCCTGCCGTCTATTAGAATAGAACCTTTGGTACATTCAAGAAAACCTCCGATGGTACGCAGAATTGTGGTTTTCCCGCAGCCGGACGGTCCGAGCAGCGTAACCAGCTCCCCTGTATTCACCTTCAGGTTTATATTCTCTACTCCATCTCCATTTTTGTATTTCTTTGTCATATCGCGAATTTCCAGCTTCACTTCATTGGTCATTTACTTATCTCCCTTCAAGGTTGTAAAAGCCCTAATTCATTTTAAAACCCTTTGAAATGGTTTCAGGACCGACATACTTTCGCATGAGCAAAAGCAGAATAAGATTCGGTATTATAAGGATAAGGGCAAATACAGCACCTGCTGTTGCCGGATAGTCAAGTATGACTCCGTACATCTCCACCGGCATGGTCCTGTATTTGGGAAGGCCCACAAGCAGCGTTCCCTGATTTTCACCCAGTGAAGCTATAAAAGTAAACATTGCAGCTACTGCAATACCAGGCCAGGCCATTGGAAGGGTCACATGAAAAAAGGTACGTACAGGCCCTGCACCCACATCCCGTGCCGCCTCTTCCTGCTGCCGCGGAATACTGCGAAAGGCACCGGCAGGCAGCCAGATCATTAACATTATGGAGCCCAGCATGTGAATAAGGAGAACTCCAAGAAAAGTACCCATAAGATTTAGCTTATAATAAATAATACCTATAGATGTATAGAGACCCAAATGGGGAAATGCATTACCTATAAGAAAAGACAGCATGACCAGCTTCCTGCCCGGAAAGTCATAACGAGCCAGCACAAATGCGGCAGGCAGACATATAACCAGTGAAAGTGCCGTTACAATAGCAGCTATGGTAAAGGATAGAGAGATGGAGCTTACAAGACTTCTTTGATTTAGTACGTACTTCCACCATTCAAAGCCGAACTTGGTGGGTAGCACCCATGGAACTTCATATTTGGATGCAAAGGCCAGCATAAACATATGTATCAGAGGGCCATAGAAGAAAAGAATAAATACGGCTAAAATGAGAAATTCAAAAAACTTTTTGCGTCCCATCATATAATACCAGCGTTTTGGGCTTAATAACATCATATCAGAACCTCCGCCTTTTCTTAATAGCTTTTATATAGGGCTTGTTAAAAGCCAAACAGGTCTTTTCTCACTGATTTTGCTGTACTTATATCTAGTGTTGTCAGGTTTACCACACCGCTTTTAAGAAAACGGGCCATTTCCGTTTCATCATTAACAGTCCAGACCGAGAGGGGAATGCCGTTTCTCTTGAATTCTCCAATGCCCTCATCTGTCAAGCTGCGATATGGCAGGTTCATCCCTTTTACTCCCAGCTGTCTGTACTTTTCCGAAAGCATGTCTATATAAGGCTCAATACCAGTAATTACCTCTCTTAAATATTTCCATGGATTTTGGTAAAACGTGTGTTGTGATATTTGTGACTTTTCGCCGGAAACAAGCTCAAAATAGATATCTTCCAGAATGTTTTCGGCATTCATATAGATATTGGCCATTTGAATAACCTCAGGGTGCTTTACCAGAAAAGATGGTGCAACCAGGCCGGTCATAATCAGGCGATCCGGTCCTATTCCATAGCCGGTGGCCAAATTCGCTACTTCAAGAGGAAGATCCTCATCCTTCAAGTCACAGTTAATGCCGATTCCAGTATGCTTCCCGACAATTTCAAACACTTCCGCCAGCCGGGGGCAGGAGTCATAAATATCCTGGCTCTGTTCATGGTGTGAAAGTATCAGAATAGAATTCTCATCCCGGCGCACATCGACCTCAAATACATCTGCACCCAGAGAAATACTTTTCATCACCGAGTCCAGGGAATTAGCTGCTGTTTCATCATTACCAGTATGCCCGGTTATTATTGGAAAACGCATGTAATCATCTCCATTGGGTTTCATCAATTTATAAAATAAAACCGGTTGTATTTTTTATAAAAAGCTAAAACCTTCTTAGCGGTTTTTTTATTTAATTTATACCTTTGTTATATTGACATTTTTACTATACTAAAATATAATGAAACCGGTTACATTGTTAATATATTACCATATTATCCCATATAATACAAGACCTTCAAATTTTTTTAACGGGAGGATAATACAAATGCCCGTCAAGCTGATTGATATTGCAAGACTTGCAGGTGTTTCCAAAGCAACTGCATCACGCGCACTTCACGGATCACCACGTGTTAAGGAAGAAACCAGACGCCTTGTTATGGAAAAGGCAGAAGAGCTGAAATATAAGCCTAATTCTCTGGCACAGGCAATGGCAACCAAGAGATCGGGGATTATGGGCTTCCTCATGTATAAAAAAAATCCTCCATATGTCTCACACAGCTTTTTCGGTCCGGTGCTTGACGGCGCCATAGAAGAAGCGGCCAACAGCGGCTATCATATTGTTCTGGCAGCGGCAAGTGACATGGAGGATACCTTTGATGAGCATTTTATTCAAGATAGCATTGATGGGGCAATGCTGGTTTCTTTTTATCCGAAGGAGGTAATTAAAGAATTCCAACGCAGAGGCATACCCCTGGTTGTAATAAACGATTTCATAGAGTCGGAAAACAATGCCTTTATTATAGACGACAACTATAATGGAGCCTGTACTATCATGGAGCATTTAATAAAGGATAGAGGCCACAGAAAGATTGCACATATCACCGAACGTCTTGATCATCCAAGCTTTCATGCCAGGTATCAAGGTTTCCTTGATATGCACGAAAAATATGGAATCAAGGTGTTCTGCAAGCCTTCTACGGTTCTGCATACAACATTCCAAGAAGGGTTTACAGCAATGGAAAAATTGCTCTCCCATAAAAATTTGCCTACGGCCGTTTTTGCCGTTACTGATACTGTGGCTCTGGGAGCAATACATGCAATAAAAAAAGCAGGCCTTAGGGTACCCGAAGATATAGCTGTAGCAGGCTATGATGATATTGAGGCAGCCTCTATGAGTGATCCGTCTTTAACAACAATATCCGTAGACAGACTGCAGATAGGCAGCTCGGCTGTTACTGCTCTCATAGAGCAGATTTCCGAGCCTGAAAAACCCAGCCGTATTATTATAATAAAAAACAGGCTTATTATAAGAAATTCTACATGAGGACATAAGGATGACCCGTGAAGACTGGCAATCTATGTATAATAATTTTATGCAGGGTCTGTCCCCAAAGTAACTGAATAAAAAAATAAGAAGGGGAATCCTGCAAAAGCTTTGGACCCAGTACGAAATACATACCTGTAAAGATGTATGGAAGTCCGAATTACAGGCTTAATCTTATTCCTGAAAATATTGCGATAAATCCTTTCAATCACACTCTTGACCGAAAAGACTATGCACCAAAGAAAGTAGTCCTCAGAATTAAGGAAGATATACACAAGCTAAAGGAGCGAATGTGCCTTTCTGAGCATCCATTTGGTACAGTAAAGTGGTATCATGGAGCACATTATCTCCTTTGCAAGGGAAAAGAAAAGGCAACAGCAGAGCTGGGGCTTAGTTTTCTTGCCTATAATCTGAAAAGATTAATAAGCATGGTGGGAATTGAGAAGTTAATAGCAGCAATGTAGGCTAAAATGCCTGAAAATTTTAATAAAATTAAAAACGGGATATAATTTTGCTGTTTTTACAGCAAAATTGTGTGCCATTTTACAAATCCCCCTTGAGTGTGTAATATTTTGATTTTTGTTACTCTCACAAGGGTTCAGTGGGCAGAGAATATATAAATGGTAATAATTACACTTTTTTTGTAACGCTTTTATTTTCAAGATTTCTACGTAGATACAAAAATGATAATGAATAATGAATTAAGACGTTATCAATTAGTGAGAATGTTAGCATCTTCTTTTAAAGTTCTCAGTTTTTAATCAAAATATTATTCTATATAAAAAAGTATCAAAAGGAATATCCGACTATAAGTCCAATTTACTTAATTCAATTTATATATTTCAAAAATTATAAAAATCCGTTTGTAAGCATTGACCCCCAGTACTATTTGTACTATTATTGTAAATATAGTTCATTTTATTCCTAAAGGGGCAAGAGAATATGAATAAAAAAGCAGAAATGATATTAAAGACAACAATTAAACTATTCATTCATGAAGGCATTAAAAAAATTACAATGGATGATATTGCTCAAAATACTAATGTATCTAAAGTTACAATATATAAATATTTTATTGATAAAGATACTTTGTACTCAGAAATTGGCAAACATATTTTTTCATGCTATATCATCAAGTTAAAGAACATCATAGCATCCGATGAGATTTTAATTAAAAAGCTTTATGATTATCTAAACGTTATAAGTGACTTTATCAATAGCGGACAATTTGATTTATGCTTAGAACTCAGCAAATACAACCTGAATGTTGAAACTGAATATAAGCTTTATTTGCAAACATATAGAGAATCTATATTGACTTTAATCAATCGTGGGATAATAGACGGACTCATCAAAAGCAATTTAGATAGTGATTTGATTTTCCATTATATCGATATGGGTATAGTTTATTATCAACAAAGTTCTGAGTATCGATATAAAATGCTTAACAATAACAATTTTCAGCAGCATTTTTTACTGTTCTATATCAGTAATATTTTCGTGGATGGAACAAAAATGTTATTAAGTCCTTATGAGGTGATTTAATGGAAGAAACTAAATTACAATACTATATCCGCTTAGCGAAAGAAGGGACAAAAATATCAATTGATATAATCATGAAACATCTCAATGCAGAAATGACATTGGCTGAGTCAAAGTTTATTGATTTTGCATTAGGACATATTGAAAGTAATGAGGGATTGAAAATTATGGAATTCTATTTGTTCCACGGTACGCAAATCCAAAGGAATTACTGTACCTTGTATTTTGGCAGGCGTGGCGAATACCTAATTATAAGAAAAGCTTATGATGAAGGTCTGATTGATGCGAAACAAGCTTTTTCAAGATGAAAAATTTGAACTTATTACTATATCAAGGAGTATGCACCCAATGATGATCATTAAAAATGTGAATATTGTGTCTATGAATGGTAAAAATGTAGATAATAATCAATCCGTACTAATTCGACATGGCATCATCGAAGCCATTGGCAATCAACTCCCATTATCGAAAACAAGTTGTAGCGTCATCGATGCACATGGTCAATATTTGATGCCGGGTATGATTAATATGCATACTCATCTTGGCGACAACCATGACGATCTGTTACTGTATCTTGTAAACGGCATTACCACCATACGGAATATGTGGGGATATGAAGCTTTTCACCCTGGTCATTATTTTTTTGGAACACGGGTGTTCCATCATCTGGAGCTAAAAAAGCAGAACTCACCGATCCACAACTATATATGGAAAAACTGTTCTTAATAATCCGGCAATTAAAATCAGAAGGTGCACCTATATTACTTGGTACAGAAGCAAAAATCGGAACTGTTGAAATTGGTAAAAAAGCTGATTTGATTTCCTCAATTGTAAAATGAATTTCCATACTGGTTGATTCATTTACAATCAGCTAACCATATCTAATGGTTCAATATGAGAGAAGGTGGCAATCCTTATAATGCTGGTGGCAGATAAGGAGAAACTACAATGTCTAAATATTTAACCTACGAAGAACGCCTTGAAATTGAAGCAGGTTTAAAGCAGAACCTTTCCTTTGGAGAGATCGGGCGACGAATTGGCAAGGATCGTACTACGATCGCAAAGGAAATCAAAAAGCATTCTTATGAAAAGAAATCCGGTTATAGTGTTTGGCCTTACAATGCATGTAAACATCGTGGCAGCTGCAAGTTAAAGGATATTTGTGGCAGAGACCAATGTAGACGGCCCTCTACTGCCTATTGTAAATTATGCAGCTATTGTAATGATTTTTGCCCTGACTTTGAAGAGGAAGTCTGTTCGTGCCGCTTCAAACCGCCTTATGCCTGTAATGGATGCGGACAGTATCATAAGTGTACTCTGAAAAAAACAGTATACGATGCCGAAGATGCACACATAGCTTTTTCGGAAAGCATTTCCGAAGCCAGAAGCGGTATTCTTTCCAGTGAAGCAGAACTATCCAGATTGAATACCTTTATATGTTTGTTCCCACAGCCCTTTACAACATACTTATTATTGCATCTCCAAATTACCCTTCCTGCAAAAGGATTATCTATCGTAGCATAATCTACCTGTACAATACCATGGTTCTCTGCAAAAGCTCTTTTTCTCTCCATTTCAAGCTGTACCGCCTCCCACATCTCCTTTTCGATTATGGCAGGATGGCTTTCTTCCACATAATATTGGGGAACCTCCCCAGGAGGAAGACAACACCTTCCCCATCATAGAATTTCTACATAGCCTTCAGTTCCATTCACCCGGATTCTCTGTCCGTTTTTGATCAGCTTGGTAGCATTCTCCACTCCGACAACTGCTGGTAAGCCATATTCACGTGCGATAACTGCTCCATGGGTCATCAGTCCACCAACTTCGGTGACTAGACCTTCTATGGATACAAACAATGGTGTCCAGCTAGGGTCAGTAAAGGAGGTGACTAATATATCTCCATCTTCCAGATCAGCATCTTCCATGTTTAAGATGACACGTGCCCGTCCCTCTATAACTCCGGAAGAAACAGGTAGACCTACAATAGCTTCGGCTGGGAGATTTTCTCGTTTGTACTCACCTGCAATGATTTCACCATCAGACGTGATAACACGTGGGGGAGTTAGCTTTTCATATAATTTGTACTCGTCTTTTCGTTTGCTGATGATCTGTCTGGTCGCAAGCTCAGCTTGCTGCTCGCCTCTGCATCCTAGGTAATCAAGTTTATTTGTGCGTACGACTTCGCGAAGTTCTTCAAAAGTGAGATAGTATATATCTTCTTTTTCATGAATAACGTTGGCTTGTACGAGTTGTTCGGCTTCTTTCAGTAAAGCCTGCTTATAAACGAAGTAACGATTAATCATGCCGTATTTTGGATATTCCCTAAACCCGCTGAAATTCCGGATTAGGTCGATCATTCGTTTTGTTTCTTTGGCTTTTTGTTCACCATCCGGTAATTGCTTCAATCGATCTAATAACTCTTGTTCTTTTTTCAAAGCTTCCTGTCGCCCTTGCTCAAATTTCCGATTGCTGGCATTAGGCTCAAAGTTTTTGATGTTGCTGAGAATCATGGGGACAAGTGTAGTTGGTTTTTCGCTCCAACGGGTTTTAGTAATATCGATTTCTCCGACACACCGCATTCCATATTTGTTAAGATAAGCATAGATAGCATCTTGGGTTTCCTGTCCACCATCAAACTTAACCAGTTCATCCAAAAAGCTATCATCTTTTACATGTTGTAAATAATCAATTACTTCTGGATAAGGACGAATCACATCTGCGACATCCAATAGCTCCAGACCCATTTCCGAAGTAATATTGTTTGGTACAGATTGAGAAAGCGTATCTGGTACGTTTTTTTCACCTAACCACTTGTTCATTTTTTCATTGATCCATGATGAAGCATCCATAGCAGCCATAATCACACCCAAATTTTGTGGGTCAAATAAAATCTTCTTTAATTGCTGGATATCTTCTAGAATAAAATCAAATAAATCTGATCCTGATTTTGTTTGGATGTTTTGTTTTAACTCTTCTATCGATATTTGACTACTCTTAATCAAATCAGAAACGATTGTCGGATCGTTTTCGATTTGTGTTTGAAAACCCAAAGAAGACATACCTTTATTGTTACCACCCTGTTCTTTTTTATCATTTGGTAACGATTTTATAAAATCTCCTCGCTCTATTATAGTCATAAGTGCGTCTTTTATGAGCGGATCGGATTTTCCCAAGGTATCTATTATCGTTTTTCTGCTGACAGGCGAAGCCAGATTATGTGTGATATCAACAAACAACCTTCCTCCAGCTTTACGCATGGGTGCGTTAGTCGTTAACAGAAAAAAAGACAATCCCAATGGTTTCATGGGATCGGTCATCATTTGGTTATGACCGACAGATACGTAAACGTGATTTTCTTCATCATTCGCTTCAGGGATCGGGTATAAAGTAGTGATTGGCCGACTCTGGACAATATAGAATGTATCATCAGCCAAACACCATTCGATATCCTGGGGACAGCCGAAATGTTCTTCGATCTTCCTGCCCATGCGCTCAAGCTGTAAAATCTGCTCATCCGTCAGCGCTTGCTTATTCTGCCGCTCAGGCAGGGTCTCCTGTTCTTTCGTACCGCCATCTTTTAAGGCATAAATAGCCAGCTTCTTGGTGGATATCTTCTTATCGATAACCTTGCCGTTACGCACTTTATAGATATCAGCATTCACCAAGCCGGAGACCAAGGCCTCACCAAGTCCGAAGCTAGCATCAATGGATAACACCTTCCTATTAGAAGTGACGGGATCGGCAGTAAACAAAATTCCTGCCGCCTGTGGGAAGATCATCTTCTGAACAACCACAGACAGGTGGACTTTACGGTGGTCGAAGCCGTTTTGAAGACGGTAGGTTACTGCCCTCTCGGTAAATAGCGATGCCCAGCACTTGCTGATGTGCTTTAGGATTGCCTTCTTTCCAATAATGTTCAAATACGTATCCTGCTGGCCTGCAAAGGAAGCCGTCGGTAAATCCTCTGCAGTTGCGCTGGATCGTACTGCATAGGCATTTTTTTCTCCAAGCCTGGAGAGGAGGCGGGTGATCTCTTTATTAATGTCTTCAGGGATGGCTATCCCTTCGATGCCCCTGCGAATCTCACCGCTAAGTTCACAGATTTTATCCCGGTCTTCTACCTTTAGAAGCGATAACCGATCAAGTAATTCGTTAATCGACGACATTTCCCCAATGATTCTTTTAAAGGCTTCAGTAGAAATACAAAAGCCATTTGGTACGCGTATTCCTTCAATTTTGGAAAGTTCCCCTAGGTTCGCGCCTTTACCCCCAACAACCATGAGTTTTGTTTTGTCAATGTCCTGAAAACCAAGCACATATGAACTCATATGTTTACCTCCTTTGGCAATTCCTTTGGATTCCATAATAGTACCCCTCCAACAAATCGCATAACGTGCTATTGCATTATAGCACTAGCAAATGAGAACAAATAGTCTACATTTACATTTTTTTATATGTTATAATTAAAGTGGGGTGAATTCAATTTTCAAAGAAGTAAACCTTAAAGACGATAACCCAATGCCAAAATGTATGTCGAATCAAACAGACGCCAAAACTATGGCTATAAATTTTTAGAATCTGTCTACGACCAGCTTGATATGTATTTTTGAAAACAAAATTCATGGATAGTAACTCCCTTTATCTGCACGTTATTTTATCCTTTCTGCATAATCATAGCGCAATTTTATGCAGAAAGTTATTAAAATACGCGGATTAATGTAGAATATACTCCGGCAAATTTCCGTTTTCCAGTATATACTTATGTGTCTTCTGCAACGCTTCTCTTGGTTTTACTCCCTTTTTCAATGCTTCGTTATATTCCCTTAACCAGTATTCTTTTAGTTTATATTCAAGCAGCAGACTCAACAATACATATAAGGAAACTTCACTGTCCCGTTCTACATTGTTTGCATTAAAATAACAGATCGCCTCTTCATATTCACACAATTCCATATTGATCCTAAAAACCGTTTCAACCAAATTATTGATTTTATTTATTCGTTTGTAATCAGAAGAACCAGAGATCCATGATTTTTTCGATGGAACCGGTTTTGATTTATCCAATTCATCTTTTAAGAGCTTGCATTGCTCAATAGCGATCACTTTGGAATCCGGAGATTTGAGATTCTTAACTAATATTTCAATTAGGGACGAATGTAACGTTTCTCTGTCAACCTCACTATTAATAACCAGTTCAATAACAGACCTTATGGATTCTTTATTTACCCCGCCTCCAAGTTTTCTTGCGATTACTATATCCAGCAATACTGTTTGCTCGATACCAACCGATCTGAAAGGATTATCTGTACTGAAAATATAACAGCCACAGGCGTAGCACAACATTTTATACAGCTTTCCCAGTAAATCTGTTGCGTCTCTTCCCGTTGTACCTTCAACTGAAACACTTTGCAAATCCTTAATATAAGCCTTCCAGTTTAAAAGCCTTGGCACAATATACTGATAGCCTGATTTCTGGTTAGTCACTGTATTAAGTGTCAATTTGTCAGGCCCGTCACCATTATTTGTTTTATGTTCATAATCTTTGAGGCTATGGCATTAGGAAATGTATTTATAGATTTGTTATATAAAAAAACTTCTTCATTAAAAAGCTGTTGCTTTAGTGTTATCTTTTCATCCAATTCTTCTACTTTCTGCCAAACAAGCGAAAAATTATTTTCTGCTTCAATATCCGGAAAAGCCCCTTTATCCATAAAAAACCTGTTTAGAAGCTCCAATAACTCTTTAGAAATTTTTTTCGACTCATCCGGCGTTTGGGTATTTAACAAGTCATTGCGTGATTGTACCAACCTAATCAGTATTTCCTCTTGATGATTTGCGGAAGAGCAAACCGTTTCAACATAATCCCATATTAAATCATACTTTAGTTTCACCAAGGCATCAATCTGTCTCCAACTGTCTTCAATCTTTATTTTTTTGTTGGTTGTTTTATTGTAAAAGAATATAAACCATCCGGAACTGGCAATAATAATTACTAAGAGAAGCCCCACTACAAAATACTGCATGCTTATCCCCCTATTTCATTCAATGCAGAGTTACACTGAAAGCTTTGATGTGAAACCCAAACCCCTAGCCTTATAGGCAAGAGGTTTGGGTTAATCCTTTGTTTACCTAATACTTCAATTATTCTTCATATACGATAACTGCTTCCTTGGTGCTGTTGATCCAGTCCACCTTGCAGTTAAGATTTTCTGCTGCAAACCTTACAGGAACAAAGGTTCTTCCATTTTTGGATGCGGGAGCCACATCCATTTTTTTACTTGCTCCGTTTATTTTTATATCTGTTTTACCCATCCACATTTCAACGATATTTCCTCTGGCTTTAAGCGTTACTTTTTGGGTAGCGCCATCCCATTCCACTGTTCCTCCCATGGCTTCAACCACTGCACGTATGGGTACCATAGTTCTTCCAGATATGGTTATAGGTGCTGTGCCCCGTCCTGGATCAACCTCTTGGTTTACACCATCAACGCTCATGTTTGGACTATCAAGCTTAAGCATGATGAAGTGTTTGAAGCTTCCAGGCTTATATATTTGATCTCCAGTTTTTACGGTAAAGGTGGCAATTGCTGCACCCAGTTTTTCATCTATTCCTTCCAAAGGCCTTGCTTCTGCAATCACCGGCTTTACAGTGTAATAGTAGGTTGTATTAGGCTCAACATTTACATCAGCATAGGAGGTACTGGTGATATAAAAATCAGTGACGGATATTCCCAGACTACTGCCGGATGCTGATCTAAAGAGCCTATAGCCAAGACCGTTGGCTGGCTGCCACATGATTCTAGAGCCGGATTCAAAGGTTTCTGCACTGCTGCCGGTTGCCGGAGTCTCGGCTGCCGGAGCCTCAGGTACCTCAGGTGCAGGGTACAGATTAGCCATCACAGTAGAGCGAATATATGCATTCCACTTTGCAACAGCAACGATTTCCAAATATACATTCTTGGCATCAACCGGGATAGAGGTTGAAATACGATAGTCTGAAGTATAACTCGCTCCTACATCAACATATCCCGTTTCCTCTTTATGCTCCTTACCATCGGCATCCTTATACTTTAAATAAGCATTATAAAAAATCTTTTGCCCTGCGACACCATTATTACGAACAGTTCCCCAAACCTCGACTACACCGGGCTCAAACTCGCCTTTATCGTAGTAATGTTTGTTTGAAGCTGCACCATCTACTTCATCTTTGATAACTCCAAGATTTATACCCTTCACATTATATGTGATTGTTGGGGCTCCGGAGGGTACATTTTTACCCAATGTCTTTTCTCCAGGAGTAGTCGAGGTTTGCGTAGGACAATAAAAATCTCCTGTTACTGTAGCACGGACATAAGTATTCCAGTAAGCTACACAACTGACTTTTATATGCACATGGCTGGCATCATCAGGAATGGAACCTGAAATGCGGTATTCAGCGACACCACCGGGTCCTACCTCAATATATCCTGTATTCTCCACCTCATGGGCTTTGCCGGTAGAATCCGTATAGTTAATCAAAGCTTCATAAAATACATTGTCACGCTTCTCGTAACTGCTACCTCCACTACTATTGTTGCGTACTGTTCCCCATAATTCTACCATGCCGGGTTCAAACTGACCCTTTTCATACATATGATAGTTTTCCGACACACCGTCCCGTTGATTAGTAATTACGCCCAAGTCCAAGCCACTGACATTATAAGTAATTGTCGGCCCATTCCCTTGTGGATTTACACCCACAGTCCCACTCCCGTCTGCCGAAGCAGTCATCTCCATCCCCACCAGGCATAGGGAAACAATCATAATCAGTACTAGCATCCTTAAGGTTATATTCCTTATTGATCCTATCATTTTATTTAATCCCCCCTTCGTTTTTTCATAATAAGAAAATCGTTAACTGATTTCAATTTTCTAAAGCAAGTATAACTACATACAGTTCTCCTTAAAATACACAAAAGAGGTAGTTATAAAAAAACCTTCCCACACAAAAAGGGTGGGAAGGTAATATTCCTTAATTTTATTGCTGCAATTCTTCATTATCACCATATATTTTTATCAACTCCATTTTACTGTTAATATTAAGCTTTTGATAAATATTTTTTACATGGTATTTAATTGTGTTTTCACTAATAAAAAGACTTTCTGCTATCACCTTATATGTATATCCTCGCAGCAGCAGATTAACTACTTCAAATTCTTTTTCCGTAAGCTGCTTGTCCCTTTTAAATCCTGCCAGGGCTTTTTCCTGTTCACCCTTGGTCATATCTGCAAACCTCACAAGGAATTCATGGCTTTTCAAATGCCTTGTAAGCTGAAAATTAAGAACAGGAAGTATAATTAAAACAGCAAGAATAATTGTCACCGCTGTAACTGATGTTGCAAAATATGGACTTTCAAGAGAAATTATTTTATTTCCGATAATACTTCCAATCAGCACTCCCAATACATTCATGGATAATCCCACACCTAACACTTGCGCTGCATTATCATGATAGTCCAAATAGCTTCCTAAAATACTCCACCAAAATAAGTCACACACTCCAAAAGCACCAAGCATAAGCGTATTTATCAGCAGATAGCTTGTTACCGACCTGTCAAGCCACATAAATAATATATATGAAAGACCTGTCATGGCTATTGCAACGTATAAAATATAGGCTTTGTTAATTCTGGAAGGCAGATTTCTGAGAATCAATACAGCTAAAATATAAGGTATTGCCCAGTAGTAGGCAGTAAGATACTTATAATGAGCAAAAGCAGGATTCACAACTTGATACATCAACCCTGAAGTTATAGTAATTATTAAAATAAATATACATAAGAATATAAATGGCTTTGAAATCACAGGTATTCTCTGTGGCAATCCCGCAATATTTGTTTTATTAGATACCTTTTCATTAAAATTCGATTCTAATCTGAAAAGGAAAGGCAATGTTCCTGCAAGGGCAAGAATTGTAACGGTAAGCCCAATTGAGGCTGAGGTGCTTACAGTCAACACGTTTACAATAATCATCAAAATATTGGAATAAATAAGCACCTCTGCCGCTGTTTTAAAACGTTCTTCTAAAGTAAAATATATTTTAAAGTAAAATCCCCAACTTGCAATAAAAAGACTTGCAAAATATGCAGTGGATATTATTGCTATGTACCAAAGCATGGAAAATGGGAGGTAGAAAATAAGACTTCCAGATACGCACACAATAATGGATATAATCATTATTATTTTAGCAGCAGCTTGACTTTTTATTAATAACCCACCGCTAAACAATCCAATAAAGACAGTAAGGACAGCCGATTTAGCAAGGACGATTCCATCTATTTGGGCACTTTCTATAATAGAATATAAAACCTGTCCTTCAAACAGAAAAGATAACTGCCAGGCAGAGAACAGGCAAAAGCTTATAATAGATAAATTTTTTTGCGTAATTTCTCTATTAAGTATCCCTTCATTCATAGCCGCACCTCTCCCTTTAGTTTTCATATAATAATTTATTGTCATAGTAACATATCCGTAGCAAATTTACAAATTCAACAATCAAGGGACAAGGGGACATGCACCTATATAATACAAAGGCACTGCATCCGAAAATACAGTGCTTTATATGTAAATTCATATTATTTTTGGTGGAGGCGAGGGGACGCCTGTATCCATTGTCTCCAATGGTGCTGACTATATCTTGAACTTCTGTCGAAGTTCTCCGGCGTGTTATGAAAGTCATAATATAGTTTGTGACTTCCATCCTAGTGCATCCTGACGGATGTCTATAAGTCGATACAGGGCTGTCGGATTGCTCCACATACCCCTCGGTATTGCCGTCGCCCTAATGATAAAAAATGCAAGCTTGTATTTTTTATCTATCGCGTTACGGTTTCACCGATAAAGCCGGATTGTCACTTGCAGCTCACGCTGCAAGGCGACTCTTCTGAATCGAACCCCTGTCCGAAAGCATCTTGGTCACAGCTTCTCCGAGCGCAGTCAGTGATTTAGCATTCCCTCTGCTGTACGCCCCCTGACAGGCTTACAGCTTTAGTAGCTTCATAATGCGTCAGTTACCTCAAAGCTTTGGTAGTGACGGACCCCGCTAAATGACGCCCAATCCTAAAGTGCGGGAACTAAAGG
>Ga0209467_1001514_pt1 | contig 19848 bp, 19 predicted proteins | sample Higcelwee11metaG_FD_187175 | JGI IMG/M metagenome (GOLD analysis project Ga0209467, IMG submission 187175) | Freshwater pond sediment microbial communities from the University of Edinburgh, under environmental carbon perturbations - High... | ecosystem: Environmental > Aquatic > Freshwater >...
TGAAGTTCGCACATTCCGCTTCATTAAAATAGGACTGGTGGAAAACGCAGAGGTACTTGCAAAAATTGTAACATGGGTTCGCAAAAATAATCCTGAAGCCTACCTGATTTGGGATCCGATCATGAGTGCGAGCGCTGGCTATCGTTTTTTTGAAGAAGATAATGCCGATGCCTTTTTTCCCATTTTTGCACAAATGAATTTGATCACGCCGAATCAGTTTGAGTTTGCTTATCTGGGCTTAGGTGTTGCCGATTCCCGCGATGAAGTGGCGATTGGCACCCAAGTCTCGATTCTCTTGAAGGGAGGCCATGCCCAAGGGGAAACGGCGACGGATGTACTTTGGACTCATGGGGAACGCCTCAAATATGCTTCGCCCCGCATTCCGGGTGAAGGCAAGCACGGTACTGGTTGTACGCTTTCTTCGGCGATTCTTGCGAATTTGGCATTGGGTAAAACGCTCCCTGAAGCTTGCCAGGTAGCGAAAGAATATATGGATCGTTTTTTAAAAGGCGGCGAAGGTCTTTTAGGGAGAGTCCGTTGAACGCTTCGTTTTACATACAAGTGCTTACTTGGGATGAGGCTCCTCGTTCTCACTTGGAACAGGTGAAAGGTCTCATTGCTGCGGGTGCTCGGTGGATTCAGTTGCGACAAAAGAAGGGAACTTATGACGAAAAACTGGCAGTGGCCTCTGGCTGTGTTGCTCTTTGTAAAAAAGCGGCGGTCACTCTGATTATCAATGATGACCCCCGTTTGTGTTTGGAATGTGGCGCAGATGGCGTCCATTTGGGCCTCTCCGATATGCCAATTGCGGAAGCGAGAGCCTTGCTTGGCTCTCATTGCATTATCGGGGGTACCGCCAATACGCCGAATCAAGTGGCGAGTCGCATGGATGATTGTGCCGATTATGTGGGCGTTGGGCCGTGGCGTTTTACAGGAACTAAAAAAGGATTAAGTCCCGTTTTGGGAAAAGAGGGCATGAGAGCGATAGCCCAAATGGTAGAGGATCGCAAAAAAGCAGGGATGCATACTTGCCCTTTCGTAGTGATCGGGGGCATTGTTCCCACAGATGTGGCGCAAATTCAAGCGCTTGGTGCGAATGGTCTCGCTATATCTTCTGCGATTGTAGGAGTTCCCAATATAGATGAGGCTTATCGGGCTTTTGAAATGGCTATTTAAGAAATTTTCAATAAGGAATAAGTATGTCTGATTTAGTGATTGCAAACGAAGTTTTTAAATCCCGTCTCTTTTTGGGCACGGGCAAATTCAGCTCCGCAGATTCCATGATCAGTGCTATTGAAACTTCAGGCACAGAGATGGTAACGGTCGCTCTCAAGCGCGTGGATATGCAGAAAGGGGCGGATCCCATTCTTTCGTCCCTTAAAAATTTCAAGGGAATTCTCCTCCCAAATACTTCCGGTGCACGCAATGCCAAAGAAGCAATCTTTGCAGCGCAGATGGCGCGCGAAGCACTCGGCACGAACTGGCTCAAACTCGAAGTGCATCCAGATCCGCGTTGGCTTTTGCCCGATGCGATTGAAACCTTAAATGCGGCCACGGAACTGGTGAAAGACGGATTTATTATTCTTCCCTACATTCAGGCAGATCCCGTGCTTTGTAAGCGTTTGGAAGATGCAGGCTGTGCAGCGGTGATGCCTCTCGCTTCTCCGATTGGGAGCAATCAGGGGTTGCAAACGCGTGCGATGTTGGAGATTATTATTGCGCAAAGCAATGTCCCCGTGATTGTGGATGCGGGTATCGGTGCGCCTTCGCATGCCTGTGAAGCCATGGAAATGGGGGCTTCTGCGTGCCTTGTGAATACAGCGATTGCGGTTGCGGGGAACCCGGCGATCATGGGCGCGTGTTTCCGGGATGCGGTGATTGCCGGGCATAACGCTTATGAATCAGGTCTTCCCATTCGCGTGAGTGATGAAGCGGTAGCGTCCAGTCCTTTGACCTCATTTTTGGATTAACGTCATGACTTTTAACGAGTATCATGCCCAGTTTAGCTGGGACGAAATGCAACAGCGCATTGAATCGAAAACGCTCGCCGATGTCGACCGCGCTTTAGCAAAGACAACTCCACTCGATATGGATGATTTTAGTGCCCTTATTTCTAAGGCAGCGTCTCCGCGTTTAGAACTCATGGCGCAGCGCGCGCGGGCCATTACGCTTCGCCGTTTTGGTCGCACCATGCAAATGTATTTGCCTTTGTATCTTTCCAACGAATGCAGCAATTGTTGCACGTATTGCGGCTTCAGCCATCTCAACAAAGATCTCGTGCGCCGCACATTGAACGATGAAGAAATCCTTTCCGAAATCAAAGTCATCAAACAATGGCCCTACGAACACATTCTGCTTTTGACAGGTGAAGATACCCAGAACTGCGGCTTCGAATATTTGCGCCATGCGATTCGCCTTTGCAAACCTTACTTCAAGCACATCTCCATTGAAGTGCAGCCCATGGATACCGATCAGTACAAAATTCTTGCCGAAGAGGGTGTCTCTGCGGTGATGGTGTACCAGGAAACGTACCACCGCGAAAAGTACAAGACGTATCATCCGGCAGGTAAAAAAAGTATCTTCTCCTACCGCGCTGATACTCCAGATCGAATTTGTGAAGCGGGGGTACGTAAATGCGCCATCGGTTGCCTTATGGGCCTTGAAGACTGGCGCACGGATTGCTTTTTTACCGCGCTTCACCTGCGTTATCTTGAAAAGAAATACTGGAAAACGCGCTTTTCTATTTCGTTTCCACGCTTGCGCCCGCACGCTGGCTTACAAGATCAAAAAAATATTCAAACAGACCGGGAGCTTATGCAGTTGATGTGCGCCTATCGTCTTTTTGATCACGACGTGGAACTATCTCTGAGTACTCGCGAAGGCGCGAACTTCCGCGATCATGCAACACAAATCTGCATTACATCGCTTTCGGCGGGTTCCCGCACGGATCCCGGTGGCTACAGTCTTTCCAAAGAAGAACTTCCGCAGTTCATCATCAATGATGGTCGCACTCCAGAAGAAGTCTGCGCTGTAGTGAGAAAAAATGGGTATGAGCCGGTGTGGAAAGATTGGGATCCCGTGCTGGATGCGTTGTAAACCAAAATCTGTGAAGTCTGACAAAATTTGACATTTTGTGTAGGGAATGAATATCGTTCCATCATTTTGCATTGACATTTGTAGCAAAATGGTGCGATTATTACTTTTGAAATTCTTTTTCTACACTTTCCCTTAGGTCATACAAAAGCCATTCTTTTTTCATAATGGATGACTTTTCTGTTTGTAGTAACTTTATAAAATCTTTTATCCCTATGGGTTCATTTCCATTGCCATGAATTAGCACAATACTTCCATTATGTGCGGATTGACCTTTTGCTAGCCAAGCATCGCTTCCTATAGGAATCAGGCCGAATTCAATTACTTTATCTACAACCTTAGTGTCCGATACTAACCCAGGAAAACGAAAAAATACGGAGGGCCGAAATCCATACTGAAGTAGCATCTTTTCAGTCTCAAGAATTTCAAAATTAATATCCGTTTTGGGCTCCAATAAGAAATTATTGTTTAAGGGTAGTTTCGGATTGAAGTGATGATTATACGTATGATTAATCCATGTCACTGAAATTTCATGGGCATCTATTAAATTTTTGAGCCACAACAAGTCTTCTGAATGAGTCAACATAAATTTACCCGTAATGGATAATGCTAAAGGAACGGGCGTTTCTGTTTTTTAAATTCAGTAATCAGTGATGTGAAAATAATTCGGTCCAAGGGTTTATGAGAAGGGCATAAATCAATCGTTAACGTGATCCCCATTTCTTTGGGGAAACCATGAATAATGCCGGAGTTTTCTAATGAAAACGATTGATTTCGAGCGGCCTCGATCACTTTTACATAGGCTGAGTTATAATACTTTAGACGTATTTGCTCAAAGCTCAATACTTTTACAGAAATTTGGTTAGAAGGAATAATTTGTGTCTCTAAATTTTCAGGGGTCACTCCTATATAGAATTGTTGTCCTGATTGTTCAAAGGTTCTAATGACCAAAATGTTTTTGTTGTTCAAAATGCCCGCAGCAAAATAGACTTTGTAATTACTGATTTGATCTTGAGCACAAAGAGATACATTGCCTAAAATCAGAAATAAAAAGACGAATAAGAATTTCGTAATGTTGATTTTATAATTTTGAATGCTGTGCATCACCATCTGATCTCGTTGAATTATCGGTTACGTTCTTTTATTTGTAACCAAATTTCATCTTTCTAATACAGCGATATTCCAAGTCCAATAAAAACGATTCCGCTAATTTTCTGCATCCACTTTCCGATTCTTTCATTGTTCCGCAACGTCTTGGTGACGTAAGAGGCGCTATGAGCGAGAAATAGGCACCAAATGGTACCTGTAGTAGTAAATGTTAATCCTAATATTAAAAAAGGAATAGGTCCATTTGTGTAATGAGGATTGATAAATTGAGGTAAAAGGGATAAGAAAAATAAAGCCACTTTAGGATTTAAAAGATCCGTTAAAAGTCCCTGCCGATAAATCTTCAATAAATCTGGTTTTCCTATCTGTTGCGCATTGTTATCAAACAGGTTATTCTTTTCAATGAGCATTTTTATTCCCAAATAGACTAGATAGGCGATGCCGATCGTTTTGATAATATTAAATGCAATGATGGATTTTGCTAAAATAATGGATAAACCCAATGCTGCCAATGTGGTGTGAATGAGTGCTCCCGTTATAATCCCGAAGACAGAATAGAACCCGGCGCGTCTCCCTTGCGTCATGCTCCGCGTCAAAATGTACACCGTATCCACTCCCGGCACGATGTTCAAAAATAAGCCAGCAATAATGAATCCAAAATAATTTTCGATACCGTACATAATTTTGTGTTGCTCAGGGCCCTGCGCTTAGCTCGTAAATCTAGCTTTTACGAACTTCTAAAATTAAAAAGCCGACTCATCGCCGACTTTTTTTCACAAATTCGCTATTTCTTATTTTGACTCTAGCTTGACTTTTTTCAATTACATCAGCCCCGGAATGTTTAATCCCTGGGTAAGCTCGCTCATACTCGCTTTCGATGTGTCTTCCTTCTTTTTTGTTGCCGCATTCACTGCGGCCATGATTAAATCTTCCAAGGCTTCGACGTCTTCTTTATCGACAGCTTCCGGGTTGATTTTGATGGAGGTAATCACACCCTGACCGTTGATGACAACCTTTACCATGCCACCACCCGCTTCGGCTTCAAACGCCTGCGTTTGCAGTTCGGTTTGGGCTTTGGTCATTTTGGATTGCATTTTTTGCAAGTCTTTGAGCATTTTTTGCATGTTCATAAATGGGTTCCTTTTGCTGAAATACTATTCGGGTTCGTCTTCGCAACTTTCTGTTGCCGTATTGGATCTATGCAATTTTCGTGTGCTGATGAGTTCCGTTTGGAACATTTCTACGAGAGTTCCCAAGATGGGCTCATTCTCAAGATCACTTTCCCAAGCGGAGACAGGCCTTGATTCTACAAGTTTTTCGCCGGGTTGAGGTGCAATGAGTGTATACTGTAATGCGACTTTAGTTTGGAGCAAGTCTTCGAGAATATTTATTAGACGATCTTGATAATCTTTATTTTTCGTCATTTGTTCGTAGCCCCAGGCGAAAGCTGCGCGGTAGACGACTTTAAGTGGGAAAGGATTCGCTTGAAAATCGCCATGATCCAAAGAAGACCCACTCAAACTTGTGGCAAAGAAGCCAACTTCTTGTGAAAAACATTCTCGTATTATTTCTGGCCAAGCGTTGCAAATATCATAGCGGGTGTAACGCGGGCCTGTTTCAAAAATATCATTCTCTTGATTTCCAAATTCGATAGCGAAATCATTTTTAGATGTCGGACCCTCGTTGAGATCAAAGTCAATGGCAAAAGACGCGTTTGAAACTTCCATAGCATTCTCTGGAGCAGGTGTTGGTGCTATCGTTTCTAGGGAATCCTTGGATGTTTGTGGCTGGGTATTCAATGTCGGCGAAGATGCCGGAGACTCAGTTACTTTTTTTTTTGACTGCTCAGTGGCAGAGGAAGTATCATTGATAGCCGCAAGTGCTTTTCTTAGATCGGTAAGGTGATCCAGCCATGCCATGCGGGCTAAAGAAGATTCCACAAGTAAACGCGGGTTCGTGCTATGGCGAAGGCTTCCCTGCAGATCAGTGAGAATTTTTGCTACGCGGAGCAAATCCCCATTACTCAGGTTTGCGGCACAAGATTGTAATTTGCCGTAAAGCGCATCAGAAATATTCAGCTCTTCGGCAGTAATTCCACCCACACGAATATAGAGACGGTTGCGAATAAACTTGGCAAAACCATCAAGAAGAGGGGCGAATTCAACCCCTATGGAACAAGCCTTGTCTACGACTTCAAAGCAACCCTTAATGTCATGATTCGCGATAGATTCCAAAAGGGAAAAGAAAAGTTCGTTAGGAGGAATTCCCAAAACAGAATGCACCGCTTCGGCACTCATATCGTTGCCAGTAAAGGCGTATGCTTGATCAAAGAACGTCAGTGCATCGCGCATGGAACCATCCGCTTTTTCGGCGAGAATACCGAGAGCTTCTGGGTCAGTTTTGATTCCCTCTTGTTCGCAAATGTAATGCAAACGGCTAATGATCTGCTTAGACGTGAGCCGTTTAAAATCGAAGCGCTGTACGCGCGAAAGAATCGTCTGCGGTACTTTGTTAACTTCTGTCGTTGCAAAAATGAAAATGACGTGCGGAGGAGGTTCTTCAAGGGTTTTTAGGAGCGCATTAAACGCGCCTTTAGAGAGCATGTGCACTTCGTCGATGACAAACACTTTGTACTTACCAATCATTGGCGTATACTGAGTCTGTTCCAAAAGATCGCGGATATTATCGACACCCGTATTACTTGCGGCATCAATCTCAATCACGTCCATGGGGTTTCCGCCAGCGATATCCTTGCAGCTCGGGCATTCCCCACAAGGGTGTAACGGGTTTCCACCAGTACAATTCAGCGTGCGCGCGAGAATGCGTGCTGAGGTTGTTTTCCCTACGCCGCGAGTCCCTGTAAAAAGAAAGGCATGGTGCAACCGTCCGCCCGTGATTGCGTTTTCAATCGTCTTTGCGATATGTTCCTGACCGACCATATCTTGAAAAGAATTTGGACGCCACTTGCGTGCCATTGCGATGTATGCCATGGCGCTAAAGATAATTATTTCCTTCAAAAAATTCCGCAGAAATTCTAAAAAAGAGACGGGCAACAAGACTTTGTGCCCTGTTGCCCGAAAGAGTCAGAAAAGGAAGTACTTTCCGTGCTTATCGCAGCACAATTTCTCCATCCTGGACCATCTTTTCGCGAAGCTTGTTGTGTGCTTTGTTCACTTCCTCATCGGTGAGCGTGGTATCCATGGATTGGTAAACGAAGGAGTACACCATATTCTTTTTACCCGCAGCGATCTTATCGCCCTGGTAAATGCTTTTGAGTTCCACAGACACCAAATTTTTCACATTGAATCCCTTAATCTGAGCGAGCACCGATTCGTGGGTCTTGTGTTCGTCCATTTCCATCGAGATATCACGGGTGGTCGATACTTGGCGGCTGAAAGGCTTGAAAATCACCTTGCTCTGAAGTTTCGTTTCCACTAAGTTCAGATTCACTTCGAAAAGGAAAGTTTCGTAATCCATATCAAAGGCTTGGAGCACCCCTGGATGCACGCAACCCGCAGTTCCCAAAACGGTTTTTCCACACACGATTTCGGCTTGCTGTGCCGGGTGTAAGAACGTCTCAGGCTTTTCGGGCACGCGGAGTTCTACGGCAAGGCCAATGCGTTTAAAGAAAGAAATCACGAGTCCCTTGAGATCGGCAAAAGAAACGGGAATGGACTTTTCTTCAAGGACTTTGGTTTTCCAATGGCCAGCGAGGACAGCGCAAAGGAGTGGTACTTCATCGAAGCCCGGATCGCGTTCATTGATGCGAGTTTCAGAGGGGTATTGACCCTTCGCGACTTCGAACAAACGAATTGAACCAGGGCGACTCTTTTCGTTTTCCGCCACACTTTTTAGAAGGTTAGGAATGAGAGAGGTGGGGAGCACTCCTAGTTCTTCGGAAAGCGGGTTCAAAAGAGGAGCAGGACGGCTACGACGATCAAGGTCATTGGGTTCACCAAAAACTTTCTGTATGTTCGTTTTGCTCGCAAAGCGGAGTGATAAGCACTCATGGAGGCCCATGGCGGACAACGCATAACGAATGTGGCGATTGAGTGTTTCTTGAGCGGGTAAGTCGTTTGGCTGGGCCTTGAAATTTGGCACATCATAAGGAATGTTGTCAAAGCCAATCAAACGGGCCACTTCTTCGATTAAATCGACTTCGCGTTCCAAATCGGGGCGGAACGGTGGAATGGCAAAAGTCAAATTATTATCGGTTTCTACAAGGCCAATACCGCTGAGTAATGAGCGGATTTCTTCTGCAGAGGGTGAGATTCCGAGCACTTTTTGCACCCGGCTTTCGCGGAGCTTCACCTGAAGCAGTTCTTTGGGGTGATCTTCGCCTGTATATTCCACGGCACCTTTAAGAATCTTACCACCTGCGACTTCTTGAATCAAAGCGCAAGCATATTCATTAGCCCAGCCCTGCATAGAGGTATCAATGCCACGTTCAAAACGGTAACTGGAATCAGAAGAAATTCCCAAACGTTTGCTTTGCTTGCGAACAATGGTCGGGTTGAAATAAGCACTTTCCAAAAATACGTTTTGTGTAGATTCGTTAATTTCGGATTCCACACCACCCATGACGCCAGCAACACAAGCGGGGCGATCCCCATCACAAATGGTGAGATCAGTTTCTAAAAGTTCATGTTCATGGTGATCAATAGTGGTAATTTTTTCACCGATGCGCGCGCGGCGCACTTTCACCGTATTGCCGTTCAGTTGTGCCATATCAAAGCTATGGAGTGGTTGACCAATATCCATCAGAATGAAATTGGTAATGTCCACCACGTTGTTGATAGAATTCATGCCTACAGCGTGTAATAGTTTGGCAAGCCAAGCAGGGGAAGGGCCAACCTTCACCCCTTGGATGACACGGCCCACGTAGCGAGAACAGCCAGAACCGTTCTCCACTTCGAGTTTCATGACCGATATTGCCTCAGGGGCTTCTTCTTTAAGAGTATAATTCAACTTTTTGAGCGGACGACCAAATTTGGCCGCAAGTTCGCGTGCGACACCACGGTGAGAAAGGGCATCGGGGCGGTTGGGCGTGACATTTAATTCTAACGTCACATCGTAATAACCCAAAGAAACGAAATTCGTGCCAGCGGGGATTGAATCCTCCAAAACCATAATGCCCGCGTGGTTGTCAGAAAGCCCAATTTCATCTTCAGCGCAAATCATACCAAAGCTTTCGACGCCTCGAATCTTGGATTTTTTCATCTTGAGCTTTTCACCACTTGGGAGTGGGAGCTCTGCACCGAGAGGCGCTAACACAACCGTTTGCCCTCTCGCAATGTTGGGAGCACCACAAACCACTTGAATGGTTTCAGTCCCAGTATCGAGTGTCGTAATATGCAAGTGATCGCTATCAGGGTGCGCTTCACAGGTCAGCACTTTTGCTACCACGAGTTTGTCGTAAACTTTACCGGGCTCTTCTTTTCCTTCCACTTCCAAGCCAATAGAGGTCAGTGCTTTTTCAATTGTCTCCACAGATTCTGGGAGATCTACATGCCTTTTAAGCCAATTCAGAGAAACTTGCATTTTGAGCCTTATCCTTACGAGGATCGCACTTTTCTTAAGTGCTGGAACCTTCAATTTTTTCCCACAGAATTTAGAAAAATGTGAAGAATTCAAAAGCCTTTTCACAAAGCCTAAGGCGCAAGGAGGGCGCAGATCTTAAAAGAGATCCTAAAAAAGTGAAAAAGAAGTGAATGAGTACGATCAAAACACATCGAGAAATGTATTTTTGGGCTAGAATTTTTTTTGAAGGTAGGCGACTATGCAACAGATAGATTGGGCAAATCTTCCCTTTGGTTATTCGGATTCAGACTACAACGTTCGCTGCTATTATCGCAATGGAGCTTGGGGAAAAATTGAAGTTTCCTCTTCTCCCGTTATCAATATGCACATGGCGGCCACTTGCTTACATTATGGCCAAGAGGGTTTTGAAGGTCTCAAAGCATACACGGGCAAGGATGGCAAAGTGCGTTTGTTCCGTTGTGAGGAAAATGCAAAGCGTATGCAAAGTACGGCGGATCGCGTTTTGATGGCGCCTCCTCCGGTGGATCTTTTTAGAAAGATGGTTCACCAGGTGGTGAAACTTAACGCACGTTTTGTGCCTCCCTATGGCTATGGAGCCACCCTTTATATTCGTCCTCTTTTGATAGGCACCAGTCCAGAAGTGGGAGTGCGCCCCTCGGAAGAATATGTGCTTTTGATGTTTGTTGTGCCTGTGGGTCCTTATTTTAAGGCGGGTTTTAAACCTGTGGACATGATGATCTGTCGCGACTATGATCGCGCGGCTCCTCTGGGTACAGGTACAGTGAAAGTGGGTGGAAACTATGCGGCGAGTTTGCAATCTTTGGAACTGGCGAAAAAGTTGGGCTTTTCTTCCACGATTTATTTAGATGCCAAGGAAAAGAAGTATATCGATGAATGTGGCCCTGCCAATTTCTTCGGCATTAAAGACAACCATTACATTACGCCGAAATCTTCGAGTATACTTCCTTCCATTACCAACAAGAGTCTCCAGCAATTGGCTGAACACTTGGGTTATGTGGTGGAGCGTCGCCCTGTGTTATTCGAAGAACTTTCGGAATTTGAAGAAACGGCCGAATGTGGTACCGCTGCAGTGATCACTCCTATTAAAAAGATTGTAGATCCTGTGACCAATACAACGTTTAATTATGGCGATGGTGTGAATGCCGGTCCGGTGTGCACTCGCTTGTATAAAGAATACACAGCGATTCAATTTGGTGAAAAACCAGATTTGTTCGGATGGACCGAAGTGATAGATCTCTAGGGCACGCCCACCTCTAATTGTATTTGTGCAGAAAAAATGAAAAAGACCCGGTGTAAATCGGGCCTTTTTTATGCAAAAATCAATGAATTTGAGACAAATTAAAGCCTTAATAAGCTCCATCGCCCTTGAAAACGACCTTAAATGTCTTTGCCACCAATTGGGCATCGGTCCCTAAATTTCCGTGGCGCACATATTGGTTATCAAGACGCATCCAGTCCTCAAATCCAATTCCGCTACGACCGCTGACTTGCCAAAAACAGGTAAGTCCAGGAGTCACAGATAAGCGCATCTTATGCCAGGGGAGGTATTCTTCAACTTCTGAAGGGAGCGGCGGGCGAGGGCCCACGATAGACATATTGCCAAAGAGAATATTAAATAGTTGTGGAAGTTCATCCAAACTAAACTTGCGCAAAATACGACCAAAAGGGTAAATTCGCGGGTCATTTTTCATCTTGAATGTGGGGCCGTTGGATTCATTGAATTCTTGAAGGTCTTTTTTACGTTGCTCTGCATCCGCATACATACTGCGAAATTTGTACATCACAAAAGTTTTTCCGTTCTTTCCAACGCGCACTTGCTTGAAAATAACAGGTCCTTGGGGATCACTGACTTTTACTGCAATGGCGCAAGCAATGAGCAGGGGCGAAAGGAACAATATGCCACAGAATACAGCACAGAAGTCAAAGATTCGTTTGAGATGACTCATACAACGTCGCGAGGTCCCTTCTCCTATGACATCAGAATAAAATAAACGGGAAAGAGAAAAAAAGCCTTCGTTAGCTTCATTAAAATGAGCGATGGCGGTATCCAATTCTTGATCTTGCTTTTCCAAAAGGCCCGTGTAGACGGATATTTCAAAAATAGGACACTTCGTCTTTTTGCGGAGCTGACTCATGAGCCCTGCATGACTGATATTTCGAAGAATTTGTTTGCGTAGTTGTTCCAATCTTGAAATGCCAGAATCCAATAAAATTACACCGAGACCATTAACATCGTTCAAATAACCCACAACATCCGTAAATTTGGTTTCTGTGAGGAGTGTCAATACCGCGATTTTCCAGGCACGAATGGATGCATTATCCGGTTTGGCAAAACCCACCAAATCAAATTGTCGCGTCACCACTTTAATGTACAGAAAAGGCTTTTGTGTGCGGTTTGTTCGAAGAAATTCTTCTTTCAGGCGCGCTTGAAAAAAATCGGTAGGATAAACAGTATTACCGATATCTTGTGGAGATATCAGTGTGCCTATTGGTTGCTTTTCATTATCAGTGCTCACAGTCCAAATATAGCCTTTGGTACTTGATTTTGTTGAATTTTATAAGTCGTTTTTTGCTATTTTCTAACCGACCTTTATATTGGAGTGCATTATGCGCATAGGACTTGTTGGTACCGGTACGGTTGGTGGTGGCGTCATTGAAATTTTGGAAGCAAAAGCGACTGCTTATCGTGAAAAATTAGGTGTGAATCTTGAATTGGCGTGTATTTGTGCTCGCACAGAAGAAGAAGTGGCTCCATTTAAGGCTAAAGGTTATACCACATCTACGGATGCGATGTCTATGATCGCTGATCCTTCCATTCAAGTTTTGGTTGAACTTGCTGGTGGTTATGAAATGCCCCGCAAGTGGATTACTGCCGCTCTCGAAAGTGGAAAACATGTGGTGACGGCCAACAAGGCGATGCTTGCCAAATATGGTCATGAACTTTTTCCTCTTGCTGAGAAAAAGGGTTGTCATATTCTCTTTGAGGCGGCTGTTGGTGGTGGTATTCCCATTATCCGTAGTATTCAAGAAGGTTTTGTTGGCAGTGAAGTGGAGCATTTGAGTTGCATTATCAATGGAACCTGTAATTACATTCTCTCTCGCATGACTGAGGCTCACCTTTCTTTTGAAGATGCATTGAAAGAAGCACAGGCGAAAGGGTATGCAGAAGCAAACCCAACATTTGACATTGAAGGTGTGGATTCTGCCCACAAGACAGCCCTTCTTGCAAGTCTTTGTAGTGGTAAATATGTGGATTTTGAAAAAATTCATGTGACGGGGGTTTCTCACATCAGTGCTGAGGATATTGAAAATGCGAAGGAATTGAATGCAACCATCAAGCTTCTCGGTCTCTACATTCGTAGCGAAGCGGGTGTTGATGCCCGTGTACATCCTTGCTTGGTTCCAAATGATCATCTCCTCGCTAATGTCAACAATGTGATCAACGCAGTATACCTCCAGTGTGATAATTTAGGCCCTACATTGCAGACGGGTGCCGGTGCTGGTCGTTTGCCTACAGCAAGTGCTGTGGTTGCAGACCTGGTTTCTCTTGCTCGTTCTACGGATTCTGGTAAACGTTTGCCCATGCCGATGGGTTGGTTCAATAAGGGAAATGCGGCAACGCTGGTTCCCATCGAAGAAACCTCTGCTCGTTATTATCTCCGTTTTACTACGCGTGATGCTTGCGGAGTACTTGCTTCCATTACCGGTATTTTCAGCGAAAATAATATTTCCATTGAATCCATTATCCAGAAAGGGGTTACGGATCCAGGGAAGGTGAGTATTGTGGTCGTCTCTGAACGCACAGAGGAACGCAAAATTTTGTCTGCTCTTAAGGCGATTGATGCGCTTTCGGCTGTTGCAGAAAAAAGTCAAATGATTCGCTTTTTGAAATAGGGCTACTATGATTCGTGCAACCACATTAGAACGCTTCTTACTGATCCTTTCGGATTTTGCTGCGTTCATGGTTTGCTTTTGGCTGGCCTTTTGGGTTCAATTTCATAGCGGTTGGATTGTTGATAAATACGATCCTTTCAAAAGCTTTACAGAGTATTGGCATGCTGGTATTTTTCTTAACTTAGGCTGGCTTGTTGTCTTTTCGTTAATGGGACTTTATCGCTCTTGGTTATTGCTTTCACGGACGATGCAAATTGTACGTGTCGGTCGCACGATTCTCTTTGGCATTATCTTGGTTGTGGTAGGTCTATTCGGATCGGAATTTGTGAGTAAACTCATTGCTTCGGAACCACTTTCCGAAGGGTATATGTATGGGTCTCGCTTTGTTTGGATTCTCATTTATGGTATTGCAACATTTACTCTTGTCGTGCTCTTCCGTCTTATGATCGCTCTCTTTTTGCGGCGTTTATTGCGGAAAGGTTATGGGGCGAATAATGTATTGATTTTGGGTGCGACAGATGCGGGAGCCGTTGTTGCAGATGCCTTGGTAAAAGCTCCGGAACGCGGACAAAAAGTCTTGGGTTTTTTAGATGAACGCTACCAAGTCATCCCTCACACCTTCGCGAATTTCCCTGTACTCGGCAAATATTCTGATTTGACTCACATCGTGCGAGAAAATCATGTGACCGGTATTATTATTTCTCATGATAGTTCTTCTTTACAAGAGATTACCCGCGTACTGGTTTGGGCTTGCGATCTTCCTGTACACATCTACGTGATTCCCGGTTTGTACGATGTGGTTCATGGACACTTTAAGGGCAACTTGGTACACGGTTTTGAACTTCAGGAATTGTTTGCTTTTAATATGCCTTTTTGGCAGGTGCGTGTGAAACGCATGATGGATATTACGGTTGCTTCTATCTTGCTTTTCTTGACTTCACCATTACTTTTACTTGCTTCTGTTGCCATCAAATTGGATTCGAAGGGCCCTGTTTTTTACAGTCAGGAACGGGTGGGTTTATACGGAAAGCGTTTCATGGTGCATAAGTTTCGTACGATGCGTACCGATGCAGAAAAAGATGGTCCTCAATGGGCAAAGAAAATCGACACTCGCATTACGCGTGCTGGACTTTTTCTTCGAAAAACACGCATTGATGAGTTACCACAGTTACTTTGTGTGTTAAATGGTGATATGAGTATGGTGGGTCCTCGTCCTGAACGCGCCTTTTTCATTGAACAATTGCGCGAACAAGTGCCGTTCTACATTAGCCGATTAAAAATGAAACCAGGCCTTACGGGTTGGGCTCAGGTACGTCACCATTACGATACCAGTATTGAAGATGTTCAAAAAAAATTGCAATACGATATGTACTACTTTGAAAATATGTCCTTGCTTTTGGATATTCAGATTCTTTTCCGCACTATTTATGTGGTGCTCACAGGTAAAGGCGCTCAATAATGATTCTTGATGGCACTACTGAAAAATTTCCTGAAGAAGACGCCCTTGTATTAATTCGTCTCGCTCTTTTGGAAGATGTTCGCACAGGGGATGTGACCAGTGAATGGACTATTCCTGCTTTTCAAATTCAAACCGCAAAACTCATCGCTAAGGAAGCGGGGGTTGTGGCGGGTCTTCCGGTAATTGCACTTGTTTTTAAGGAACTCAAAGCAGACGTAAAAATCACCCTTTTTAAAAAAGAGGGGGACAAGGTGGTTCCGGGGGATTTAATTGCAGAATTAACGGGTGCAGCGCAGAGTCTCCTCACGGGCGAAAGAACACTTTTGAATTTTATTCAGCAACTTTCGGGCGTGGCTTCTATCGCGAACCGGTTTGCTCTTGCTTTGCAATCTGGCAAAACAAAAGTACTTGATACTCGCAAAACAATTCCTGGTTTTCGCACACTTCAAAAGTATGCCGTGCGTGTCGGTGGTGGCTCTAATCATCGTATGGGTCTTTTCGATATGGTTCTCGTGAAGGATAACCATATTGCGGCTTGCGGTGGTGTTTTGAACGCTTTGGACGTGGTCCGTTCCCATAACAAGACGGGACTTCGTATAGAAATTGAAGTAGAAAATTTAGCGGACTTACAACGGCTTTTGAATAAGGGCGTTGATGTGATTATGCTTGATAACATGGACAATGTGACTATGCAAAAGGCAGTGCAGATGGTTCGTGAAAGTGGTGACACTCACGTAAAATTGGAGGCGAGTGGCAACATGAATTTGGAACGTGTGGCTGAAATTGCAGATTTCGGCATTGATTTTATTTCTGTTGGAGCACTTACCCATAGTGTAAAAGCACTTGATATTTCTATGAGGATTCAGTGAAAATCGGTCATACTTTTGTTGTGGATGTGGGAAACTCCCATACGGTAGTGGGTATTTTTCGAGGGAATAAAGTTGTCAATCATTGGCGTCTCACTACCCGTACTCAGACTACTGCTGATGAAGTGCTTAATCGTATTGCCGGTCTTTTGCGTTTCTCTGAAGTGACTCGGGATCAAATTGCTCATGTGGGTTTGAGTACTGTAGTTCCATCTCACGAACGTCCTTGGATCAAGGCTTTAGAGTTTTTCATTAAGAAGCCAGTGCAGGTGGTGACAGCAAAAAATTGTCTCGGCCTTTGCATCGCTTACCCGAACCCATCGAGTGCGGGCTCTGATCGCCTTGCGAATATTTTAGCGCTTCGTGAACGGGGTTATCATGATGCGATCGTCATTGATATGGGCACCGCAACGACATTTGACGTGATGAAGGATGGGGGATTTGCAGGGGGCTTAATTATTCCTGGGATTAGTGCCAGCTTGGATGTCCTTACCGAAAAGGCCGCGCGTCTTTTGCCAGTGACTATTGAATGGCCAGATCATGTTATTGCGGACAATACGGATGATGCGATCCGTTCAGGTCTTTTGTATGGGTTCCTTGCGGAGTTGGAAACATTGATTGCGCAAATCAAAAAGGAACTCGGTAAGGATGATGTTCCCGTCTTTGCGACCGGAGGTTGGGGAAAAACGATTGCAAAAAGGGCTCCCTCTATCGGTACCTATGATCCTTATTTGACGCTTGATGGAATTCGTTTGGTGGCGGAGCGTGGTAATGGTGCTGCGGTTCTCGATGACGAAGGGGATGATGTATGAGAACTTTAGTCACGGGTGGTGCCGGCTTTTTGGGCTCACATCTTTGTGAACGGCTCCTTGCCGATGGGCACGAAGTTATTTGCCTTGATAATTTTTTCACAGGCAATCATGGAAATATCCAACACTTGCGCGATAATTCTCATTTCGAATTAATTCGTCACGATGTGACCGAACCCATTCTTTTGGAAGTGGATCGCATTTATAATTTGGCTTGCCCTGCAAGCCCCATTCATTATCAATTTAATCCTGTTAAAACCACCAAAACAAGTGTGATGGGAGCGATCAACATGCTGGGCCTTGCAAAACGTGTACATGCGCGTATTTTACAAGCAAGCACTAGCGAAGTTTATGGGGATCCGAGTGTTCACCCGCAGGGAGAAGATTATTGGGGAAACGTAAATCCTATCGGTATTCGTAGCTGTTATGATGAAGGTAAACGTGTTGCTGAAACGCTTTTCATGGATTACCACCGTCAAAATCAAGTGGACATTCGCATTGTGCGCATCTTCAACACCTATGGTCCTCGTATGCTCCCTAACGATGGGCGTGTGGTGAGCAACTTTATTGTACAGGCATTACGCAATGAAAATCTCACTATCTACGGTGACGGGTCGCAGACACGGAGCTTTTGCTATTGTGACGATCTGATTGAAGCCTTTGTTCGCATGATGAATCAGGATCAAATTGTTGGCCCTCTGAACATTGGCAATCCGAGTGAGTTCACCATGTTGGAGCTTGCGAACAGCGTGATCGCACTGACTGGGAGCAAAAGCAAAATTGTTTATCACAAGTTGCCTCTTGATGATCCTAAAATGCGTCGCCCCGATATATCGTTAGCGAAGCAATTCCTGAATAATTGGGAACCAAAAATTACGCTCAATCAAGGGTTACAGAAGACGATTGCTTACTTTGACTCTTTACTTGCGCACTAGTAGCTCGTCTCACTCCATTCTTTGGCTGTTTAGCGGAGTCTTTAAATCTTTCCACAAATGGGGCAGTTTTTTTTGTCGTGCTTCACGGCTTTGCAATATTCACGACCAAAATAAATCATCTGTAAATGTCTTTTTTCCCATTCTTCCTTAGGGAAGAGAGTCTTCAAATCCTTTTCCGTTTTGATAACCGTGGAGCCATCGCTCAAACCCCAACGCGCCGCGAGTCGGTGAATGTGTGTATCAACGGGGAATGCAGGAACCTTAAACGCATGAACCATCACTACGCTTGCCGTTTTATGACCCACACCAGGGAGCTTTTCTAATTCCTCAAAAGTGTGAGGAACTTGACCCCCAAATTCAGCCACCAACATTTTAGACAGTTCCACAATATGTTTGCTTTTGGAGGGAGCAAGACCACAGGGACGAATAATCGTTTCCACAGTCTCTTGTTTTTGTTTGCTCATTTTCTCAGGTGTGTTGGCCAATGCAAATAAATGAGGTGTTACCACATTGACACGTTTGTCTGTGCATTGCGCGCTCAAAAGTACGGCAATTAACAGTGTATAAGTATCCTTGTGGTCCAATGGAATGGCGGGTGTGGGGTAAAGAGAATCAAGCACTTGGGAAATAAGTGCGATCTTTTTTTTTACCGACATCATGGATTTACCTATCGTGCATCGCGGGTAAAATCTTGCTGCATTTGTAGGCTTGGCATATCATCAGAAGGGTGCCCGACTTTCACTGCGGGGACGCCAGCAAATGTTGTGTGCGGAGGTACATTATCCACTACGACCGCTCCAGCGCCAATTTTAGCCCCTTTGCCAATGCGGATATTGCCCAACAATTGTGCATGAGCTCCAAGCATCACCCCATCGCCGATTTTTGGGTGACGATCGCCCGTTTCGTTGCCAGTGCCACCGAGAGTAACGCCGTGAAGGAAGGAAACATCGTTGCCGACTTTCGCAGTTTCCCCGATGACCACGTTCGTTGCATGATCCATCAAAATACCATGTCCCATTTTTGCTGCAGGGTGAATATCCACCGAGAATTTTCGGCTAATAATACTTTGTAGCATTTTTGCAGGGAAAGTGCGACCTTCTCCCCAGAGTGCGTGTGCGACGCGGTATGCTTGTATTGCCTGGAAACCTTTGAAAAACAGCAAGGGCTCGAGATAGGATTTGCAGGCAGGGTCACGTTCTACCACCGCTTCCAGATCATCAATGGCATCAGAAAGTAGCGTGGGGCATTTTTTATAGGCCTCTTGAAATAATGCTTCAAGTTCAGGGCGTTTAGTCACTTCACCTGCGAGTTGGCACGCAAGAGTGACGGCAAGAATTTCCGCAAAAGATTCACGAGAAAGAATTTGTTCTTCGAGAATGGACTTCGAAAGGGGTTCTATATTTACGAGAGCGACGGCTTCTTTGCAGAGTTGTTGCTGAATTTCTTTAGCTTGCACGAAAACTCCTACGATTATTTCGCAAATTTAGGTAATTTCGGGAGAAAGCCCTTGGTTCGAAGCGTTTCAATGATCTTCAATGCCTCTTTTTCACTGACTTTGGGTATAATATCTACAATTTCTTGAGGAATTCGCTGCAGTGGGCGATATTCATAGGGAATTGCTTGGAGGCTGGATAATTCCCAAGCGACACATACTTTTTGAAAAAAAAACAACCAAGGAAAAGAATCCCTTGGCTGTAATCGAAATTGAGCTGGTTTACGGCCATCTCGCCCTTCTAATAAAACACCACCATCTTCAAATACTTGGACAACCTTGACGAGTCGTCGCATCTCTTGGGTGCTACTTTGAGGAGGAATTTCTAAGACTATTTCCATCGGCTCAAAATAGCAAAACCTAAGCGGCTTGAACCTCTCTTTGAATCTGAAGATACTGGTAGGTCGAAATAGATGTGATTTTAAGTATCAATTCTTTATCTATGCCTGCACGAATGAGTGCCTTGGCATAATTCATTACATAACTATGTTGCTTTTCCATACGCCTCCTTTATTTCATAAAACTAACATAAAAGAGGGCCTAGCGCGAAATTTGCGCAATTTACCCAAGGCAAGGTGGTGGCGTGAAAATTGGTAACACTATAGTAAACATAAAGTTACATTAGTTTTGC
>Ga0209467_1001516_pt1 | contig 19842 bp, 14 predicted proteins | sample Higcelwee11metaG_FD_187175 | JGI IMG/M metagenome (GOLD analysis project Ga0209467, IMG submission 187175) | Freshwater pond sediment microbial communities from the University of Edinburgh, under environmental carbon perturbations - High... | ecosystem: Environmental > Aquatic > Freshwater >...
CCGGGCTTTTTCTTTTTCCAGAGCGGGACGCGCCCGCTTCTGTCGGAGCCCCGGTTACACTCGATGTGCATGCTGCACGCCGCGTGTCACCGGGGCTCTTCTGTTGCTCGGGCGGCTTGCAGCAGAGTCAGAACGCGCTGAATCTCGGTCCATAGGGCTGTCTCTGTGAAGGGCTTGGAGAGGAAACCATCCATGCCGGCCTGAACGCAGGCCTGTCTGTCTTCCGTATAGGCGTGCGCCGTCAGGGCTATGATTGGTGTGTGACCACCGTGGCTGGTTTCATGTGCTCGTATGCGCCGCGTGGCCTCAAGACCATCCATTTTTGGCATGCTGACATCCATCAATATGAAATCCCACACGCCTTCGAGAGCCGTTTCAAGCGCAGCTGCGCCATTGGGCGCTTGAGCTACCTGATATCCAGCCAGTTCAAGGACGCGCTTCAAATAGAGCCGGTTGATGGCCTCGTCCTCTGCAATGATCGCCTTGCCATGTCCCGTATGCTGGTTGATGTGAAGTGCTTCTGCCACCACAGGAATGTCTTCGGCTACGGGCCTGGATGCAGTCGCCACAGGAATGACGATCGCAAACTCCGTTCCTTGGTTGAGATTGCTCGTATAGTCGATCGAACCTCGAAGCGCATCGACTATGGCCTTGGCCATTGTCAGGCCCAGACCCAATTTGGCGGCAGGCTTGCCCTTTTCATCCTTGTAACGCGGCATGAAGAGCTCTTGACGCGCGTCGTCTGACAGGCCGGGCCCCGTATCCCGCACGACTATGTGCAAGCCTCCGGATTCCAAGGTCAGCAGCAGATCGATCTCGCCATGTTCGGTAAACTCGATTGCATTGTTGCACAGGTTCCTGATCACCTGGGCCAAGCGCTTCTCATCGGAAATGATCAATTGATCCGGGCCGCTGATCACGCATCGAAAGGTCAGTCCTCGAATCTCGGCGGCCGCGCTTGTCTCTGCCTCGATAGCCTTCGCGAATTGCCTGTATGCAAACTCGTTCATCTGTAATCGCAGCGCGCCGTCTATGGCGTCGACGACATCGTCGATGGAGTCCATGATTCGACCGAGTTGTCTGATCGATGACATGGCCATTTCGAGCGTCTGATAGTGTTCAGGTTCGAGATGCGCCGGTTTGAGCAATTCCAGAGCCCCCGATACTCCAAGGAGGGGCGTTCTAAGCTCACGGCTCAGGCACGCTATCAGCTTCGTGTTCTCCGCCGTCAGGTCTGGTTCACATGACTGGGTACTTGGTGTCTGGCCAGCCGACTCGTGCGAATGTTCTAGCGGCTCGCCGTCCGGCGATTGCGCCGGTAAAGCCCTGAATGGGGCGCACGCAAGTCGCCGCCGCAGGACGAGCGCCCAGGCCAGCACGACCGCTGTCATTGTCAGTGCTGCGGCCAGTATGGCCAGGACAAGCCCGGTCAGGAACGGCGGGCCGGTCGGACCCTGAATCGCGAACCATCGCATGCCGATCCTGTCCAGTTCGCCGTTGTCGCGCATCGTAGCAAGCCCCTGTTCCACCAGGTCCCGCAACGCAGGATCGGCAGCCTTGAACTCAAGGCGGTAGGTGGCATGCCACAGCGGGGGGCTGATCATCATCAGCGCCTGCCGCCCAAGCTGGAGCAATAGATGCGAACATATTATGGAAGGAATAACAGCGCAATCCGCGGTACCATCGATGACGGCGGACAGCGTGGTGGTCCAGTCGTCGAAGCCCACCAACCTGGAACTAAGGCTTGAGGCCGCGGTCTGCGCAAGGTCACCTGTTCGAGTCGCTATGATATGGCTCCTGATGCCAGCATTATCGCGGATATCGGAACCCTGTCGGACTACAACGCTATAGTCGGTATACCAGAGTGGGGTTGAGACGGCGCCGGCAACGATGGGGCTGCTATCGATATACATGGTAGCACGCATGTCGATGGTGTCTTCTTCCAGCATCGCCTTCAGTGCACCTGGTTGCGCGGGCAGATATGTGATGGACAAATGGTGGTCGTGTGCGACCTGATTGATGACGTCGACCAGAAAGCCGGCCGGCTTGCCGGTCTCATCGACATACTCGAAGGGAGGGAATCCCATATCTACCGATACGCGGAGCGTCTGTTCATCTGCATGTGCCAGTGTTGTCGCTATGAACAGGAATAATATCGCCAATCTGGAAATTCTGCGCATATTTTTCACCAATTCAGCATACGACATCGCTCAGGATAACGCAAGTTTGACCACGACTTGCCAATTTAGGATATACTGTCGCTTCGAGGTAGTACTGTGAATATTCGATTCAAGATTCTTGTTCCTGTGCTTGCTGTTTCTGCGACCCTTTTCGGCGCTGCCGCCGCGATAGCCGTAACCACAACCGTGAAGACTGCCCTTGCGTCAGCCGAACGGCAGGCAGTATCTGCCGCCGAGCGCTATGCCTCCGGCATAGCTGCCCTTCTCGAGGGCCCTTTTGCTACAGCCCGCACCATGGCCGACATTTTCAGTGATTACACGTCGGTGGTGGAGCCCCAGCGCCGACCATATTTTGCCTCGGTCCTCCGGTCGATTGCCGAGCGCAATACCGACTATCGCTCTGCCTGGACCGCATGGATCCCTGATTCTATCGATTCGCTCGACGCACAGGCCGTGGGCACCATGTATGCCAGCGATGGCGGATCGTTCTGCGCCGAATATGTGAAAGGCACCGATGCGAAAGGGCTTGTCGCTCTGACCGATTCGTCCCGCACCGACAAGCGTTTCATCACGCCGTACACGAGGCTGGCAACGTCTATTGTTGGTCCGTACCGCCGACCCGGCGATACCACGGGTGGCCTGGTATTCAGCATCGCCTCACCGGTCATAGAAGATGGAAAATCCGTTGGTGTCGTCGGAATCGAGGTCGAGGCGATAACGATTACCCGCCTGGTCAATGCGATGAGCATGCAGACCGGTTCTGCGTTCTCGTTGCTTGACAATGACTATGTGTTTCTGGAAGCAGACAACCCTGAGTATGTAGGCCGATCGATCGTCAGCATCGACGCCACACGGGGAGATGAAGCAAAGGCAGTCAGGGCCGGCGATCAGCATGTGTCGCACTTCAGGCAGGGGAAGAATGGCGAACCGTTCCTTCGGATACTTACGCCGGTCCGCGTCTCGGACACCGATGCGCCGTGGTCGTTGCTGGTCGAGACACCGATGTCGACGATTCGGGCCGCCTCCGGAGCCACAACGCTGATGGCGATGCTGCTGGCGACCTTTGCCGCGGTATTGCTCGCGCAGTTTGGTGTAACGATGATTGTTGCAGGCAAGGTTGCCAAACCCGCATTGCAGGCAGGCGCGCTGCTCAAAGGAATTGCTGAGGGTGATGGTGATCTAACCAAACGCCTTCGCATCGGCACAAAAGACGAAATCGGGGCTCTGGCACGCTCGTTTGACAAGTTTGCCGAGAAGCTGGCCGGCATCATCGGCGATACAAAACGTGCCGTGGCTGAACTCAAGGCAAGCTCGGGTGAGCTGGATGAGGGCATGCTCGCCGCCAGCGCTGCGGCGCATCGCATTGACCAATCGATAGACGGCGTTATCCAACGCTCGCTCAACCAGGCGGCCAGCGTGGAAGAGGTCTCTTCGTCGGTGGAGCAGATCGCGCGGAACATCGAGTCGCTCGACACGATGATAGAGCGGCAGAAGGCGGGCGTAGCCGAGTCATCCGCTTCAATAGAAGAATTGGTTGGAGCGATAGGGTCGATCGGCAAGAATGTCAGTTCATTCGGCGACTACATGAATCTTCTGATTGAGGCATCGGACGCAGGCCGCGGCAAATTGTCCGGCGTTTCGCAACTGGTCCAGGACATATCGGTCCGGTCGCAGGGGCTGATTGACGCCAACAAGGTTATCCAGTCCATTGCCGCCCAGACCAACCTGCTGGCAATGAATGCGGCGATCGAGGCCGCGCACGCTGGCGACGCCGGAGCCGGATTCGCGGTCGTTGCCGACGAGATACGCAATCTGGCAGAGCTGTCGCAGGCTCGATCCAAGGAAATTGCGGCCAGCATCGGCGGCATACGTGGCGGCATCGACCAGGTCGTCGTCTCAACGGCCGATGCGGAGCACGCTTTTGGCAACATTGTCGACCAGGTTCGACGCGTGGGCGAACTGGAGACCGAAATAAAGGCGGCGATGGCCGAGCAGGGTGCCGGGTCAAAGCACGTGCTCGAAGCACTGTCGGCCATTCGGGACATAACAGACGAGGTCAGAGGCGCCTCTGCGGAGATGACACAAGGCGCATCGGTCGCTGGAGAAGAGATGCATACCCTGTTACAGGTTACCGAGGAACTCAAGCGCAGCATGGAGGAGATCGGTCGGGATTCCGACGACATCAAGGACGTGACGGCGCAGGTCAACGAGCTGGGACAGAAGAATGCCCAATTGCTGGCAAAGGTCGAGGCGGGAATCGAGCGGTTCAAAGTCAACCCAGACCAAGAAGCAGACCAATCCTGAAAACGGCAAAGGCGATGATCCAGCCGAGCGTCAGCATGAAGGCCACCTCGAAGAGCAGCCAGCCCCAGCCCAGTTCCGCTCTGATGGTGGCCAGTGACGCAAAGCATGGCGGGATGATCAGTATGAACAGCATCAGCACAAAGGCGACCAGCGGGCCGAAGGCCGGATCGTTGCGCAATGCATCCCGCAGCCCCTCGCTCTCGGCACCTTCGTTGAGTCCGACACTATAGAGGACGCCAAGAGTCGACACCACGACTTCCTTCGCCGCAAAGCCGGTCACGGTGGCGACGCCAACCTTCCAGTCGAATCCTATTGGCTTGAAGACCGGCTCTATGAATTTGCCAATCCGGCCAGCGATGCTCTGTTCAAGGGCATGCTGCGCCGTTGTAGCGGCAGTGTCATGGCTGTCTGGCTTGTACACCGGGAGATTTGTGATGGCCCATATCAGTATGGAGGCCGCCAGAATCACGGTGCCCGCCTTCTTTATGTAATTGGATGTCTTCTCCCATATATGCCACACGATGCCCGACAGTGTCGGCGCCCTGAACGGTGGCAGTTCCATTACAAAGGGTGTCGCATCGCCACGAAGCAGGGTGCGCTTCAGTACGAAGGCGGATACCAGCGACATCACGACACCGACGCCATAGACGAGCATGACCATGTTGGCGGCATTGTCAGGAAAGAAGGCTGCGGCGAGCAGCACGTAGACAGGCAATTTTGCACCGCAACTCATGAACGGTATGATAAGAATGGTTACGATGCGGTCCCTGCGGCTCTTGAGCGTGCGGGCTGCCATGATCGCGGGCACCGAGCAACCAAAACCCAGCATCATCGGGAACACCGATTGGCCGTGCAACCCGAACGTATGTAGTATCTTGTCCGTTGCGAATGCGGCGCGTGACATGTAGCCGATGTCCTCGAGCAGAGACAGGAAGAAGAACAGGATGACGATAAGCGGCACGAAGGAGAAGACGCCACCGACACCGCCTATGATGCCATCGACCAACAGCGACTGCACCATGCCGGCCGGAACGAGCGACCGTACCGCGGCTCCAAGCCATGCAAAGAAGGTCTCAAGCCAGTTCATAGGATACGAGCCAAGGGCAAAGGTTGTCTGAAAGACTGCCCAGAGCACGCCAACGAATATTGGCAGCGCCAGGAACTGATTCATCACCACCTTGTCTATCGATTCCGTCAGTGAAAATGAAGGGCGCTGCTCGATCGTTATGCATTCCTTCGTGGCGCCCCTGATGTAGCCATACCGCTGCTCCGATACGACAATCTCCGCATCCTTGCCGAAGTGCGTGTCGATCCACGCGCTCGACTCCCGTGCACGCGCAGCTATTGCCGCGGCGTCGCGGTGCTCCTGCAGCTTCTCGAACGCGTGCGCATCCTTTTCAAGCAACTTGATGGCCAGCCATCGCGCCGGAAAGTGGCTGCAGAACTCTGCGTCGGCGTGGATAGCCTTTTCCAGAACCTCGAGCTTGTCTTCTATCTCTGATCCATACCTGATGAACTTGCCCGGTATCCGATTTTCGTCTGCCACGGTCGCATCTATGGCGTCGAGCAGCCTGTCCATGCCGTCGCCTTTTGGACCAACGGTCTTGACCATCGGTATGCCGAGGACGGCCGAGAGAGCCTTGTCGTCAATCCTGATGCCCTTGGCCTCCGCCTCGTCGCTCATGTTCAGAGCACCTATCACCGGTATGCCCAGCTCCTGAAACTGCAGGCACAGGTATAGATGCCGGGAGAGGTTGGTGGAGTCCATCACGTTGACGATGACATCCGGCGCGTGGTCGAGCAGGAAGTCGCGGGCCACCACCTCGTCGATTGAATATGCCGTCAGACTGTAAATGCCCGGCAGGTCGATGAAGTCGTACTGTCGTCCATTTCTCGTCCTTGATCCCTCACGCTTTTCTACGGTGACTCCAGGATAGTTTCCAACCTTGTGGTGTGCGCCGGTCAGCGCATTGAATATGGTCGTCTTGCCAGCATTCGGGTTGCCCGCCAATGCTACCTTGAGCGACCGTACCGGTACACTGTCCGATCCATCGTGCATGTAGATTTCTCCTTGAGGCATACCTGATGATAGCATGCGGTGATAATGATAATCAATATCAGTATTGACCAAACGAGGGCTCGGTGGATTTCTGCCTTCTGTTCCAGCGCTATCCATGGTATATATAGGAATGGACTCACCTCGAATGTATGCTTTGGTCACAGGCGCTTCCGGCGGAATCGGCAGGGAATTTGCTCTACAGCTCGCAGGGCGGGGCAAGGCCTGCATCCTGGTTGGCAGAAATTCGGGCAGCCTCAGTGCTGTCCTGGCGGAATTCCCCGAGCCGGTACGCAACCAGTCAGTGATCATGCCCAGTGATCTGTCGGTGCCGGGGTCCGCGGCGGGCCTGCATGATGCCTGCACGACGAAGGGCCTTGTCGTCGACCTGCTCGTCAACAACGCCGGTTCGGGTATCTTCGGGCCAAGCGTTGATATGGATCCAGCCGCGGTAGCGGCAATGATCGGCCTGAACATTACGGCGCTGACAGCGCTCTGCCAGCTCTTTGGTTCCGACATGCGGGCCAGGGGTGCGGGCAACATCCTGAATGTGGGCTCGTTCGCCGGCTTCAATGCCACGCCGTTCTTTGCCAGTTATGCCGCCACCAAGAGCTATGTGCTCAATTACAGCCTGGCTTTGCGCGCCGAGCTGGCCGGGTCGGGTGTCGGCGTCACATGCCTCTCGCCTGGCTATGTGCGGACAGGCTTTGATGAGCACGCGGGCATAGTCAGCGAGGCCTACAGGAAGTTCTCGAACGCCAACAGCCTTGCGGCTCTGGTTGTGGCCCGCATCGGCCTTCGAGCCATGGACAGACGCAAGGCATCAGTCATTGCCGGCGGCAGGAACCGTTTCGCGGCCCTGCTGTTCGGGCTCCTGCCACGGACCGCGCCGCCTGCTATCATGAAACGCTTTCTGGACTCGCTGGTCTGACCAGTGCCATCCCAGCCACAGGACGTGCGATGAAGACGAACTTTTCGATCGTACCCAAGCTGCTCCGCAGGGACCCGTTGCTCGCGGGCCGCATAGCCGCCGGTTTCTTTGCTGGACAGAAGTCCATGGTGATCGACCATGCGCTGCATGCCGCCACATCGAACGAGCTTGGCCTTATTTACTTCAGGCTGACACCGCTGTGCAACCTGCGCTGCGTCATGTGCGGGCAGCGGGGCGACAAAGGCGTGCTCAAGGGCAGCTTCGCCGCCAGCGAGGCGCGCAAGGTCGTGCCGCTCGAAGACTACAAGCGGCTGGTCGACCAGATCAAGCACAAGCATCCCGTTGTCTACCTCTGGGGTGGCGAACCGTTTCTGTATCCCGATCTCTTTGCCCTGATCGATTACATGATGGAGGCGGGACTCATCGTCACCGTCAACACCAACGGTACCTTCCTTGCGCAGTACGCCGAGGAGATAGTAAGGAAGAAATGGCATGGGCTGTTCGTCTCGCTCGATGGCTTCGAGACGACGAACGACAAGATACGTGGCGAAGGATCCTACAAGCGGGTGATAGCCGGCTTCGAGGCGATCAATCGGGAAAAGGAGCGGCAGGGTTCGCACTACCCGTACATGGGCGTGGTGACAACGGTCAGCAACCTGAACTACCGTGACCTGTACGCCCTTGCCGAGGCGACGAAGGACTTCAAGCTGGCATGGCACATATACAATCTGGGGACCTATACGAACGATGCCATCGTGGCCAGCCAGCAGGCGTTCATGAAGGAGCATCTGGATACCGATATCGCCTGCCTGCCGGGTTATGCGACGGGCTACAACGAGGGCATTGATGGGCAGGAGCTGTACGATATCCTGACCAGGATTCATGCCATGGACATCGATCATCCGATCATCACCGTGCCCGCCCTGAAGCCAGACAAGATTGACATATACTATGGAAAGCTGGATGTGCCGGTGCGTACCCATTGTGCGGTGCCATGGAGCCAGGCGAACATCGACTACAATGGCGATGTACACTTCTGTGCCGACTACAACGACTACCCGCTCGGCAACATACGCGAACAATCATTTTTCGACATCTACAATGGTGAACGCGCCCGGAAGTTCAGGCTCGCGCTCAAGCATGCCACGGATGGGATCTTCCCTGGCTGCGTCCGCTGCTATCAGAACATGCTGTGCGGCAGGCGCGTCAAGGGATTCTAATACGAAGCACCGGAGGTCCGCATGGACAGTAGTTTTCTGCACGCAACCCTGATCCTGATTCTGGTTACCGACCCACTTGGGAATATCCCCCTGTTCATAACGGCACTGGAGCGGGTCTCGGCCGCCAGACGGACGCGCGTCATCCTGCGCGAGTGCGCGTTTGCCTTTGGCATCCTGCTCCTGGCCATGGTGGGCGGCCGCGGCGCTCTTGGAGTGCTGGGCATAGGTGACGCCAGCCTCAAGGCCGCTGGCGGCGTAATTCTGTTGCTGATAGCCATCAACATGATCTTTCCGATGGCCGGCGCCAGGATGGGCGAGGGCCCGACCGATGGCGAGCCGCTGATCGTGCCGATAGCAGTGCCGCTGATTGCCGGACCTTCGGCGATCGCCACGGCGATGCTTGTCGCCGCCGATGACCCATCCAGGATGCCGCTGTGGGTAGGTGCGCTTGCCATCTCCATGGCGCTGACGCTGGCGAGCCTCTTCCTGTCGGCGACATTCAAGCGCCTGCTCGGTGTGCAGTTGCTGTCAGCGATCGAGCGCCTGATGGGTCTGGTGCTGACAGCCGTATCGGTAGACATGATCATGGGCGGCGCAGGCGCGTACTTCGGCGCCATGATCAAATAGCGTGTCTCTGAAAGGATCATATGAGTATCTTCGAGATCATCATGCTGGTATGCTTCGGCGCTGCGTGGCCATTTTCCATATACAAGTCGATAAAGACCAGGCGTACCGATGGCAAGAGCCTGGTATTTCTGCTCATCGTCATCGTTGGCTACATGTCCGGCATCATCAACAAGCTCCTGTACAAGCCCGATTTTGTTATCTGGCTCTATGCGATCAATGCGACGATGGTGTCGATCGACGCCATGTTCTGGCTGCGCAACCGTCGCCTGGAGCGGCAGACAGATGGAGGCGCGCACTGATGCGCATGGCGCACTGGTTTGCCCTGATCCTTGGTGCGTTGGCCATGTCCTGCGCCACGAGGCCACCGCTGGCCGACCCGCAGCAGTCGGCGCTGACGGTATCGTACGCGTCGATAACGGCTTCCGGTACCAGCCTCGATTCGGCGCGGCTCGATGCGCTTGTCGAGCTGTCGAATGCAGGAACCACCGAACTTGTCATCGAGTTGATCGACCACCGGCTGGACAGCGAATCCGGTTCAGTCGCGGCGCGACACGACAGCGATGGCCTGCGCCTGGCTCCCGGCGAATCGGCCAGCCTGCCGTTGCGGCTCGAGTTCCAGGTTCCGGCAGGGACTACGGCGCTCGTGCCGTTGCAACTTGCTACCGAGGTAACAGCGCATGCGCCCGATGGTGATGAGCACCGCTTTGCCGGTACGGCGCGCGTCGAGGTGCCGCGCGTGATGGCGCCGGTGCTCGATATTACGTCGATACGCATCATCAAGGACGAATTGATCAATACCCGCCTGCGTGTCGATCTGGCAATCCTCAATCCGAATGCCTTCAAGCTGTCGTTTGCCACGCTCGATTACCGGCTCTACGGAGAGGGGCGCTTCTGGGCCGACGGCAGCCAGCCGCAGCCATTCGATGTTCCCGCCGGCGGTACCGCGACGGCCAGCCTGTTTCTGACGATGAACTTTACCGACATGAGCCGATCGCTCCTCGACCAGGTTATCAGGCTGGCGACGGTCAACTACCGGCTTGCCGGCGCGGCCCGCATCGACACGGGCCTGGCGTTCCTGCCGCAATTCGTGCTGCCATTCGACATGGCTGGGCGCGCGGTGGTCACGCGGTAGTCACGACCGACCGTATCAGCCTGGCCATGTCCCGCGCCCGCGCCGCAGCGGTGCCGGTATATCCGGACCAGTCCATCAGCGCACCGAGGGCGTCGCGACCCAGCGTGTCTGCGAAGAAGGAGTCGGCCGAAAGGCGTTGTGCCAATGGGTTTGTCGCCCCGGCTGTGGCGGTCCGTACCGCTTCCCAAGCGGCCAGCGCGTGCTCCCTGAGGCGCTCGTGGGTCTGTTGCCTGTCGGCCCCGGCCTTGCCCATCGCCATCAGCACACGTTCCGTAGCGGCAAACGGGCCATAGGTGGCCATCGTGCGGTCTATCGCCGGCCTGTTCACGACAAGGCCGCTGACGATCTTCTGCGCTGTAGCGAGCAATTCGTCGCATATCAGGAATGCCTCGGGCAGCATCGAACGGCGATTGGCCGAGTCATCCAGCGTGCGCTCCAGAATGTTCTGGGCGGCATTCTGCCATGCCACCTGCGGCAGCACCGAGAGCGAGCGCGCCAATGAATCGATCTTCTCTGCATTGATCGGGTTGCGCTTGAAGGGCATCGCCGACGAGCCCACCTGCTTTGAGCCGAATGGTTCCGAAAGTTCGCCTATCGGAGGCGATTGCAGTATGCGCATGTCGAGTGCGAACTTGTGCAGCGAAGCCCCGAGGCCGGCCAGCGTCGACACGACGGCGTAGTCCTGCTTGCGCGTGCATGTCTGGGTCGCGAGCGGATAGAACGCAAGCCCGAGCTCCTCGGAGAGGCGTTGCTCGAAGTGCTGGACGCGGTCGGGGCCGACCAGCTCCGCGTATGAGGCGGCCGTGCCGACCGCTCCCTTGAAGCCCTTGCCCCGGATGGCATCACGCTCGTGCACCATGCGTTGCCGGTCATCGAGCAGGTCCTGGGCCCAGATGCCCAGACGGTAGCCCAGCGTCGTCGGTTCGGCCGGCTGAATATGGGTAAATGCCATCACCGGCAGGTCGACATAGGCCTCCATCCTGTCGGCAAACGCGCCAAGCAGGCCGTCGAGCGCCTCGATCAGCAGATCGAGGCCGCGCCTGAGCCGCAGGGCATCGGCGTTGTCCTCGATATCCATGCTGGTGGCTCCCAGATGGATGATGCCGCCCGCCTCCGGGCATTGTTCGGCGAACGCCTTGACCTCGGCCATCAGGTCATGCCTTATCTCTGCCTCGATGGCCAGCGACCGCTCGATATCAACATCGTCTGCATGTGCCGATAGCTCGTCGACCTGGGCCGATGTGACCAGGCCGAATTCATGCTCGACCCGCGCGAGGCTTACCCAGATTGAACGCCAGAGCCGGCGTTTGGTCAGGTCGCTCCAGGCCGAGCGCATCGCCACACTGCCGTACCGCCAACTGAAAGGGGACTGGTATACCGAATGATCGATCATGTGCCTGATACTAGCAGAGGCTTCGCATCGATTCCAGCGGTATATTTCTGAAGCGTCTTCTGGCTTTTCGATATATATTATATAGTGACACACTCGCTCAACTTTCCAATACCGTTGCAGTGATGAGGAAGCCACCAATGAAGCATCGACTGTTTCCGAATAGTACTATTCTGGCCAAGCTGATAACGCTGTGCCTTGTCGTAGTCCTGGCCTTCGCGGCCCTGTTCCTGTACAGCCGGTCAGGGCTCGTCTGGATAGCCCGGTCGATGCAGGAGATGCAGAATACACACTCGGCCGCCTCGCTGGTGGCCAAGCAGGCGGCGACGCACGCCTACGATGCCCAGATCGCGCTGTACAAGGCAGCCAATTATCGTTCGCAGTACTATTCGACCGAAGATGTCCAGGCGATGATAGACAAGGCAAAAGGCGCGATGACCGACGGCATAGCCACCGTCGCCAGCTTCGAGAAGCTCTCGGGTCTGAGCACGGAAGAGTCCGATGCAGCGGTCGCTACCAAGACGGCCTTCGACGCCTACGCCAAGGCTTCCAAGAACACGCTCGGCTTCATAATCGATGTCCCGGCACTGGCGCTTTCTTCGATGCCTGATATGGAAAAGAAGTTCACGGACATACTGGATTCCGTGGCCGCCCTCGACCAGGCCATAGCCAAGGCCGGTTCCACGGCCTATGCGGCTGCCCAGTCCCAGGCAAACCATCTAATAATCCTGCTTATGGTCGTCGGTTTGATAGTGATAGCGCTTACCATAGGCGTTTCCGCCCTCACGGTGCTTTCCATAACGTCTCCGATCGGGACGCTGGTTGGAGTCCTGGACACTGCAGGCAAGGGTGACTACCGCATACAGACAGGACTCTCGGGTAAGGACGAGATGGGCAAGATGGGCCGCAGCATCGATGTGTTGATAGGAGAGACCCGGTCGCTGATTGGCACCGTCAAGGAGAAGGTCGCTGCGCTCGAAGAGACCGGCCAGAACCTGGCCGCCAATATGGAGCAGACCGGATCGGCTGTCATACAGATCAACTCGAACATATCCAGCACACGGAGCCAGCTCAACGAGCAGACTGATTCGGTCAGCGAGGTTTCCGCGGCCATTGAAGAACTTGCGCGCAGCGTCGATTCACTGTCCGGCCTTATCGGAACGCAATCCGGGGTAGTATCGCAGTCTTCTGCCGCCGTCGAACAGCTGATTGCCAACGTGGAGTCGGTGGCCCAGTCTCTGGTCGTCGCGGCCGAGGCCAGCAAATCGCTCGTGTCGGTCGGAGCCGAAGGCAAGACGCGCATCGATGAGGTGGGAGAATCGGTCCGGGACATCGTACGCAACTCGGAGAACCTGAACGAGGCCGCGACCGTGATAGCGGCGATAGCGGAGCGGACCAACCTGCTGGCGATGAACGCCGCCATCGAGGCCGCGCATGCCGGAGAAGCGGGCAAGGGATTCGCCGTCGTTGCCGACGAGATACGCAAGCTGGCCGAGCAGTCGACCGGCCAGGCCAAGGACATATCGGCCGGTCTTGGCAAGGTTGCCCAGTCGATCGAGACGGTGCGTGCCGCCTCCGATTCGGCCGTCGAGTCGTTCGGGGCGGTGCTCGAGCGATCGGAGGCTCTGGGCGGCGAAATTGGCCGCACCAGCACCGCGATGGCGGAGCAGCGCGAAGGTGGCCGGCAACTCCTTGATGGGCTTTTGCGTCTCAAGGACATTACCCAGCAGATTTCACAGGGTGCCCGGGAGATGACCGGCGGCAACCAGGCCATACTTGATCAGGTAGCCAGGCTGACCGCAGTCAACAAGTCCGTGGTGCAGAACAACGACGAGATCATGATTGGTACCAAGGAGATCAACGAGGCGATTGTCGCGACGACCGAGCTATCGTCCCACAACGCCGACCTGATATCCGATGTCAAGTCGGCTGCGGACAAGTTTACCGTATAGCCTCGACGCAGACGGCGCTCAGCTTCAGCGGGGCTATTCTGCTCAGCGGATCCAGCTCGTCCCTGGTCAACTTGTTGACCAGGGCGTTGGGGAAGTGGAAGGGCATGAATGTCTCGCCGGGCGTTACCCCATCGTCGATCCGGACCACCGTTGCCAGCTCGCCACGTCGCGAGCGGACGCGAACGCGCGCGCCATCGGCCAGCCTCAGTCGGCGGGCATCATCGCTGTGGACCAGTATGTACGATTCGCTGGCAAACGCGGACAAAGGCGCGCTGCGCAGGCTCATCGTCGATGAATGGAACTGGTACAGAATGCGCCCGCTGTTCATGAGCAGCGGGAACTCGTCGTCTATGGCCTCTGCACCGGACACATAGGCGACCGGCGTGATTCTGGCCAGCCCGTCGGGCGTATTGAATTTGTCCAGGAACAGCGTCGGCTGGCCAGGATGATCCGCATCCGTACATGGCCACTGGATGCCCTGCCGGTCAATGCGCTGGTACGTTATGCCGGCTATGATCGGCGCGGCCTTGGTCGCCTCGTTCCAGATGTGTTCCGGGGATGCGTACGGCCGCGCAGAACCACCAGGGCCGACTGGCCTGCCCATGCGCCTGGCAATCTCCTGAACGATCCATGAGTCGTCGCGCACCTGACCTGGAGCGTTTACGGCCTTTCTGACGCGCATGACACGGCGGTCCGAATTCGTGAACGTGCCATCCTTCTCCGCAAAGCTCGTGGCGGGCAGCACGACATCGGCGCGCATCGCCGTCGGCGTCATGAAGATGTCCTGCACCAGCATGAAGTCCAGCTTCTCCACGGCCTCTTCCACATGGTTGAGGTTTGGATCGGTATGCAACGGGTTCTCACCCATGATGTACAGCCCGTGCACCTTGCCGTCGCCGGCCGCCTTCATGATCTCTACGGTGGAGAATCCCCGTTCGCCAGGCAACTCTGCGGCGGGATAGCCCCACAGCGTTGCGATGCGCCCGCGGTTGGCCGCGTCGGCGGCTGGAATGTAGCCAGGATAGAATATCGGCGAAGCGCCGACATCGGTGGCACCCTGCACGTTGCTCTGCCCCCGGGGTGGGCTGATGCCGGCGCCTTCACGGCCGACCTGCCCTGCCACCAGCATCAGATTGATCAGGGCAAAGACGTTGTTGGTGCCTACCGCCTGCTGGCTCATGCCCATGCCCGTCGCGATGATCGATCTTCCGGCAGTGGCATACAGCCTCGTGGCCTCGCGCAACGTGTCGGCCGGCACGCCGCATATCCGCTCGACCTCCGCCTCGTCGTATGGCTCGACCGCCAGCCTCAGTTGCTCCAGCGTATCGAGGCCGCCGGAGACACGCCGCGCTATGAAGTCCCTGTCCACCCAGCCTTCCGCAATGGCGATGCGCGCCATGCCGTTGAGCAGCGCCACATCGGTGCCCAGCCTTGGCTGCAGCCAGACGTCGGCCCAGTCAGACAGCGGCGTCCATCGCGGATCGATGACGACCAGCTTGCCGCCGTTTAACAGCCCGCGCTTCAGGTAAGTTGCCGTAACCGGATGCGTTTCTATCATGTTGTTGCCAATGACCAGGGCGCAGTCCACCGTCTCGTAATCCTGTATCGAGTTGGTCGCCGCACCGTCGCCCAGCGCCCTGAGCATCGCGGTGACCGTGGAGGCGTGGCAGAGCCTGGTGCAATAGTCCAGGTTGTTCGTCCCGAAGCCGATGCGTACCAGTTTCTGAAAGAGGTAGTTGTCTTCGTTGGAGCACTTGGCGGAGGACAGTCCTGCCAGGGCGTCGGGGCCGTACTGCTTCTTGATGGACAGAAACGCCTGGGCCGCCCTGTCGAGCGCCTCGTCCCAGCTCGCCTCGCGGAATGATCCGTCTTCCTTGATGAGCGGTACGGTCAGCCGCTCGGGGCTGTTTACAAAGTCGTAGCCGAAGCGGCCTTTGACGCAGAGCCGGCCATCGTTGGGCAGCACGCCTTCGACGCCGTTGGAGCGGACGATCTGGTTGTCGACGACCGTCAGCTCCAGCTGGCAACCGACGCCACAGTACGAGCAGGTGGTCTGCACGGTGTGCGCGTTCGATGGAAGAGCACCGGCAGAAAAGAGCCCGGCCCGCCTGATCGCATCGCGATTCGGCTTCTCGACCAGAGAACCGGTCGGGCACATCTGCACGCATTCTCCGCACCCGTCGCACTCGGAACTGCCCCAGCCTTCCATGCCGGCCGATATGTACGAGTCGATGCCGCGGCCCAGGATGCCGATGACGCCCTTGCCCTGCACCTCGTCGCAGCCTTTGACGCATCTGAAGCACTTGATGCAGTGCGATGGGTCGTAGCTCAGAATGGGCGACGAGTCATCAAGCCCCGGCCGCTCTCCGTGCGCGAGCGGCAGGCCGAGCGCCTCGACCGGTGGCCTCGGCGGCGTTATGGAATCGGCCAGACCGTACCGTACCGTCAGTTCGGCGAACTCGTCGCGGTGGGAGCCATCGGTGCCCACCACCACCTCGCTCATCAGCCCGGCCAGGATGAATTTGCGCTCGGTCTCGAGCTCGTCGTCAAAGGCCGTCACGGTCATGCCGTCTTCAACCCTGGTGGAGCACGACGTGACGAGTCCGCGCATGCCGGCGACCTTGACGATGCACAGCCTGCACGCACCGGTCGGGCTCAGTTTCCTGTGCCAGCAGAGGCTGGGAATCTTGAAGCCCGCCTCGCGGGCCACCTCAAGGAGCAGGCGACCTGGCCTGGTGGTGATGCTTGAACCGTCGATGGTGATGCTGACCGTCGTGTCCTGCTGCATGAGGATGTTCCCTTCAAGAGTGGCTGGCAAGGTTTCTGCCCGCGGGACGGAGCCATGGAGCGATCCTGGCTCGAGCGGGCAAAATATCACAGCGTATCATGGCGGACAGTATAGGCCAGTTCCGGCGCTCCGTCAAAGATTCAATGAACGCTATATTATATCGATACGATTATATCGCCTTCGTCGGTGGCATGTCGCGCGGATTGGGCGTCTTGACCACGAAGAACTCGAGCGTTTCCACACCCTGGTTCTGGATGGCCATCTTCATGTCGAAAGGCACGGCGACTATCGAACCCGCCGCATAATGGTTGAATGGCTGATCCTCCAGCGACAGGCTCAGCGTGCCTCGCACGATGATCTGCCGCACGTTGGAGTTGGCCACGTGCGTCTTGACCGATTCTCCGGGTGGCAGGACGATGTGGTTGATGCCGACAACATCATCATCGACTACCTGTTCCATTGTCTTGGCATCGGTTCTGGTATAGGCATAAGGCTTCTCTATCATGTCGTGGCCTCCTTGGCTGGCATTGTTGCTCATACAATCTTCGCGGCAAACGCCTTGCCGTATTCGAATGCCGCCTTCAATGCGTCATCATCGGGATTCCACAGCGCCTTGAATCCCTCATCGACCACATCAAAGCCGGATTCCTTCAGTGCGTCGGATATGATCTTGACCGATTCGCCCGACCAGCCGTAGGTGCCGAAGGCCGCCGCCTTCTTGCCCTTGAATCTGAGCCCCTTGATCTCCTCCAGTGAACCGGCGACCGCTGTCAGGATGCCCTTGCCCACGGTCGGCGAGCCGATCAGCACGGCCTTCGACCTGAACAGGTCGGTCAGCGCATCGTTCTTGTCGAATTTGGACAGGCAGTGCGATACCACGGTTGTCGACGGCGATACACTGTTGATCGCCCGCGCGAAGGTATCTGCCAGGGCGCGTGTGCCCTGCCACATCGTGTCGTACAGGATGGTCACGCGGTCTTCCTTATAGTCCTGGCACCATTCCAGATACTTGAGCACGATCTGGGTAGGGTTGTCCCGCCATATGACGCCGTGGCTCGTCGCTATCATGTTGACAGGCAACTTGAGCGACAGCACCTGGTCGATCTTGGCCTTTACCAGTGCGGAGAACGGGGTCAGGATGTTCGCGTAGTACTTGATGGCCTCATCGTACAGCTCGTCCTGGTCCACCAGGTCGTTGAACAGCTTCTCGGTGGCGAGGTGCTGGCCGAACGCGTCGTTGGAGAACAGAATCGCATCGCCGGTCATATAGGAGAACATGCTGTCCGGCCAATGCAGCATCGGCGCCTCGATGAATACGAGCTTCTTGCCGTTGCCCAGATCGAGCTCGTCGCCGGTCTTGACCACATGGAAGTCCCAGTCCTGGTGATAGTGACCCCTGAGCGACTTGACGCCGTTGGCGGTGCAGAAGACGGGCAGGTCTGGCCTGCGCCGCATCAGCTCGGGCATTGCACCGGAGTGGTCGCTCTCCGCGTGCTGGGCGATGACCATGTCCAGCCGCTCAAGGAGGCCCTCGGCCTCCAGGTTGTCGACGAATTCCTTGGCGTATGGTCCCCATACCGTGTCGATCAGTACGGTCTTGGCCTCCTCGATGATGTAGCTGTTGTAGCTCGAACCCTTGTGCGTCGAATACTCGTCGCCATGAAAGCGGGTAAGCTCCCAGTCTATCTTGCCTACCCAGGATACGGTGGAAGTCAGTGTCTTCTTCATGCAGGACTCCTTTCGGCCGTCGATCTGGTGTGGCGGTCTGCAACTCTGATGGGTTTAGTATTATATTCTTTGTCAGCATTGTCAAGGTATTCAAGTACGATAATGCCGAGATAATGCTGTCAACCGCCTTTTGCGCGCATCGAATCCCTGGCGCGATGCCGATGTCAGTCGGCCAGACGCTTCTCACCGGACAGCGCGCGCTTGCCGGTCAGGTCCTGGCTGGCCTCGAGTACTCCCAGGTACTCGCCATCGGCCGAACGCAGTGCGAAGTATTCTATATGAATGAAACGTCCGCCCATCGAAATCCAGAACGCCTCGCTGTCCTTCTCGCCGCGCCTGAACGCGTCTATGATGGCGACGACCCTGCCGACGCTGGATCCTGGATGGCAGTTGCGTACATCGCGGCCGATTATGGCCGGGCTGCGCGGAAAGATGCGGTGTGGCGAGTCGGAAAACCAGCGCACCTTGTCGTCCGCATCGACGTAGGTCATGTCGACCGGCAGTGCCGCGAACATCGCCGCCAGCACCTGGTTGGGGATGCTGCCGGTGCGGCCCAGGAAGCCGCCCTGCGGAGCTCCTGCTGCCGCCGCGCCGTTCGCCCGGGCCGGCTGGCGGCCAAATGACTGGATTGCCGAGTCATCCAGGAACGCGTAGCCATATCCGGCCGCCTCGATGAACAGCATGTCATCGGTCTCCGGCGGCATCAGATCGAGCATCACCGGGAACAGCGCGCAGTCCTCGCGGAACGCATTGGCATTCAGGTCGAAGTAGAGCCGGCCAAGCGCCCGGTTGAGGGGCACCGGATCGAACGGCGCCTGCGACCGCGGATTGTCCAGCACCGCAAGCCCGGCATCGACCAGCCGGGTCACCACCTCGAGGCCGCGGCGCGCATCGTCCTGTATCTCCCACATGATGCGAACGCAGCGATATTCCGGATACCGCGATTCGAACCAGGGGAACAGGACATTCTCCTTTTTGCGATAATGCGCCTCGACGGACGCGAGCCGTTCAACCAGGCCGCGCAACGAGACGAGCGCCGACCGCAGTTCTGGAGCGGAGGCCCGCGCATCGTTGACCGATTTTGCCAGGAGCTTGCCCTCGTCCAGCACCTTGAGGAGGCCAGCATTCTCGGCCACCAGCGACGAAAAGAGCCGCTCGCCCGGGGCTGGCGTGCAGCGATGCCGCCTGAGCGATGCGGACAGCAGGTTGACCAGCCGCGATATGGCCGGCTTGAGCAGCGCGAAATCGACGCCGGCAGCCACCGCCGCGTCGACCGCGTTGACCAGATCCTCGGGACGGGCATCCTCGACGAGCGGCATCGCCTTCTGCACAGCCTCGGTGTTTCCGCCCAGAATCAGCGCATCGAGCAGGCTGGAAAATCCGGCGGCACGGGCCGCAGCGTTCGTGATCGCCTCAGACATTGCAGGTACCTCGTGCTATAGTGTAACATCCGACCCGGATGAAAGCGAGGCCAGAAACCAATGCCCATAGCTACTGCGGTACGCGCCAACCTTGAGAAAGGCTCGTGGATACG
>Ga0209467_1001517_pt1 | contig 19839 bp, 19 predicted proteins | sample Higcelwee11metaG_FD_187175 | JGI IMG/M metagenome (GOLD analysis project Ga0209467, IMG submission 187175) | Freshwater pond sediment microbial communities from the University of Edinburgh, under environmental carbon perturbations - High... | ecosystem: Environmental > Aquatic > Freshwater >...
CAAAAGGGGTTGATCGTATCCCGTGATTGGTGATAGTCTTCAGCGCATTGATGAAGACTTTTACCGGAATTTTTATAAAAGATCAATGGATTATCACTTGCGGGAAAGGGAGCGGCATGCAGGTTGACGTCTCGGTGGGGGAAGTGGTGGACAAGGTGAGCATTTTGTCTATTAAATTGAAAAAGATTCAGAATCCCGAAAAGCTGAAAAATATTCAAAAGGAATACGATGCCCTGGTGGTTCCCATGCAGGCGGCGGGCATTTCCGTGACTTCCGATGAATTTCAGCGTTTGGAAGCCATTAATCTCAAACTCTGGGATATCGAGGACCGGATTCGCTTAAAAGAGGCGGCACAAGCCTTTGACCCGGAATTTATCGAACTGGCCCGCAGCGTGTATTTTATCAATGATGACCGGGCGGCGGTCAAAAAAGAAATCAATCTGAAATATGGATCTGATTTGATAGAAGAAAAAGAATATGTGGAATATAAACCCGCTGCAAGGTAGCGCGTCTTGATACAAGCCAAAAATTATACCCTGTCCGTCATTCTCATCGCCAAAAACGAGGAAGACCGCATTGAGCGGTGTCTCCGATCGGTGGCGGGCATTGCCGACGAGATCATTGTGCTGGACAGCGGTAGCACGGACCGCACCGTGGAAATCGCAAGATCCTTCACCCCCAAGGTGTTTGAGACCGACTGGCCGGGCTACGGCCCCCAAAAGCAGCGGGCCCTTGAAAAAGCAGTCGGCGAATGGGTGCTTTCCATTGACGCAGACGAGGAATTGTCTGCGGAGCTTTGCGATGAAATTCAGCAGACCCTGGCGGCCGGGCCATCTGAAGTCGGGTTCAAGCTGCCGTGGGCGGTGACGATTTTCGGCGCGACCTTACATCATGGCCGCAGCGCCCGTGCCCCGTTGCGCCTGTTCCGGCGCAACGGGGCACGGGTTACGGACGCATTGGTACATGAAGCGGTCATATTGCCCAAAGGAAAAATCAAAACCCTGAAGGGCCGTCTGCTGCATTACACCCACCGGGATTTCGGCCATACACTGTTTAAAAATGCTGATTATGCTTGGTTGGGCGCCCATCAAAGATATGCAGCCGGGAAAAAAGGGTGGGGGCTGCCGGGAGCTGTAATCCGCGCCATTTTAGTGTTTTTTCAGGTTTATATTATTCGAGGGGGTTTTCTTGACGGATCTGTAGGCTTTTTAATGGCGGTTATTTATAGTCAGGTTGCGTTTAACAAATATGCAGGTTTATGGTCATTATACCGGCAAGAAAAGTTAAAAAAATATAACATTGAAGAGTGATGATATGTATAGGTACCTTTTTTATTGCACGGAACTATATTGTCTGCCAATTTTTCGTCCTTTGCAAAAGGTGATTCTGGAAAGGGGCTTTATGGCAGCCTGGTTTTTTGACCGAAACAGCGCTGGTGCCGATCACCTTGAAAAAGAGGAACTCCGGCTAAAAAAGATTCAAGACGTTAAACAATATAATCCAGACGCCGTATTGAGCCCTGTAAATATTGTTCCTGATTTTTTTCCGGGTATCAAAGTTCAGGTTTTTCATGGACTTGCCAATGATTTAACTGGAAAAAAGGGGCATTATAAAATTCGTGGTTTTTATGATCTTTATTGTACTCGCTCTCAGGAGGAAACCTGTCGTTTTTTGGAATTGGGCGGAAAACATTGCCATTTTAAAGTTGTTGAGACGGGATGGCCAAAACTAGATCCGCTTTTTTCTGGTGAAAAAACAGATAATTTACGTAAAACTTTCAAGACGGACAAACCGATAATCTTTTACGCGTCAACCTTCAGCCCTTCCTTAACTTCAGCTCCTTTTCTTTCGGATACTATTAAAAGATTATCACAAACAGGTCAGTATCAGTGGATCGTTACGTTGCACCCTAAAACTGATAAATACATTATGGATAGATATCGAGCGCTCAAAGGTCCGCATTTGACTTTTTATGAGAGTAGTCAGGATCCGCTCCCTTTGATTCGAGCCGCTGATGTCATGTTGTGTGACACATCTTCCATTGCCTTGGAATTTATGTTGCTAAATAAACCGGTGGTCACATTTCGCACAAAAAAGCCGGCTGCGCATGTATTAAATGTTACCGATCCTTCTGAAATCGGACCAGCCCTTGAGATTGCTTTAATGAGGCCTGAAAAGTTGATGAAAGCCCTTCAGATATTTATGGAAAGGATTCACCCTTGTCGGGATGGCAGGGCAAGTGAGAGGGTATTGGCGGCCACAAATCACCTAATTGACAACGGTATAGGGGATTTAACGCCAAAGCCTTTAAATGTCTGGAGAAAATTAAAAATAAGGAAGCGATTAAAGTATTATCATCTTCGATGAATAATTTTTGATTTCATCTATGAGGACACCGACGACATTCTCCTTCTTTTAAAATTCGCCGACATCATGGTGTCGGATACGTCCTCCGTCCTGTCCGAGTTTCTGCTCCAGGGCCGGCCGGTTGTCACTTTCAATAACCGGGAACCCGGCCCCCACCTCATCAATATCACGGACCCGGAGTTTCTGGAGCAAAGCATCGAGCATGGATTAACGCACCCCCCGGACCTGATGGACCGGATTCAGTTTTACACAAATCATATCCACTCTTACCCGGACGGGCAATCGAGTTTTCGGGTGTCTTGCGGCCACGGACGCGCTGGTTCAAAAGGGGCTGGGGCATCTGAAACCGAAACCGTTTAATTTGAGCAGGCGGTTGAAGGTCCGGATGCAGTTGGAGTATTACTGGTTGTAACACAGGGAGTAGTGATAATCGTTTCGAAATCCGGATGAGCACAATCTTCTCATGTCCGACTTTTTCGGAGTCAATTCCGGGAAAGTCTCGACTTTTTCGGAATGCGTGTCAGAATAGCCGGCATGGAAAGATACCTCAAACCCTATATTATTGAAGACTTAAATAAGAAAATCATCCTGATCACCGGTCCCAGGCAGACCGGCAAGACAACCTTGTCGAAAATGTTGACCGATGATTTTGATTATTTGAATTTCGATAATTCCGACCACCGCATCAACCTTTTTGAGAAAACATGGGACCGTGCCCGAAGTCTCGTTATTTTCGACGAACTTCACAAACTGAAAAACTGGAAATCGTGGTTAAAAGGGATTTATGACACCGAGGGCATTCCCCCGTCCATTCTTGTGACCGGCAGCGCCAAGCTGGATGCTTACCGGAAAGTGGGGGATTCTCTGGCGGGCCGGTTTTTTCAGTTCCGGTTGCATCCCCTTGATTTAAAAGAGATCAGAACATTATTAAATCCTGATGACCTTGAAGCCGGCCTGGATAAACTGTTAACCGTCGGCGGGTTTCCGGAGCCGTTTCTTGACGGCAGTGAACGGTTTTATCATCGTTGGAAAAAATCCCATCTGGATATCATTCTCAAGCAGGATCTGATTGATCTTGAAAATGTTCAGCAGATTACATCCATTGAAACCCTGATACAACTTCTGAAAAAGAATGTGGGGAGTCCCGTGTCATACAGCTCCCTTGCCGGGGATCTTCAGTGCTCCGACAAAACCATCAAACGCTGGCTGACGATACTTGAAAACATGTATGTGATTTTCAAGGTGCCGCCGTTTCATAAAAATATCGCCCGTGCGATTCTGAAATCACCCAAATATTATTTTTACGACAACGGCCAGGTCGATGGGGATTCCGGCGCAAAACTGGAAAATCTGGTGGCCTGCGCGCTTTTAAAAGAAATTCATTTTAAAGCGGATTGCTTTGGGGAAGAATGGCAGCTCTGCTATCTGAGGAATAAGGACGGCCGGGAAATCGACTTCCTTGTCACACGAAACGCCGTGCCGGAACTCATGATTGAAGTCAAATGGGGCGGCGAAAAGTTAAGCGCCAATTTTAAAATTTTTGAAAAATTCCTGCCGGAAGTCCGAAGGGTGCAAGTGGTAAAAGAATGTAAAAGAGAAAAAACCTACCCGGATGGCGCGGAAGTGCGACAGGCGCATCACTGGCTGGCGCATCTCAGCTTATAATTTGAGCGCCGCATGATTCAGAAAAAGGCATGCAATCAGGGTAATCCTGAAATATGAAGGCGCAAACGATCATGAACGCGTCGGTCCTTGGCAAAAGAAGTCCGATATCTGGCGGTATCTTCTTGACGAAATGTAGATGTTCGGTTAGCCGTTTAAGATGCAATGGACAGACGAATCACTTGACCCCGACAGGTACATAAGGAAAACCAAAAACATGGCAACCCCCATTTACCTCGATTACAACGGCACCACCCCCCTTGCCCCGGAAGTCATCGCCGCCATGCGGCCGTTTCTGGAGATCGAATTCGGCAATCCGTCAAGTTCCCACTGGTACGGCATCGCGCCCCGGCGGGCCGTGGAAAAGGCAAGGCGTCAGGTGGCGGGACTGCTTCACTGCGAGCCCGATGAAATCCTGTTCACCAGCGGCGGCACCGAATCCAACAACCATGCCATTAAAAGCGCGGCCCGGCTTATGAAGGGCAGGGGCAGGCATATCATCACCTCGGCCATCGAACACCCGGCGGTGCTCAACGTCTGCCGGTTTCTGGAAACCGAGGGATTTGAAACCACCGTGGTGCCGGTGGATGATGACGGCATGGTCCGGGTGCGGGATGTGGAAGCCGCCATTCGGCCGGACACCATTCTGATTTCCATCATGCACGCCAATAATGAAACCGGCGTGATTCAGCCCATCTCCGAAATCGCTGCCCTTGCCGACAGACACGACATCCTCATGCACACGGACGCGGCCCAGTCCGTGGGAAAGATTTTGACTGACGTTCGCGATCTCAATATTTCCCTTCTGTCCGTGGCCGGACACAAGGTTTATGCGCCCAAGGGCGTCGGGGCGTTGTATATCCGCAAATCCCTCATCCTCGAACCCTTCTGCCACGGCGCGGGCCAGGAAGGGGGACGCCGGGCGGGCACGGAAAATGTCCTGGGTATCGCCGGACTGGGCGCGGCCTGTGAGAGCGCCGCCTCGCATCTGGAACAAAACCGGATCCACATGCAGCGCCTCCGGGACCGGCTTCATGACGGCATCTTCTCGCGGATTGACGGGGTCCGCTTAAACGGACACCCGGACTTTCGCCTGCCAAATACCTTAAATATTTCATTTCACGGCGTGGAAGCCAATCGTTTGCTTGAGGAAATCGGCCTGGAAGTGGCGTCGTCGGCGGGCGCGGCCTGTCATTCGGATACGGTGGAGATTTCCCATGTCCTCAAAGCCATGCGTATTCCCGAAGACTGGGCCAAGGGAACCCTGCGGTTTTCCGTGGGCCGGACGACCACGGAAACGGAGATTGACCGGGCCATAGGGGTGGTGGTGAATGGGGTTCAAAAATTAAGAGGTCTTGTTTGATCATGGACGATCATAAAAAAATCATCACCGGTATCCCTGTCCGGTTCCGGGATATCGATGCCATGGGCCATGTGAACAACGCGGTCTATTTCACCTATTTTGAGGAAGGTAGAAAAGCGTTCGTGCGTGAGGTTTTCGGCATCGTGTCGCCTTCGGACTATAATTTTATCCTGGCCCATATCAGTTGCGATTTTTTGCGGCCTATCAAAATCAGCGACGCGGTTTATCTGGAAACATGGATCGGGGAAATCGGCCAAAAACGGTTTGATTTTATTTACCGGCTGGCGCAAAAAAGCGCGAATAGTGATGCCCCCGTGGTGTATGCCAAGGGGCGATCGGTGCAGGTGTTTTTTGATTATCAAAAAAACACCACGGTGACAATTCCCGTATTCGTCCGGGAAAAAATATTGGAATACGCAAATGGAGAAATAAAACATCATGTTTGAATGGATTTTCAGCCCGGAGGCGTGGATTGCGCTGGGTACGCTGACCGCCCTTGAAATTGTTCTGGGCGTCGATAATATTATTTTTATTTCCATACTGGTGGGGCGATTGCCGGTTGGTCAGCGGGGGGTTGCCAGAAGCACGGGGCTTGGGCTGGCCATGGTCAGCCGTCTGGTCTTGCTTTTTTCCATTGCCTGGGTGGTGGGGCTCACCGCCCCCTGGTTTACGGTGCTCGGGCAGGCCATTTCCGGGCGCGACGTGATTCTTATCGGCGGCGGCCTGTTTCTGCTGGCCAAGGCCACCCATGAAATCCATTCCAGCCTGGAGGGAGTGGAAGAAGACGCCCCCCGGCCGGTTGTCGCAGGCATGGGCGCGGTGCTCTTCCAGATTGCCCTTCTGGATGTGGTGTTTTCTTTGGATTCAGTCATCACCGCCGTTGGTCTTGCCCAGCATGTGTCCATCATGGCGGTGGCCATCGTGTCCGCCGTGGGCGTGATGCTGTTTGCCGCCAAACCCATCGGCGATTTTGTGGAGGCCCATCCCACCATCAAAATCCTGGCCTTGTCGTTTCTGATTCTCGTGGGCGTGACGCTCATGGTGGAAGGATTTGACGTGCATGTGCCCAAAGGGTATATTTATTTCGCCATGGCGTTTTCCGTGGGGGTGGAAATGCTCAACTTAAGGATGCGCAAGAAACAGGCGGTCCCTGTTCAACTGCATAAAAAGATGGCGGAAACCGAGGTTATTTGAAAATCCACAGAGAAATGCGTGAGGATGAATATGCGAAATGTTGAGAAAAAACAAAACCGGCGGATGAATGCCGCGATTTCCAGGTTTTTTATTCTTTTAACCCTTTTTTTGATTTTGTCCCCTGCTGCTGCCGAGGATGCTGGCCCTGTGGCCCCAAACGCACCCCTGCTGACCATTAAAGGCAGTATTGCCAATATTGATGATATCGGACCCTATGTGGTTAATGGGACTTTTTTGCAGTTGTATCCATGTGAAAACTCCGGGAAAATTGAGCTTAAAGCTGACAGCCGGGGGTTGCCGACGCCGGCGGCCCCGGACCGGAAATTTTATCTGGACGGGTTGGGAAGGCTGGTGCCCGCGGCCGGGGCGGCCCGGACCATTTTTCCGGATTTCGGCTTTTTTTCCTTTGATAAAATACCGGGGCTCACGCCGGGCGGATGTTATAAAATCTGTATGATGATGCTGGACAATCCTTACCCTGGTTTGGTGCCGGTGACAGGGCCTGACGGAAAGATCCGTGAGATTATGATTCCGGAAACGGCGGCATCCGGCGCCCCAAAAGAGATTGTGATTGACCTTTCCAAAGAAACGTTGATGGTTCCGGACCCTGGGAATTTGCCGCAGGAATCATACAAGAAAGGCAGTATAAGTCCCCCGGCAGTGAAAGACCCTGGGACCGATTTTTGGAAATAAACGCCAAGCATAAGGAGGATCAATATGACGCACGAAGCTCTTCGTGAGGTGTTCATGTGGTGCACCCTCATTAATTACGGCATTCTGCTGGTGTGGTTTCTGGCGTTCGCCTTTGCCCACGACTGGATGCAGGCATTGCACGGCAGGTGGTTTACATTACGCAGGGAGTCCTTCGACGCCATTCATTATGCAGGGATGGCGGTGTTTAAAGTATTGATTTTAATGTTTAACTTTGTTCCTTGGGTGTCGTTGTCGATTGTTTGTGGCTGATCCGCGGCTGTTCCATTTTTGTAAGGAGAAAATCCATGATGGATATGAATCAGATTTTTATCGGCGGCGCAAACGGTGAAGGGCTTACCATGCCCGCCCGCTCCGGCAATCGCCACGGCCTCATCGCCGGGGCTACGGGAACCGGCAAAACCGTCACCCTGCAAGTCCTGGCGGAATCGTTTTCGCGCATGGGGGTGCCGGTGTTCATGGCGGACGTGAAGGGCGATTTGGCGGGTCTTGCCCAGCCCGGAAATCCGCATCCCAAGATTGATGAGCGCCGAAAAACCATTGGAATGCCCCAATACCAGCAACGGGCTTATCCTGTGGTGTTCTGGGACGTTTTCGGCGAGGCCGGGCACCCGGTGCGCGCCACCATTTCCGAGATGGGGCCGCTGCTTTTGTCCAGCCTTCTGGAACTCAACGACACCCAGGAAGCGGTGCTCTATGCCTGTTTCAGCCTGGCGGACGATAACGGGATGCTGCTTTTAGACCTCAAAGATCTGCGGGCCATGCTCTCCTGGATGGGGGACAATGCCCGGGAATTGAAATCCGAATACGGCAATATTACGCCCACCAGCATCGCCTCCATTCAGCGGCGGCTTATGGTGCTGGAAGAACAGGGCGCTGACCGGTTTTTCGGGGAACCGGCCCTGAAACTGGAAGATTTGATGATGACGGATTTTTCCGGAACCGGCGTCATCTCCATCCTGGACGCAAACCGCCTCATGACCCAGTCTCCCCGGCTTTACGCCATGCTGCTTTTATGGCTGCTGTCCGAACTCTTCGAGCAGTTGCCCGAGGTGGGGGATCCGGAAAAACCCCGTCTCGTGTTTTTCTTTGATGAAGCCCATTTGCTGTTTGACACCGCTCCCAAGCCGCTCCTGCAAAAAATCGAGCAGGTGGTGCGGCTCATCCGCTCCAAGGGCGTGGGTGTGTATTTCATCACCCAGAACCCCACGGATATTCCCGATGATGTGTTGGGCCAACTGGGACTTCGAGTCCAGCATGCCCTTCGGGCCTTTACTCCCAGGGATCAGAAAGCCGTGGACGCGGCGGCGGAAACCTTCCGGCCCAACCCGGAAATCGACACAAAGACGGTTATCACCCAATTGGGCGTGGGCGAGGCACTGGTGTCAGTGCTGGACGAGAAAAAGGCCCCGACGCCGGTGCGGCGGGTGCTGATCTGTCCCCCGGAATCCCGGATCGGCGTCCTGACCATTGAGGAGAGGGCCGGGCAGTTGTCCCGGTCCCCCATGAAAAACCGCTACGATGAGGTGCTTGACCGGGAATCGGCCTATGAGATGCTGAAACAGCGGGCGGAAACGGAAGCGGCGGACGCGCCCCAAGCGCCGGAGCCGGAGCAGAAAAGCCCATGGGGCAACATCCTTAAGCCGTCTCCCACGCCAAGCAAGGGCCGAACCCGCCAGTCCGTGGGCGAGGCCATTGTCAAAAGCGTTGCCCGGTCCATCGGCAGCCAGATTGGAAATCAGATCGGCCGACGGGTGGTGCGGGGGATTCTGGGGTCGATTTTTAAGGGGAAAGTTTAGTGTGGAGAGCGGGAGACTACGGGACGCCCTTTGTATTTTTATATTTAATAAGACACCGAATTCCGGAAACACCACACCCAATGAATCGGCTTTTTCCTGCCAGCCAGCCCAGGGCTGCGGCAAGAACCGGTATCTGAATAGATTTTATTTCAATAATCATTACATCCGCGTTTATGGAAACGACTGAAACGGGCCCTATCCTTTCAGAATTTCCCGGCCCACATCCAGTATCACCAGGTCATCATCCACAACAAAAAAGGATGGTTTCATTTCCGGTTTGAAAAAAATCAGCCATTGGTACTCCTTTTCAATCCTCGTCATTCCCCTGAAACGCTCCCGATAAAACAGCCCCGGTCCCCGGAATAATGTTTGGTTTCCGGTGTGGTCCCGCTGAAGCTCCAGATATAAGGCCCCAGGAGACGTTTTCTGTCATCCGAATTGTCTACTGCTGTTTTGGTTTGCACCGTGGCGGTATAAATGGTGTCTTTTTGAAACGCCACATCCTCGGGAAGCGCCAGTTCCACCTGGCGGTCGGAAAGCCACCGGATTTCAAAATCCTCGGGGTTGGCATCTTCCAGCGTTTCGACGGGGCCTTCGTCCGTTTCCGTGGTTTTCAGCACATACAGCGGCGTTACCGTGAACCCGATAAAGGCCTCGGTGGTTTCCGTGGCCGGGGTGTAAATCAGTTCCGGATCAACGGGCGTGGAAAAGGTGGCGGTGATGGCGGTCCGGGTCACATTGAAATTAACGGTCCCATTGGCCGGATCAGTGGCGATGATCGCCGGCGCGATGGTTTCCGGGGTGACTCCCGTGAGGCCGGTGTTCTGGAGATTCTGACGGGCCAGGGGCCAGGGCGCGTCGGTCTTGACGGTGGCCTGGGGCGTTTTATCAAAATCCACGGGTTCCGCGGCAAATGCCCAGATTTCGCCGAGGTTTTCCTTTCCCGCCGCCACATAGACCGTGCCGCCAAAAACCACCGGGGAAGCGGCCATGACCGGGGTCTTAATTTGATACTGCCAGACGAGTTCCCGGCCGTTGAAAAAATCGAACTTATCCGGATTCAGGGCGTAGACCATGCCGTCCCGCCCGGCGGCATATACGATGGTGGCGATATCGGCTTCTTCTGTGGCGGCGATAGCGGGCGAACCCAAAAGATCGTCCGTGAATTTGGTGAATGTCCACAGTTTTTGACCGTTTCGGTCAACCGCATAGAGTTTGTTATCGTAGGAGCCGGCGCAGATCATGCCGGATGAATCCACCACCGGGGATGAGGCAAATCCGCTGTCAATAGTCACGCTCCATTTTTCAGCCCCGTGGGGATGGATGGCGATGAGCCGGTTCTCTGCGCCCTTGGCCCCGCCAAACCGGGTGGTGCCCACATAAATGACCCCGTCCGCGTCCAGGGCCGGTGAGCCGTGGATTTCGGATTTGAGGTCCATTTTCCACAGCAGCGTGCCGTCCGGGTTCACGGCGTAGAAAAAATGGTCCAGCCCGCCGATATAAATGGTGCCGTCATGTCCCACAACGGGCGATGAAATGATTTTTTCGCCGGTCACGACTTCCACCGGCCACCGGGCCTCGCCGGTCCGGGTGTTGATGGCATAAAGCCGTCCGTCGGTGGAGGCCGTATACAGGGTCTGGCCGTCACGGCTCAGGGCCGGGGACGAGAACACGGGGCCTCCGGTCAGAAACGGCGGCCATTTTTCCTTGTTGTCGGAAGTGCGGGCGTAGATATATCCATCCGAAGACCCAATATAGATGGCCCCGTCCGGACCCATGGCCGCAGTGCTTTTAATGGGGCCGCCGGTGGCAAACATCCATTTGAGGGTGCCGTCCGGGTTCACGGCATAAAAATGGCTGTCCTCGCTGCCGAAATAGATCACCCCGTCTTCCCCAATGGCCGGCGCTGCGCTGACCCCTCCCAATGCGCCGGAATGGGTAAATTTCCATTTGGCCACATTCACGACGGAGGCTTCGAGATCATACTCGGCACCATTGATTTCCGCGAAAAAAACCGCTGTCCAGTAGCCGGGCTTTTCATACACATGGGAAAAGGTGTGGGTGACTTCGGTGACGGCCTTGCCATCCACGTCTTCGCCGCCTTCGGGCAACGTGAACGTGAAAGTGTCATCAATCACCTGATCGTTTTCATAATCGATGGACAGGGTGACGGTCTCGGGCGGGGTTTCCTCCAGGGCCAGAGACGCCTTGCAGTCAAACAGCACGGTTTCATTTCCGGCAAACACATAGGCTTCGGACACGGACACGGACAAAATGTCCCTGTCATTGGTGGTGATGGTTTCAGCGCCCAAGAGGGCAGGCCACAGGATCATCAGGAAAAGGGCGGGCAACAGGCATTTCTTCATCTGCAAACGGCTCTTTTTATTCTAAAATGGTTGAAATAAAACAGGAAATCCGGTCCCAGCCCCGGTCATGGGTGCTTTCGGTAAAAGGCTGTTCATCAATGCCGCCGGAATACTGGTCATTGTGTTTGAACACGAGCAGACCGGCGCTGCTGTCCGCCACATAAGTGAACCGGCCGGCCTCGCCGCCCCCCACGAAAATATCCCTGGCATACCCCGGTGTGTCGGCCTCAGTCACAAGGGTGAGTCTGGGGGTCGGCTCATCCGAGACGGCGATCACCGTCACCCCGGTTTCGCCCTTGGCGCAGTGGGCATAAACATTGTCCGTAAACACGGCCACGCAGTCTCCCGCCAGATTGCGGGTGGCAAACGTCTCAGGCCGGTCCGGCCGGGTCAGGTCCATCAGCGTCAGCCCGGCGGCGCCGTCCGCCACATAGGCGTAATCTTTCAGGACAAACACATCCCGGGCGTCCCCCGGCGTGTCGATCAAATCCAGAACCGAAGCCTGAATGGGGTCCGTGACATCCACTACCGACAGCCCCAGGGGGCCGGCAGTGTAAAGATATCCGGCGTCCTCGTTGTGAAATCCGGAAAAACCAAAAATAGGGTCATTGACCGTGAAAGTGGAAATCTGCACCGGCAGAACGGGGCTTGTGATGTCAAATGCCAGTATCCGGCCCGTGGCGTCCGCCAGATAAATTATATTTCCTTCCGCAGGCACATAAACGTCAACGGCGTTGTCAATGGACGGATTGCCGGCCCCTGTGAATACAACTTGCGGGGCTGCCGGGTCCGCCACATTGACCACCGTGAGCCCGGCCGGACCGTCCGCGATATAGGCATGGTTTCCCTTTATCCGGACCCGCTCCGCGTTGCCCGGTGTTTTGCAGAATCCTTCCAGGACATTATCCCCCTCGCCCTTCATCCGGATAACGCGGAGCCCTTCCTCCGGGCCGTCATTGTCCACGGTATAAATCAGGTCGCTCACCGCGAAAATTCCGTCCGCATCCGAAGGGGAATCAAACTGATGCGTGGAAACCGGGGCCGCCGGATTTTCGGCGCTCACGCGCTGAATACCCTTGGCAGCGTCCGAGACAAAGGAGACCGGTCCGTCCGCAATGACGCTGTGGGCCCCGCCCGTGGCAAAGGTGCCCATGGTGACGGGTTTGGTGATGTCTGAAATGCCCACAATGAGCAGTCCGCTGTTGCCGTCCGCCACATACACCCGGTTTTCGGCGAGCGAAATGGAAGAGGCGCTCCCCGGGGTCTCGAAATAACTCACGGGGGCAATATCAAACTGGCCCGGCGTGTCCGCGTTTGAGAACAGGTCCAGAAAGATCAGGCCGTTTTCATAATCGGAAACAATGGCGTACCGGTTGTCCAATATCGCCACATCCGTCACCGGCTTGGTGTCGTACAGGGCCGTGATGTCGGGGGTGGGTGGATAATTGGCCAGATGGGAAACCCGGCCTGCGGTAATTTCAAACACCCGCATGCCGTAATATTTGTCCAGCACAAAAACGCAGGTCCGGCCGTTGATTTCCGAGGCCGCAAGGTTCTCATACCCGCCTGAAAAGATTGCCCCCTCCGAAGTGATGGATACCTGCTCAAAAGCCGATTCCTGAAAAGGGGCGGCCGGATCGGTCACATTGATTACCCGTAGCCCGAAATACAGGTCCGCCACAAACACCCGGTCCCCGAGACAACTGATACCGGCGGCGTGGATGGGGTCTTCCGCCGCCTCTTCGGCCTCAGCATCTTCTTTGACGGTCTTTGAAAGCACGGATTTGATCACCATTGTTTCCGCGTCACTCACATCAATCACCTGAATCCCGTCCCGGCCGCAGGCAGCGTAAATAGTATCACCATCCTCGCTGATGACGATGCCCCGGACCCCGGTGGTCACATCCAGGGTCAGGCGGGACACGGACGTCAGGGTATCGGTGTTTAACGCCATGAGAATATTGCCGTCCCCGATAAACAGCAGGTTTCGCTCAGGATCGATGGCCGCTGACCGCTGGGACATGTCCGGCCACCGGCCGTAAGAATCCAGGCCCCGGAGAAGCTCGCCGAAACAAATGCCCTGACCAGCAATCGCCCCGGCAACCGCCAGGGCCAGACACACAAGGGGAATGCGTAGTTTATTCTTCATTTTTTTCTTTATGGAATGGGTTGATTTTATTAATTATTTTTTTGATTACCATTTTATGGTGATGCAGCATTTCCATCTGCACCTCAAGGGGCATGGTCATGCCGATGGACCAGATATAGAGTTTGGTGTCCTGCTCGTAATCCAGGCCCGTGAAGGGATTGTAAATAATATCGGTGAATTCCGTGGAATTCAGATTGCTGCTGGCGCCGTTGGGTATTTTATAATCATGGCTGAACAGATAGCCGAAAGCCAGATCCACGGTCACTTTTTTCTGCAAGTGAAGCCCCACGCCCGCGCCGATGAAATCCATGTCCGGAAGGAAATACAGGGCGTCAAAGAGATTGTCCCTGGCGGACATGGGCCGTTTTTCATACCCCAGCCGCAGGGTCATGAGATCAACGGGCTGGTATTCGCAGCCTACGCTCCAGTGCAGGGTGTCCTTCATGTCCCGCTCTATGACCAGCGTGCGGTTGCCGCCGGTATAGCCCAGGAGTTTCGCCAGCCGGAAAAGCTGGATGTCCTGGTCAAACACAAAACAATCCTGGGACACGTCCGACCATTTGGCCCAGTGAAGGTCCAGCAGCAATTTCCACTTGTCCGCCGGGCGCACCATGATCCCGGTCTGGATGCGGTGGGGAAAGAGCTGCTCGGCGTAAACCGTGCCCGCCTGATAGGGCACGCCCTTAACCGGCAAATCCAGCATGCCCGCGCCCTGGAGGGTCATGTCCGTTTTCGCGTTCCAGTTGATCATGGTCTGAAACTGGTTGCTGTATTCAAAATTATAGTCCCCTCGCATCTGGGCCTTGGTCCGGCTCTGGTAGGTGATGCCGTATGAAAACCAGGTTTGGGGCCGCCAGAGCAGTCCCAGATTCATGGACGGCGTGAAATCGTCCCGCAGGTCCATATTGAGCCGGGAATTGTATTCATAGGGCCCCAGTCCTCCGCCCAGGAACGGGGGCGGCAGGGTCTGCTCTGAGACCACGGGGATTTCCAGGTCTTTGGTGGCGTCGCCGATGGAGCGGGTCATGGCCACCAGCATATTGGGGGTGCGCTGGTCGATTTCCACGCCCAGGGCCGTCTGCCCCATGCCGATGGAGATGCCGGCGGCCAGTTTTTCCGATACCTTGTAGGACGCGCTGGGCGCGGCATAGATCAGGTGCTGGAGGTAGACGGATTTGCAGCCGAACCGCAATGGGTCATCCTCGTCCCGGTGGGCCATGCCGCCGCCGTAAGGGGCGTAGTTGGCGTAGGCGAAAGTCCATCGGGACTCGGGCTTGCGGGAGGAAATGCCCAGGTTCGCGCCGAAAAGCAGGTCCACCGGCCCGTAAAATGGAATATACATCCGCTGGCTGGAGTTGGTGCCTTCTTTGCCGTCCAGGGGGTCCGGGCCGCCGTGGGCGCTTAAAGGATCATCCGGATTATAGGGCGCGTTCGGACCCCAGGTGGTGCCCATGAGGCCTTCGAAATCCGGGTCCGCGGTCACTTTTCCCGTGCGCCGGATAATGGGCAGGACAAACCCGTTGCTGAAGGTTTTGCCGTCATCCAGAAGGGAAAGACCGGCCGGGTTGTAGTGAACGGACATAAGGCCTGGCGGGTCGGCGGTGCAGGTATTGGCAAGGCCGATGGCCCGGGTGTCCACGGCTATCTGCTCGTTGAACACGGCCTGGGCCGGGCCCCCCCAGAGCATGAAAGCAAGGGCCAGAAGTATGGTGGCAATAAAGCGGGTCATCATCAGAGATCGAACTCCAGCGGGAAGGCGAAGGCGACGGAATGATTGCCGGAATTATTAAGTCCGGTGGAAAGGGAAACATTCATCCGCCGGTTGTTGCCAAATCGCCAGGACGTGCCCACCGTCAGGCTGGATGAGTCGGACGTGGGATAGCGCTGGACGGGCTGCTCCGTGAAATACCGCTTGGAACGCAGGGAGTAGGCGTGGGAATACCCCAGGGTGATGGAGGTTTTATAGGACAGGGCGAACCCCATGCCCATGCTGAAGGTGATGGTGTCGCCGGGTTCGTATTTTTCCATGGTATAGGAAGAACCCATCTTGTAATCCAGGTCGTCAATGGGAAAATTGTATTCATAGCTCAAGGAGCCGTAAACCAGCACCGGGTCCAGGGATTTGCTGGCGTTGACGCTCAGCATGGTGGAATAACCGCCGGAGCCGGTGGGAAGGTCTTCCTCGGGATTGACTTCATAGGGGCTCCGGCCCATGGGACAGGACACCTGGGCCCCCATGATGATGGAGGGCATGGCTCCGCCGGATTTCAAGGGCTGGTAATCCGCGTAAAAAACCACATCCCCCCAGTCCGTCACGTCCTTGTTCTGATCGGACCCGATCTGGTCATATTCATACACAAACGGAACCCGGGAGCCGATGGTCATGTTGTTCATGAGAGGATATTCAAAGATGAAATTGTTTTTGAAATTATGGTTGCTGTTGTGCTCGATGGCGTTGGACTCCCGGATGGCGTCATACCGGTAGCCGGAATAGACAAGCTGGTATTCAAAGCCGAATTTGCCCGACTTCATCAGGGTATATTCCCGGCCCGCAGCGTCAAGAATGTTTTCTTCCTTTTCCCGCTTTTCCGCGTCCGTCTCGGTCATGGCCTGGCGAACGTCGGCGGCTTCCGTCAGGGCCTTGACCTGCTGGCGAAGCTCGTCAATTTCCTGTTTCAGGGTGGTTTCGCCGGAGGGTTGTGCAACTGGCGCGGTTTCTTCCTTCGGGGGCGTGGTTTCCGCATTCTCCGCCGCCTGGGCGGGGCTGGATAATGCCGTAATCGTAATCAGGGACAGGACGGCGATCCAGATGATGGAGCGAGTTTTAGCCGACAATGATGAAACTCCTTTCAGAATTAATGATTTGGGTATTCAGAAGTCAGTAGCCAGAATAGGAAGGATTTAATCCCTTTTATTCTGAATTCTGACTCCTGAATTCCTTGCTTTTAATAATGTGGCGGCCGGGAGTATTGCCATTCGCCTGGAATATCGTTGGCCTCGAACGTGGGCGGCAGGAAAAACGGCCGGGGCGTGTGCAGCATGATGTCCGCGGCCGTGTCTTCCCGCACATAGCTCAAATCTTTTTCCGTGAGCCGAAGACGGCTGTGCCCGTTTGCCGCGCCGTTTTTTTGGGCCGGGCCTTTGGAAACAATAAAAATGATGTTGTCGTACCACATGTTTTTAAATTCAGAAATGGGATAGGTGGAATTGCCCCGGAACGGGTCGGCCACCACCGCGTGATTTTCGTAAAAACCCTTGAACACCACAAAATGCCGGTATCCATAAAACGAAATGGGAAGGATGCAGGGCCAGTATTCGGGATTTTTCAGCTCGTCCAAATTGGCCCGGTAGCCCTGGGCCTCGTAGCCCAGCACATTGCACAACCGCTGCATATCATACAGGGAAAAGGCCCGGAGTTTTTTGATCTGTTCAATATCCCCGTGCCGGAGCATCCCGTGGATCACCTGTTTTTCCGATAAATTTTCTCCCATGCCGTAGTTGAGCAGGGTGGCCAGGGCCGCGGACCCGCAGGAATAATCGTGGGTCTGCTTGATGACATTGTTCATCTGGAGTTCGCTCTGGGGGGTCAGGTCGGCGTGGAGCGGAATTTCATGCCCGTTCCCGGCGCGAAAAACATATTCGTTTTCCGGCAACTGGCGTTCCGCATAAAAGCCGGACACAAATCCGACAGCGATGACAAAGGCGATAATGAGGTGCATGGGCTAGTCCCACCAGGCGGTTGGCTGATTGCGAAGGCTTTGGTGAATGAATTCAGCGGGTTTATAGGATTGGGCGATGATTTCGTTGTATCCCATGACAAGAGCCCATCCGAAATTCGGACTGTCCGGGTCCAGGCCCATGCGCAGGAACGCGCCGGTGTGCATATTGTTGCTGGTGGGATTGTCGGGGATGGCCGGATAGGTTTTGCCCTCCTCGTTGGCCACATCGTCATAATACTGAAACCGGTAATGGTCCACAAGGTAGAGAAACGAGTCCCGGATCATGTTCACGGGCACCGGGGCTTCGTTGAACACCTGACTGAAATGGCCTGTTTGTTCCAATGACAGCAAACTGCTTGCATTCCTGGCCGCGTGGGGCAGTTTGGGGCTTAAAAATCCGGTCATGCGGTAATTATCGCCAAAAAAATCCCCTTCCAGGGAATTGCTGCCGATGATGATGTCCGTCAGTTTTTTGTCGGACTTGGTGATGTCGTCGTATTTGAGCATCAGCACCAGGCCGTCGATGACCATGGGCCTCTCCGTATCCGTGCCAAGCCGGACATTTTCAAGATTGATGTCCCAGTCATAGATGTTCTGGTTAAGAGACGGAGCCGAAGAAAAATAATCGACACCCAGAAGACTTTCATCATTTCTCCCCTGAAGTCCCTCAATATACCGCTGGCCAAGCGTGTCATTGTATTTGGTCTGGTAATTGCTGTTGGCCGTATAGGGAACATAATGCTTGGTCGTGCCGTCGGATTCAATATAGACGTAGGAATTAAAAGGGGTGGTGGCGTTATAGCCGGTGGGAGTGCCCTGGCGGAAATCCGAAGCTATTGCGGTGTCTGCCGTTACAGATGCGGTCCAGTATGATGCATCCGCTCCATAGCCTTTCCAACTCGGGGGCGTCTTATAGCCTAATAATGTCCCATAAGGTAGGCCCCAAATATCATATTTATAATAAACCGGCACCTTGCCTGCGGGAACGGCACCCATCGCGGGATTGGAACTATTGATATAGTCCCAGAGTTGAAATGTTCTTTCATCACCGCCCATCTTCACCATGGGGTCTTCCGGGGCCAGAAATTTCATGGTTTCGAATTTATCCGCGTCGCGTTTGTAATAGCCGAGCTTGATGGAATCGATTTCCGCATAGGTCTCGATGTGCACATCAAAATACGCCCGGGCGGTATTGCCGATGATCTCAAAATCCACGGCCCCGCCGCCTGTGGCAGCCTTCATTTCCGACTGGTTGAGGGGTGTTAATTGGGCTTTTGCAGGAATGGTTCCAACGAACATTATCAGAAACATCACGAATAAGGTTTTTTTCAAATCACTATTCTCCAATGAGCGATCATGGCGAGGGCTGCTTGCTATCGCCGGGATATGAATCTCGGCCTACGGGATAACCCGGATGATCAATTGTAGGTCTCGATTCTTTCGCGACAGGATCATTTGCCACGGATTTCATCATGGCGGCGTCAAGAGCCATTGCAGCGTGCCGTCGGCGGAGGCTGTGGGCGGAGTCGGCACAGCGGCGGCGTTGGCTGCCAGCCAGGTTTTTTGCTGCTCAAGCACCCGGCCTTTTTCATGCCATCCAAAAGTGGTGTTAACATTATTGATTTTGGTGGCAAAATCCCGCTGATACCCGCCGGGAAATTCCAGTTTTAGATATTTTACCCGCAGGCCGTCAATGGCCGCCGGGCCGAATTCGGTCCCGTTCCAGCCCTGCAAGGACGATATCCGGATGCTGCCGTGCAGTCCGCCGGTGAGTGAAATATAGCTGTACCCGTTCCAGATATTGGGCGTGGCGCTGTTCCGGATACCGAGATTAAAGGCAATGGGATTGGGCTCGATCCAGACAGGTGTGTGAAGGGTATCCGTCTTGTGATCATAAAAATAAGGGCTTCCCTCCGGATTGGTATTGGGCCGGTTGTAAAGCTGCTTACCGAACTCAAAGGATAAAAGATCCCCGCCCGGCTGCCATGTTTCCATCTTTAAATCATCAAAATTCAACTGATTGAGGTTGCCGAAAAGAAAATAGCCGCTGTACATCCAGGAATCATAATTGGTGTCCCAGTTGGCCGGCGTGGGCGTTGAGCCGGTGGTGTTTTTGTGGCTGGGAAGGGGATTGACCCCCCAGGCCGAATAGAAGGCCTCCGCGAAATGAATTCCGGAAACTTTGAAATCCGCCGCACCACTGCTGTTTCTCATGGCGATTTCATCGATGGTAAGCCGGGTGCGGAGTTCCAGGTTGATGTTGCCCTTTCCCGCGCCGCTGTCCGGATACAGGGTCAAATTGGCGATGGGGATATGGATGCCGTTAACGTTCAGCGTGCTGAGATCCCTGGCAATCCCCGCGCCGCCGTACATGCTAAGGGGCCGTTCAAAAATTAATTATACTTTTTAATGGAATAATTCCACTCACCATGAAAAGATTCCGGGTGACAACTCAGAGCCTTCATTTCGACATCAGTCACCTTGATCCCCTTGAGATACTGATTCGTAT